>Ga0210402_10006570_pt1 | contig 10296 bp, 9 predicted proteins | sample IncBWC7MmetaG_FD_161055 | JGI IMG/M metagenome (GOLD analysis project Ga0210402, IMG submission 161055) | Forest soil microbial communities from Barre Woods Harvard Forest LTER site, Petersham, Massachusetts, United States - Inc-BW-C-7-M | ecosystem: Environmental > Terrestrial > Soil >...
CTGACGGAGCCGGAATTCCGCAACGCGACGGCACTTCTCAACGAGATCGGAAAGCTCACCACCGATACGCATAATGAAGCGGTCCTGATGGCTGGGTCGCTTGGAGTTTCGGGGCTCGTCTGTCTCTTGAACAACGGCGACAACGGCGCAACGGAGACCACGCAATCGTTGCTTGGACCATTCTGGCGGATGAATTCGCCACGCACCGAGAACGGCGCTTCGATCGTGCGTTCGCCGACGCCGGGCGAGCAGCTCTTTGTAACGGGGAACGTTGTCGATCGTGCGGGCCGAGCTGTCGCCGGCGCCGAGGTCGACATCTGGCACTCGTCGCCGGTTGGCCTCTACGAGAACCAGGATTCAGGTCAGGCCGACATGAACTTGCGCGGCAAGTTCATGACAGATGCGGAAGGCCGGTTCTGGTTCTCGACTGTGAAAATGGTTGGCTATCCGATTCCGATCGATGGTGTCGTCGGGCGGCTCCTTGAAGCGCAGAACCGGCATCCCTATCGGCCCGCCCATCTGCACGCGTTGATCTTCAAGCCTGGTTTCAAGACGCTGATCTCGCAGGTGTACGATCCGGCTGACCCTCACATCGATACAGACGTCCAGTTTGGAGTTACCCGGGCTCTCATGGGCGACTATGTTCGTCATGAAGAGCCGCGTGCGGGCGATCCAGCCGCGACGGCTCCCTGGTATTCGCTCGACTACACCTTCATTATGGAGCCTGGCGAGGCCGTCCTGCCGCGGCCGCCGATCAAGTAGATGCACGCGTTGAAGGACACATCAGTGAATCAGTCCATCACGGCGCGCGCTTCTTTTTGTCTCTTGTGGATTTGCGGCGTCAGTCTTCGCCTCACGGTATTGTCGGTTCCGCCGGTGATCTCGATGATCCAGCGGGATCTCAATCTGTCCGGCACGGAAATCGGCTTGTTGTCCGGCATGCCCGTCGTCGTGTTCGGAATTTTCGCCGCACCGGGATCGATGCTTGTCGGGCGGATGGGCGTGCGTGGCGCGCTGGTGTGCGGCCTGTTGATTGCGGCAGGCGGGACGCTGCTTCGGATCGGGGCGGCGAACGCGTGGCAATTATACCTGACGACCATGCTGATGAGCGCCGGCATTGCCATCATGCAGCCGTCCATGGCCGCCGCGGTGCGCGAGTGGGTGCCGGAACGGGCGGCGTTTGGAACGGCCGTTTACACCAACGGCTTGATCATGGGCGAGATCATCCCGGTCGCGACGATGCTTCCGTTTGTGATGCCCTATTTCAACGAGAATTGGCGGTGGGCGCTCGGTGTGTGGGCTCTTCCACTGATTGCCACCGCCTTGACGGTTGCGATGCTGGCGCCAAAATCCGCGGCGCATGTCGGCGAAAAGCAACCAGGGCGTTGGCTGCCGCAATGGAATAGCCGGCTCAATTGGCGCATTGGCATGACGTTGGCGAGCATTACCAGCGCCTACTTCTGCATCAACGGATTTTTGCCCGCGCGCTTGAACGCAATCGGTCATCAGGAGCTCATCAATGCGGCCCTGACGGCCCTCAATGCAGGCCAGGTCCCTGCATCCTTTCTCCTGCTGCTCACGGCCGACAAGTTGCAGGGAAAGCGATGGCCGTATCTGATGCTGGGCGCGCTTTCTTCGGTGTGCGTCGTGGGAATCATGACGTCCGCGAGCGCCTGGACCGTGTTCTGGGCGGGCGTGGCCGGATTTTCGCTCGGCGCAGCTCTGGGATTGGCATTGGCGCTTGCCCCGCTGCTTTGTCCCAACCCCAATGACGTTGCGCTGACATCGGCAGCGGCCTCTGCCATCGCCTACGGCTTTGCGATGCTGGTTTCGTTCCTTTCCGGAGTTGCCTGGGACCTGGCTGATAATGTCAACGCCGTCCTCATCCCGATCTTGTTGGGGAGCTTGCCGATCCTGGTCGCGGTGCCGAAATTTACGAAGATAAGCGATGACGTGCCACGCTCTTGGCGGCATAGCGAGAATTCGTAGGGTGGGCAGCGCAAGCGTGCCCACCATCACGTGCCCTGTATTTGATGCTAAACCACCGGCGACCTTCCGCCATCGACGTTGATCGCGGTGCCCGTGATGAAGGAACCTTGTTCGGAAGCAAGGAAGCAGGCGAGATTAGCGAACTCTTCGGCGGTGCCGATGCGGCCGAGCGGCGTGCCCTTGGCGAGGTTTTTGGTGAACTCGTCGAAATCCATGTTCGGCGCCTGCGCGGCGTGGCGCTTGACCCATTGATCGCTCATGATCAGGCCGACGAGCATGGCATTGACCAGGATGTTGTGCTCGCCGCCTTCGCCCGCCATCACCTTCGTCAGTGCCATGCCGGCGGCGCGCGACACCGAGGTTGGCGCGGAATTGCCGGCCGGGGCCTTCGCAAAGGTGTTGAGCACGTTGATGATGCGGCCCCATTTGCGCTGCTTCATGCCGGCCCAGACCAGACGGCTGAAACGGATCGCGGCAAACAGCTTCAGGTCGAGATCCTCTTGCCAGGTCTCGTCGCTGATGTTCTCGAACGCCATCGTCCGCGAGGTGCCGGCGTTATTGACGAGCACGTCGATCCTGCCGAAATCGGCGACGATCTGGTCATGGGTCTTGATGATATCGTGAGGCTTGGATACGTCACAGACGTACTCGCGCACCACGAGCCCGTCTTTGGCGAGCGTCTCGCGTGCGGTTTTAAGGTCAGCGGCACCGCGCGCAACGATCGCCACTTTCGCACCCGACTCGGCAAACCGACGCACCACGGCAATCCCGATGCCCTTGCTGCCGCCGGTGACAACGGCAACGCGATCCTTCATCGACAGGTTCATTGTTGTTCCTCCCTCAAAATCGTGGGGAATAACGTAGCAAAGCGGAAACGCGATCAACAAGGCCACGCCTGTCAGATGCGCTATGACGCAGCGTGTGACCTGGCGATCGGTCGCGACGGCAGTATCGTGCATCGTGCTGCCATTGACTTCGGCCGGCCAACCGTGCAGTCCGGAAGCCGATCTGGTGCTCAATCTTATCGGGAAGGTGGACCATGCCCAAAAGTATCCGGATCGTACCTCTGGCTGCGCCATGCGCGGGCCACCCGATTACGTTCGTACTGGCGATCGGCTCGGTTCGCCATGTGTGCCGTCTCCAGACGACGTTTCAGACACAGAGCCAGGCCTTCAGCTACTTTCACAAACATCGCACCCAGTTCGAACGCGCAGCTCGCGCCAGACTCGCGCGGGGTGAGGTCGAGGAGGGGGTGATCGAGCTCGCGATGCTTGAGGCTTGATTGCGGTCAGACGACCGGGAGGCAGTTCCATGACATAATCGCCCGAGAAACAGATAGCTAATCGAGCTGAAAGAGCGCATGGTTGGCTTGGTGCACGAAGTCGCGGCGGCGATTGGCTATTTTGCGAAAAGCAGGCACATGACAATTCGTTCGCGGCGGATGGCGAATGTGCGGCGCGTCGACGCGAGCATGCTCGATGACTGACGAGCCGCTCGATCTCGACAAACACCGCGGTATGGCTGCTCAGAAGGCGACTGACCTCCGGCGTACCTTGATGGAGGCTGAGAATAACGCGAGGGAGCTGCGTGACCGGCAGGTCCATCTCGAAACGCAGCTGTTGTCGATTCCTGCCACGTCGTGGCCGGAGGCTGCCGCCAAGGCGCGCTACATTCTGAATCTGTATGCCGCAGGATTGTCGCCGGAGGACGCTCGCCATCGAGATCTCGTGGCAGCGATATTGGGTGACTTCACCCGTCTCGCTCACGAGAGTTGAACGAGCGTGAGGCGTACGTGCACCGCATGCCTCATCCGCGAAAGGAGCGACAATGCGCCTGACTTTTCCAAATCCAAGCCGGAGTTTCGATGAGACTCGGGATGCGGTGCGTTTCTGGGGCTACGACAGCGCTATCGAATGTTCGTTCTTCGTAACGCGAGCTGCCCTCGAACGCCTTGTACCGAGTCTATCGTCGGGAAAATCCGACCTTCTCGCCGCCTTCGATATGAATCGAGAGCGGATCTGCAAGGCTGCCGCAGGCGTCTATTCGCGCGGTCGCAGAGGGTCCTACGAGCTTACCGCCTCGGACTTCTAGGGAGGCGTCAGAAGCCCTCCATGACGAGACAGCTACGTCGCGGCGCTGGACCTGTTGACGTCTGATGTTCGCGCTCACCTTCCTCGGCACATCCGCCAGCGTTCCGTCGGCCGAACGCAACCACCCCGGACTTCTCGTCGAGGCAGGAAGCCATCGCATCCTCGTTGATTGCGGCGAGGGAACGCAGCGCCAGTTGCTGCGCAGCGGCGCCGGCTTCCGGCGGCTCAACCGGATCCTGCTGACCCATGGCCATTTCGACCACGTGCTCGGCATTCCCGGCCTGTTTTCCACGCTTCGCCTGCGGCAAAGCACTGAGGCGATGACGATCCATGCCAGCCCCGGCACCCTTGATGTCGTCGTCCGCATGCTTGCCGGCCTGTGGGGGGAGGGACGGGCGCCGATACCGCTGCAACTCGTCCCGTTGACGAGCCAGGTTTTCGACGCCGGCGAATTTGCGATCAGCTGCTTTCCGGTGCGGCATCGCGACACCGATAGCTTCGGCTTCTCCTTCGAAAGCCGGGCGCGCCGTCATCTGCGCTCCGATCGCCTCGCCGCCCTCGGCGTGCCGGACGGGCCGCTGCGCAAGGAGCTGGCGAAAGGAAAGCCGGTGGAGCTTGCGGGCGGCAAAATCATCAATCCCGAAGACGTCCTCGGACCGCCTGAGGGAAGCAAGAAGCTGGTCGTCGTGGGCGATGCCGAAACCACGGAAGGATTGGCGGAACGTGTTCGCGACGCCGAGGTGCTGGTGATCGAGGCCACGTTTCTGGATCGGGACATGGCGATTGCGCGCGACTACGGCCATCTTACCGCGGCGCAAGCCGCCGCTCTCGCTGCCTCCGCCGGCGTCAAGCTCCTCGTCCTCACTCATATTTCCGGCCGTTATGACGATGAGGAGTTACTGGCCGAAGCAAAGAAGACGTTTGCAAACAGCCGCGTTGCGAGGGATTTCGACCAGATCGCGATTTGACCGGCAGGGAAGTCAGCATCACGCGACGCTCACAAGCGAATCGTGTACCGGTTGCATCCGCAATCCATTTGTCGTGAGCCGATGAACCGTCACGAGCGCCGGGCCGCTGCGAAGCGATCCAAAGCCGACTTGAAGAGCGTCCCGCTGGCCGTGGACTACGCGCTCTGCGAGGTGGTTTTTGGCCACATGCAGTCCGGACGCTATCTCGAGGCCCAGCTTTGCTGTCACAAGGCACTCGAAGCAAGTCCCGAACATCCTGAGTTGCTGCATCTCATGGCCTTGGTGTGCTTGAACGCCGGGCAGCTTGACCATGCCGTGGAATGGGCGTCGCGCGCCATCGGGACGTTGCCGAAGGCTTCGTATCTGACGACGCTCGGCGCTGCGTTACTGAGACTCGAAAGACCGGAGGAAGCCGTCCAGGCCTTCGAGAAGGCGGTGCAGCTCAAGCCTGATGATGCCGATCTCTGGCGGCACAGGGGGAACGCTCTGTTCAAAGCAGGGCGTTCGGGCGAAGCACTTCCTTGCTTTCAGCGCGCGGCCGAACTCAATCCCGTCGATGCTGATTCAGCCTACAGGGCCGGCGTCCTTCTCAAGGAGGAGGGACGCCTGCCTGAGGCTCTTGTGTACCTCGATCGAAGCGCGGACGCGCAACCGGATCATGCTCCGATCTTTGCCACGCGGGGATTTATCCGTGCTGGTCTGAAACGATACGAGCAGGCCATCGGCGATTATGAACAGGCAATCCGACTGGACCCAACCCATGCGCAGGCCTGTTCGAACTTGGGCAATGCTCTCAGGGCCCTTGGGAATCCGGAGGGGGCACTGGCCTGGTATGACCGCTCATTGGCCATCAGGCCGGAGATCGGAAGCGCCACGAACCGGGCACAGGTGCTGACGGAGCTTGGACGCTTCCATGAAGCGGGAGAGGCGTACCGGTATGCGATAGGCATCGATCCCCAAAGTTCGCCGCTCGTATGGAATCTGGCTTTGTTTCAGTTGCTGCTCGGTGACTTCGAGGCTGGCTGGCGGGGGCGTGAGGCGCGCTGGAATATCCCTGAGCTGGCGAAAGGCTATCCAAACATATCCACCTCGATGTGGATCGGGGAAGAGCCCGTTGCAGGCAAGACGGTTGCTGTCTTCCAGGACGAGGGCGCAGGCGACGCGATCCACTTCGTGCGCTACGTCCCGATGCTTGCTGAGCACGGCGCCCGCGTCATTCTCGTCGTCGATCAGGAACTATGCCCCTTGCTGTCGGGCTTGAGCGGGGTTTCGCATTGCCTGCCCAGGACGAAGGCGGCCGCGCTTCCACCTTTCGATTTGCACATCGCAATCGACAGCCTGCCGCTCGCGTTCGGCACGCGATTCAACTCCATTCCCCTCGGAAAGGATTACCTGCCTCCTCTCGATGCGCAACGTGTGCAGGCCTGGGAAGACCGCCTCGGTCCCCACGAGAAGTTGCGGGTCGGTCTTGTCTGGTCGGGCAGCCGGACGCACGACAACGATCGCAACCGGTCGATGCCGCTCCGCTTGCTGTCCGCCCTTCTGGATGTCGACGCGCTGTTCGTCAGCCTGCAGAAGAATCCCAGGATCGAGGATGCCGAGACGCTCCGCGAGCGCAAGGAGATCGTCGATCATACCGCCCTGCTAACGGATTTCGCGGAGACGGCGGCCCTGGTGTCTTGCCTGGACCTCGTCATCACCGTCGATACCAGTGTGGCCCATCTTGCCGGAGCGCTTGGCCGTCCAACCTGGATCCTTCTGCCCTATGTACCGGACTGGCGCTGGCTCCTCGGCCGCGAGGACAGTCCCTGGTATCCGACAGTCCGCCTGTTCAGGCAGACCGAGCCGCGCGACTACGAGAGCGTCATCGAACGTGTGCGCAGGGATTTGTCGGCTCTGGCCGAGAAATGGAAGCGGAAAGATAATCGTGGCTAGCCCGACGTCGTTGCGGTGGCGCTCCTATTCGACCGGTTTCCTCGCAAGTCCCGGCGGGCCCGCAACGGCAATCAACAGAATGCTGACCAGCAGCACCACAGTGATCACGCCGAACATCGCGATTGGTCCTTGCGTCGCAAGCAGCGGCAGCAAGGCGATCGGCACGAAGGCCGAGACGATGCGGCCGACGCCCCAGCCTGCCGATGTCGCGAGCGCGCGCCGGTCGGTCGGGAACAGCTCGGCGCCATAGATGGAAAGCAGGGTGCTGTAGGCGGCGCTGGCGAGATTGAAGCCGAAGCCGAGCAGCACCAGCAAGGTCAGTGTGCTTCCGAGGTCGAAGGCAAGGCCCAGCGCCACCAGTGTCGCGGCACACAGGATGAGCGCGATCCGCCGCTCGATGCGATCGAACAGAAATGCGAGGATGGTGATGCCGATCGTCGGTCCCAGCATCGACAGGCCGGCGAACAGAAGCGAATCACCGACGCGAAATCCCTTTTGCAGCATGACGGTCGCGCTGAGCAGCGGAAAGCCGATCGTCGCCCACGGACCCAGGCCATAGAGCGCGGCAAGAAAAACCGCGCGCCGGAAATAGGCCTGCGGCCCTGCGGTATCGTCGGTCGCGACGGCGGAGGCGCGCGCCGGCTTGGCGGGCACATACAAGAATGGTTCGGCGGTCTCTCGCATCGCGGCCTGAAAACGCCGGAACGATTGCTCGGCCTCTTGGTTGCGGCCGACGGCCGCCAGCCATCGCGGCGATTCCGGGACGCGAAAGAAGAGAACGGCGGTCAAGGCCGAAAACGCCGCCGCGACGATTAATGCCCAACGCCAGCCTTCCATGCCGAGCGGCGCCAATGGCGTGAGCCAGCGGATCAGGAAGATCAGCGCCGGCGCGCCGAGAAAGGCGAAGGCGGCACAGAGCATCATGTTGGTGCCGCGGCGCTGCGGCGGCAACAGGTCGGCGAGATAGGCGGCCGTGAGCGGAGGATAGCCGCCGAGCGCGAGGCCCGAGACGAAGCGGAATAGCGTCATCCAACCGATGCCGGGGCTTGATGCGACCGCGAGCGAGCTGACGACGAGCACCAAAAGCGAGAGCTGCAGGGCGGCGCGTCGGCCATAGCGGTCCGCAAACCAGCCGAACAAGGGAGCGCCGGCCGCGCCGCCGGCAAAGACGGCGCCCAGCAACAGCGAGATGCTGTCGCGCGGCGCATTGTAAGGCGGCGACAGAAAGATCGCCGAGAAGGTGTTGCTCAGCGCCACCTCGCCGATATCGACCGCTAGTCCCGCCGTGCACAACAGGATGACCTTGATGTGCAGCGAGGTCAGGGACAGACGATCGAGTCGCTCGGCGATCGAGTTTCCGTTGCCGGTCGCCGCGTCCGGCGTCGTGATGGTCGCGGTCAAGTCTGCCCTTTCTCAGTTCTTCGATTTGGTCTTGCGCGGCTTGCGGGCCTCAGTGGCGCTGGTCATTTCGGCGCAGCCATAGAGGATGAAGCGGCAGATGTCGCGGTAACGGTTGGCCAACTCGTCCGGGGCGACCGCGGGCAGCCGCTGGTTGACGCCGCGCGCGCCATTGGCCAGCGCTTGCGACAATTGTTCGGCCGTCACGTCCGGTCGGAGTTGCAGCAGGCCTGCACCTTGCAGCTCGATGATCAGCTTGGCGAGGTCAGCCTCGAACATGAGCGCGACGTCCCGGACGATGTCGTTGCAGCGCGTGAACACCTCGGCATTGAGTTCGACCACGTGCTTGGAGGCATTGGCGAGGCGGCGGGTATCGCCATAGCGGACATTGACGATCTCGGAGATGATCTCGAGCGCATTACCGCCGTCGGACCAGCGCTTTCGGCCTGCGGCGAAGCTCGTGCTGAGCGCCACCTCGTTGCGGAAAAGAGTAAAGGCGCGAAAGGCCTCCGCCTTGCTGCTGAAATAGAAATAAAGCGCACGGCGCGTGAAATTGCAGGCCTCGGCCAGCTTTTCCATCGTCAGCGCCTTGTAGCCCTGAGCGAGAAACGTGGTCTCGATCTGAAATAACAGGGCCGGGGAGGGTTGGAGCTTCTTGCTGGCCATCTCGGTCTGTTCGCGCCCCCCATTTTCCTTGGAGGGACGCAAGCCTGGGTCGGTTCGAACCGGTCTCGTCAAAAGCCCGGGATTCCGCGACGCCCTATGCCCAAGTCGAGCGGAATCAAATGATATCAGCCTATTAGCGTATTGGCTGATGCTACCACAAGGTGGGAACTTTCAATGCTTCACTTTCGAGATTGAGCCGAAGGCTGGGCCTTGAGCGGGCTCAATATTGAAGCAGCAGCCCGGCAAAAATCCGGTCCCCGGAATATCCGGGGAGGTTGGTGGTGCGATGGCTGCCTTCGACAAAGCCGTAGGTGGTCGGCAGATTTGCCGACGGCGGCGCCATATTGAAGCGGACGCCGCCGCCGTAATTGGTGGCGTGGACGTCGCCGAGTTCAAGCACCGTCGGATCTTCCAGGATGCGCTCGCCGGTGGCCGCAAACAGATAGGGCATCAAGACCAGGCCGCCATACGGCAATTGCGCCGTGAAGTTGTGGCCGAACTCGCCGCGAACCACCCAGGCGGTGTCGCCTGGAAGCGAGCCGGCGGTGAAGCCCGACAGCATCCTGGAGCCGTCGATATCGAACTGCTCTGACGTCAACAGAGCGCGATGGAAGGAATCCTGCCCGGAGGCATAGAAGTTGACGAAGAAGTCCTGCGGCAGCGCCTGGTCGATCTCGAGATGGCCGTCGATCTTGTCAAAGACGGCGTCCGCACCCTGGCGCGACAGCGGCATCCAGGGCGGTGCCTCGGAGGCCATGCGCGCACCGAGCGCATCCAGGCCGCGCGAATAATTCCCGCCATAGACGATGGTGGTGCCGAACTGTGGCAGCTTCCAGATGCCGTCGGCGCCGGTGCGCAATACCCGCGTCCGGTCCGAGCTCAACAGCACCGCGGGGTCGACGATCAGCGTTTCGATCTTCTGGTTGGCGGCATCGAGGCGGGCGTTGACGGTCAGCTCATAGTCCCGGCGCTTGAGCGCCTCATAGGCTAGTTTGAGATAGCCCTCGTTGTAGACGCCCTTCGTCGCCGCTATGGGATCGCCGTGCGGCGTGGTGACGCCGTCGGTGCCGCCGGCCTCGAACTTCCATCCATTGACGCCGAGCGGAATCGAGAAGATGCCGCTGAGATAGCGGCGCGTCGGCATTTCGGCGATGTAATCATGGCTCGGCAAGCCGGCCGCCTGCACGGTGACCTGCTCGCCGAGGCCGAGCAGGCTGTTGGCGCTGGCGCTGACGAGGCCCTGGCAGGGG
>Ga0210402_10006571_pt1 | contig 10294 bp, 13 predicted proteins | sample IncBWC7MmetaG_FD_161055 | JGI IMG/M metagenome (GOLD analysis project Ga0210402, IMG submission 161055) | Forest soil microbial communities from Barre Woods Harvard Forest LTER site, Petersham, Massachusetts, United States - Inc-BW-C-7-M | ecosystem: Environmental > Terrestrial > Soil >...
CTCGATGATCGCCTTCAATCCCGACGCCGTGATGAGCGGCGTCCGCGGCGGCAGCACCTTGCCCAACCGGACCGTGGTTCCCGCGCCTGGCCTGCTGTCGACGCGGAACTCGTCCATCAGTCGTTGCGCGCCCAACAGGCCGAGGCCCATGCCGGTGGCCGATTTGTGCGACCCGGCAAGCACCGCCGGCAGATTGGCGATCCCCGCACCCTTGTCGCGCACACTGATGACGAACGTCTGCCGCGCCTTGCTGGAGATCAGCCCAAACTCGACCTGCCCGCCGCCGCCATATTCGAACGCGTTGCGTGCGATCTCCGAAACCGCGGTGGTGATCCGCGTCTGGTCCTGTGCCTCGAAGCCGAGCAGTTCTGCCAGACGACGCGTCCGCTTGCGGACCAGCACGATATCCGTTTCCGCACCGATCGAGATCAGCAGCAGGCGCGGGTTCATGTCCCCACCTTCAACGCCGGGCGCATCGCGACCACCGAGGCATCATCGCGTGGACGCCGATGGTCGCGCAACAGCACGCCGGCGATGAGGCTGGGATGCTGGCTGACAAGGCCGGGATAAGCGGCAAGGTCCCAGCGACCGGTGATTCCGTCGGAATGGAGGATCACCAGCGGGCTGCCGGTGACATCGTAGGTGAACTCGCGAATCCGCGGGGCGATATGTCCGGCGGTGCCGTTGTGCGACACCATGTGTCGCGCGCCGGCGGTGGTGACGAGCGCGCCGGAGATGTTGCCGACGCCGGCAAATCGCACAACGCGCGCGGCTTCGTCGATGCGCGCGACGGCGACGGCGGCGCCGCGCGTCGGCCTTAGCGCGCGATGCATGCGATCGACCACGGCCTCGCAGGAATCGTCCGGGTGATCCAGAAACGCCTGCACCGCGAGGTCTGCGGCGCGCGCCGCCTCGACGCCGTGGCCGGCACCATCGGCCACCACCACCGTGCGGCCCTGCGCGGTCTCGCGGAACGCCCAATTATCGCCGCAGACCTGCTCGCCCGGATAGGGGGCGACCGCCGCGCCAAGCTGGGTGCGATGTTCGTCACGGCCGGCCTTCCGCAGGAAGCGCACCATGATCGCGGTGCCGAGGCCTGGGCGTGAATAGATCCGCACGTCATCGGCCAGCCGCGCGACCGCACCGAGGCCGTTGCCCGGGCTGCCGGCGGTCGAGTAGCCGTCATCCATGCAGCGTGCCACGTCGGTCATCCCGCTGCCGCGATCCAGCGCGAGCAACTCCAGTCCGGCGCCGTCCGCCTCGTCGCGATGTGTCGCGAGAATCTGCCCGCTGCCGGCATGCTTGAGCAAGTTGGTCGCCAGTTCGGTGACAACGATCGCCACGTCACCGATGCGCGCCTCCGTCACGCCCGTGCGACGAGCGTACGCGCTCACCAGCCGGCGGGCTTCGGCAACCTGACTAGCATCGTTGACGGCGGTGATCACGTCACTTCCAGCGCGCCAGCGTCACCGTGGTGCCATGACCAGGCGCGGATGTGATGGCAAATTCGTTTGACAGGCGCTTGGCCCCACTCAGGCCCAGCCCGAGACCGCCGCCGGATGTGTAACCATCCTTCAGCGCCAGGGCGATATCGGGGATGCCGGGACCTTGGTCGGTGAAGGTCAGCCGCACGCCCTGCCGCCGTCCGTCGCGCAGCACCTCGATCCGCAGAACGCCGCCCCCGCCGTAATCCACCGTGTTGCGAGCGATCTCGCTCGCCGCGGTCACGATCTTGGTCTGGTCCACCAGACTGAATCCGGCGCCAACGGCGCGCAGCCTGACCGCCTGACGCACCCTGACGACGTCGTCCGAGGTGCGCAGCGGCATGGTCTCACCTGTCTCGATGAGCATCCGCGCGCTCGGCGTTGTCGATGATGCTGCGGATCATCGCCAGGCCCTTGTCCACGTTCAGGGCGGTCCGCACGCCGGTGAGTGCCAAGCCAAGCTCCACCAATGTGATCGCGACCGCCGGGCGCATGCCGACGACCACCGTGACGGCGTCGAGCACCCGTGACATGGCGGCGATGTTGTTCAGCATGCGGCCGATGAAGGAATCGACGATTTCGAGAGCGGATATATCGATCATGACGCCGCGCGCGCGATCGGCCACGATGCGTTGCGTCAGATCGTCCTGCAGTGCCATGGCAAGCCGGTCGTGCATGTCCACCTGGATCGAGACCAGCAGGCAATCGCCGATCTTCAGGATCGGTATTTCGCTCATCGGGCCTAGTCCCCGGCCCCATGCACCTTGGCCCGATCGACGATGACCTTCTCGGTGCGGCGCAGCGCCAGCCCCAGCGCGTCCGCCATGGTCGCCTTGGAAATCACGTTGAGCTCCAGGCCGAGATGGACAATGGTCTGGGCGATCTGTGGCCGGATGCCGCTGAGGATGCAGTCGGCGCCCATCAGCCGTGCGGCCGAGATCGTCTTGATCAGATGCTGTGCGACCAGGGTATCGACGGTCGGCACGCCGGTGATGTCGATGATGGCGATTTCCGCACCCGACTCGACAATGCGTTCGAGCAAATTCTCCATGACGATCTGCGTCCGCGCACTGTCGAGCGTTCCGATCAGTGGCAGCGCCAGGATACCGTCCCAGAGTTGCACCACCGGCGTCGAGAGCTCGAGCAGCTCCTGCTGCTGGCGCCCGATCACGTCCTCGCGCGTCCGTGCGTAGCATTCGATGGTGTAGAGGCCCAACCCGTCGAGCAGGCGCATGACGGCCCAGGTGTGGCGGGCAAGTTGCTCGGCATCCGCGCCGAGTTCGCGGCGCAGCATATCGAACAGCGGCTCCTTGAGCGAGAAGACGAAGATGGCGGTCTCGGTCGGGCTGAACCCCTGGGTGGCGCGGGCGCGGGAGAAATCCTCCAGCACCTCACGCATCGGAGCCCAGTCCGGGGCGGTGATGTCGTCGAACCGCCCGCCCGCGGCTCCGTTGCGCAGTTGATCGAGGAACTGTCTTGCGAGGTCGGCAGAGGCAGCGTCGGCGATGGGATCACGCGCCGTGCCATCGCGCTTCTGAGCGGCAAGCCAGTCCTTCAGCAGGGTCTTCTGGTGCTTTTCGACCAGCGTGGCGAACGCGGTGTCAGCCATTCAATTCTCACTTTGCTGCGGCAGGGGGCATCGGGTGCAAAACGGTGGCGTCAGAATTGTGGCGATACCGCGAATTCGGGCTGCCCACGTTATAGAAGTGCGCGAGGACTGCCAATCGCGGAGCCATCACGCAATTCATCACGCGATCTTGCGCGTCACTTCGCACGGCCATAGTCTTGCTTCCGAGACAGTCGTGGGGAACCGCTCGTGAGCGACGAATCCCGGCTCCAACCCGGCACGGCATCCGGCAAGGGCCACATTCTCTTCGTCGAGGACGACAAAGGGTTCGCCGAGGCGCTTGGCAAGGTCCTGCGCAATGCCGGCTTCGAGGTCTCGGTGGCAACCGACTTCCGAACCGCGCTCGAGGTTCTTGAAGCAGAACGCCCGGTGGACCTGCTGCTCACTGACATCGTGATGCCGGGGAGTGTCAACGGCATTGCACTGTCGCGCATGGCCCGCCTGCGTCGGCGCGACCTGAAAGTGGTTTACCTGACCGGCTATAACGTCCCGGGCGTCGAAGAGGAGGCCTCCGGTCCGATCCTGAGGAAGCCGATCGACGATGCATTCCTGGTCAGTGAAATCGAACGGATACTTGCGACGACTTAGGGCTGAGAACGCGCTTCCCCTCATCGCCGCCCCTTTTCCTCGCTATCCTCGGCCTTCTTTTGTCATCCCCGCTCTTCTTTTGTCATCCCCGCGAAAGCGGGGACCCAGGCCGCAGGTGGGTCCCCGCTTTCGCGGGGATGACGGGAAAGAGGACCGGGATGACAATAAGCAGGGCGGGGATGACGAGCCGGCCGTTACCCCAGGCCGTCAGAACAGCCCCTCGATCTCGCCGTCCTCCCGCAGATGGATCGCCTCGGCGGACGGAACGCGCGGCAGGCCGGGCATCGTCATGATGTCGCCGCAGATCGCCACCACGAAGCCGGCACCGGCGGACAGACGGACCTCGCGCACCGGCAGGACAAAGCCCTCCGGCGCTCCCATCACCGTCGGGTCCGAGGTGAAGCTGAACTGCGTCTTGGCGATGCAGACCGGCACGTGGCCGAACCCCGCCTTCTCGAACCCTTCGAGCCTCCGCGCCACGGCATCGGTCATCGAAATGTCCGCCGCACGGTAGATCTGGCGCGCAATGGTGCGGATCTTCTCGGCGAGCTTCATCCCATCGGGATACAGCGGAGCGGCATGGGCCTCACCCAGCGTGATCTTCTGCTGCACCGCGCGCGCCAACGCCTCAGCGCCGGCGCTGCCATCGCCCCAATGGGTGCAGCGGATCGCCTCGACGCCCTGCCGCGCCATCGCCTCGCGGATGACGCCGAACTCGGCCTCCGTATCCGAGGTGAAGTGGTTCACGCCGACCACCACGGGCAGGCCGAATTTCCCAAGGTTGTCGACATGTCGGGCCAGATTCGCGACGCCGCGCTGCACCGCCTCGACGTTCTCCGTCCCCAGCGCGTTGCGCGCCACGCCGCCGTGCATCTTCAATGCGCGCACGGTCGCCACCACCACGGCGCACGAAGGTTTCAGCCCCGCCTGACGGCATTTGATGTCGATGAACTTCTCCGCCCCGAGGTCGGCGCCGAAGCCGGCCTCGGTCACCACGACATCCGCCAGCTTCAGGCCGAGCCGCGTGGCCATCACCGAATTGCAGCCGTGGGCGATGTTGGCGAACGGTCCGCCGTGCACGAACGCAGGCGAGCCCTCCAGCGTCTGCACCAGGTTCGGCGCCAGCGCGTCCTTCAGCAGCACCGCCATCGCGCCATCGGCCTTCAGGTCCTTCGCCGTCACCGCCGACCCGTCGCGCTTCTGCGCCACGATCATTCGGCCGAGCCGGTCTTGCAGTTCGTCGAGATTGCGCGACAGGCAGAACACCGCCATGACCTCGGATGCGACGGTGATGTCGAACCCGTCCTCGCGCGGGAACCCGTTCGCCACGCCACCCAGGCTGCCAACGATGGAGCGCAGCGCGCGGTCGTTCATATCGAGGCAACGCCGCCAGGAAATGCGCCGCGCATCGATGCCGAGCGCATTCCCCCAGTAGATGTGGTTGTCGATCATCGCGGCGAGCAGGTTGTTGGCCGATGTGATGGCGTGGAAGTCGCCGGTGAAGTGCAGGTTGATCTGGTCCATCGGCACGACCTGCGAAAAGCCGCCGCCCGCCGCGCCGCCCTTCATGCCGAAGCTCGGCCCCAGGCTTGGCTCGCGCAGACAGATCACCGCGCGCAGTCCGATGCGGTTCAGCGCATCGCCGAGGCCAACGGTAGTGGTTGTCTTGCCTTCACCCGCCGGGGTCGGGCTGATCCCGGTGACCAGCACCAGCGCGCCATCGGAACGGTCTTCCAGGGGCCTGATGAAGTCGAAGCCCACCTTGGCCTTGTAGCGGCCGTACGGCTCCAGCGCGTCTGCCGGAATATCGAGCTTCTCGGCGATCTCCGCGATGGGGCGGAGCTTGGTGGAACGGGCAATCTCCAGGTCGCTTTGCATTCTTATATCCCTTGGCTTCTATCGCTGAGCCTAGCCGAGCCGACGCATCACGGTATGCGAACGGTTTGTCGTATGGGGCCGGACCTTCGGCGCCCAGTCGCCCTTCTCCGAGGCTGCCAGCCACGCTGGGCTCTTCATCACATCGGCCGAATCCAGCTCATACACCGCGAGATAGCGCGGCATCCCGTCGCGGTTCGTCGTCTCGACGACATAGCGCGCGCATCCACGCACCCCGGGCACCTTCAGGATCTCCGGCACATGTTCGGTATCGTAGATGCGATTGAATGCCGCCTCGTGCTCGGCGGGGATGTCCATCTGCACCAGGTAGATAAATGGCGCGCGCGTGCCTTCCGGCATCTGTCTTGCCTCCTCCGTTGAGTTATGCGGCCATCAGGCCGCCTTGCGTTGTGCGATGCCAAGCTCGCCCAATGCCTCGCCCATCGCAACCACGGCCCTCGCCATATCCGACGGCGTGATCGCTCCGATGCATCCCACGCGGAAGCTTGGCTGCTCGGTGTTGTAGAAATTGCTGATCAGCACGCCGCGCGCCTTCAGCGCATCGACGAAGCATTGCAGGTTCCAGGCCGGATCGGCGGGTGCATGCACATTGACGATGATCGGCCCCTGAACGTCGGTACCAAGGCAGGGTGTCAGCCCGAGGCCGCGCACGCCATCATACAGGGTCCGCATGTTCGCGGTGTAGCGCGCAAGGCGCGCCGGCTGTCCGCCCTCGGCGTCAAAGAAATCGAGCGCAACGTTGAATGCATTCAGCACCTGCGCCGGCGGCGTGAACCGGAAGCTGCCCCAGCCGTGGCGCAATGCATGGGCATAGATGCTGGACAGATCGAGCGACCAGCTTCCCGCGTTGCCGGCGCACGCCTCCACGCGATCGATCCGCGCGACGGCGAATGCCATTCCGGGCACGGCTTCGAGGCATTTGTTGGATGTGAAGACCGCCACGTCGATCTCGGGCTGCGTCGAAAGGTCGAGCGGCAGTGCGCCGAATGCCGACACCGCATCGACAATCAACCGCCGGCCGAGCCCTCGCGCCGCCGCACCAATGGCCGCCACGTCATGCACGGTGCCACTGCCAGTTTCACTATAGACGATGCCGACATGGCTGATGTCGCGGTCGGCCTGGAGCGCCGTCGCCACGGTGCCCGGATCGGTGGTCGCGTCCGGCGATACCGCGAGAGGCACCGGGACGCGGCCGGCTTCGCGTGTGAGGCGTGTCATGCGGTCGGCGTAGGAGCCGGTGCCCGGGATCAGCAGTTTTCGCCCGAGCGGGACGAACGTGCGGATCGCTGCCTCGGTGATGAAATGCCCACAGCCTTGCAACGGCAGCGCCGCATGCTCGCCGGGAACTCCACGCGCGATCCGCAGCACGCGCTCGCGGACGCCGGCGTAGAGTGGACGGAAATCGTTGTCCCATGGCGCGAAGTCGTAACGCAGGGCCTCGCGCACCTCGGAGCGTGTGGTGACGGGGCCGGGGGTCAGCAGCAGCATTGAATACACCTGGTCGAGCGAGTGCGCAGGCTTTGCCATGGCGGACGGAGGAAATCCACCCGTCCTGTCGCGAAGGCAGGTCGGTCAGAAAGCAAGCAAGCGAAGGGTCCACACGGGGATCGCCGAGGAAGGCACACCGAGGGCCACTGAGAAGGCAAATGAATGCGCTTCGCGCGACGCGCCATTTTCACTGTCTCCGTGGCTCTTCGCGGGTCCCTCGGTGAACTCCGTGTGGACCCTTACTTGCCTGCCGCAGCCATGGATTGCCCGTGGCGTGAGGTGCTAGGCTCGCTGCATGACCCTCCCATTCACCCTGCCGGATTGGCTGCCCTGGTGGGTGCCGATCGTGCTGCTCGTGCCGGCACTGTTGTATGTGCTGGCGTTCCTGTTCATGCCGTTCAGCGTGATCGGCGTGAAGAGCCGGTTGGAGGTGATCGAAGCGCGTCTGGACGAAATTCAAGGCGAAATACGGCATCTGGCGCTGCGGCTGCCCGAGATGGGCCGGGCAACCGACTACGACGAGATCTACGCTCCGGAACCTACGGACTCGCAGCGGCGCACGTCGCCATCGATCACCCGTCCGCCGATCCCGCCAGCCTCGCACGAACTGGATGACGAGCAGCCGCGCGAGGCGCGCCTTCGTTCAGGCCGCCGCGATGCGGATCGGGACGCGCCCGGGGACCGACCCGGCGGTGGCCGCTCCGAACCCCGGCTGGATTGGCCACGGTGAGCGCAAGACCCGTCAGCAAGGGGTGGGCGTGGCAATGAACTACGAAACACATGTCTGGATCAACGAAGGGAATGCGTATCAGCAATTGGCTGCGACACAGGTCGCTTTGATGGCAACGCTCAATCTGCTCGGGCGGGTGCTTTACGAGTCGGCGAGAAACAACGGCGCCCTTCCCGCCGGGATTGCTTGGAGTTTGATGGAACAAACGTATGAAATATTTGACAAATTGAACCTGGAGATAAAAGCGCCTGCGGAATGAGCGACGTTGAACGCAACTCCTGCGGGTAGTCGCCGAGAACAAGGGGCTACGCGAGAGCCAACGCACCTTGGATGTTGCAGCGGCCGGAGGCGGTCCCCATGATCCTGGCATGGAAGCCCGCCTCGCCGCCGTGGAAGCCCGCATGAACGGCCTGGAAACCCGTATGGATCGCTTGGAGGGCCGTATGGACGGGCTCGACGGCCGGCTCCGGGCCGTGGAACAAGGCATCGCCGCCATAAGCACGAAGCTAGACGTCCTCGTTTCCCAGGTGGTGAGCAAGCTGCCGAGCTGGTGGCAGATGCCCGCCGTGATTGCGAGTACGGTGGCCCTCCTGACCGCATTGTACGCGGGCGCTCAGTATCTGCACTCTCGGGGCTTACTTTGAGGCTGTGGTTGCCAGCTGACGGCCCCTGGGTTCTTCTGACCATCGATCACAGACCACCGGAGCCACGCCATGCGCGTCAGCGTCGTCCAGATGAACCCGGGCAGCGACAAGGCGGAAAACATCGCCCAGGCCCGCCGGCTGATCGAGGAGGCGGTGGAAGCCGACCGGCCGAACATCGTCAGCCTGCCGGAAGTCTGGAACAGCCTCGGCGGCGACCGCACCGTCCGCAACGCCAACGCCGAACTGCTGCCGGCCAAGGGCTCCAACGAACCAGGCGGCCCAGCCTACGAGTTCCTGCGCGAGACGGCGCGTGCCGCCAACGTCCACGTGCACGGCGGCTCGATCATCGAGAAGGGACCGGAGAAGCTGTTCAACACCACCGTGGTGTTCGACCCCGACGGCCAGGAACTTGCCCGCTATCGCAAGATGCACCTGTTCGACATCGTCGCCCCCGACGGCACCGGCTACCGGGAAAGCAACACCTACGGCGCCGGTGACGAGGTCGTCACCTACGAGGCGGACGGGGTGAAGGTCGGCTGCGCCATCTGCTACGACCTGCGCTTCCCCGACCTGTTCTGGAAGCTGCGCGAACTGGGCGCCGATGTGATCTTCCTGCCGTCCGCCTTCACGTTGGCCACCGGCAAGGACCATTGGGAGGTGATGATCCGCTCGCGCGCCATCGAGACTCAGTGCTGGTTCGCCGCCCCCGCCACCTGGGGCAAGCATCTGGAAGGCAAGGGCGAGCCCCGCTTCACCTACGGCCACTCGATGATCTGCGACCCGTGGGGCCACACGGTGGCGAAGGTCTCCGACGGCACCGGATGGGCCACCGCGCGTATCGACCCGAAGGTCACGGCGCGGGTGCGCCGCGACATGCCGGTGCTGGAACACCGGAAGCGCGTTTGAACATCCCCGAAACCGGCTTCCCGGTCATCCGCCAGCGCAACTTCGCACCTGGCCGGATCGCGTTCGCCGCGTCGCCCACGGTCCTGGCGACGGAAGCCCGCGCGCGGCTGTTGGTGCGTTACGGCGATTGTTCGCTCGACGATGCCACGGTGGTGGTGGCGCTCGGCGGCGACGGCTTCATGCTCGAGACGCTGCATCGCGTGCTGGCGCGCGACATCCCCGTCTATGGCATGAACTGCGGCTCGGTCGGCTTCCTGATGAATACATACAGCGAAGACGATCTGCCCGGACGGCTCGCACGCGCGCAGGAGACGATGCTGTATCCGCTGCGCATGCAAGCCGTGACGGCGACGGGCGCGGTGGAGGAGGCACTGGCCTTCAACGAGGTATCCCTGCTGCGCCAGCTTCGTCAGACTTCGAAGATTCGTGTCACGGTGGACGGTCGGGTGCGGCTTGCCGAACTCATGTGCGACGGCATCCTGATCAGCACCCCGGCCGGCTCGACCGCCTATAATCTGTCGGCGCACGGGCCGATCGTGCCGCTATCGGCGAACCTGTTCCCGTTGACGCCGATCTCCGCGTTCCGCCCGAGGCGATGGCGTGGCGCGTTGCTGCCGAGCACCGCCGAGGTGCTGTTCGAGGTGCTGGAAGCGGACAAGCGCCCCACCGCCGCGGTCGCCGACTTCACCGAAGTACGCAACGTGATCTCCGTCGAGGTTTGCGAGGACCGCTCGGTCAGCATCACGGTGCTGTTCGACCCGGATCGCGGCCTCTCCGAGCGGATCATCGCGGAGCAGTTCACCGTGTAGAGTTTCGGCGACGCCTATAGGTCACCATTCCTGACCTTTTGATCCAGATCAAGGCGACCACGCATCAAACGTGACACTCTCTCTCACGAATTACTCGAGCACGGGGGAGATCACCGGAAATG
>Ga0210402_10006572_pt1 | contig 10293 bp, 7 predicted proteins | sample IncBWC7MmetaG_FD_161055 | JGI IMG/M metagenome (GOLD analysis project Ga0210402, IMG submission 161055) | Forest soil microbial communities from Barre Woods Harvard Forest LTER site, Petersham, Massachusetts, United States - Inc-BW-C-7-M | ecosystem: Environmental > Terrestrial > Soil >...
CTCGGATTTCGTAGAGAAGCGCAATCAGGCCTGCACGTAGTGACGGCGTATATTCGACACGTATGGTGCGATCCTCGTATTTGACTAGTCCGTAAGGAACCGAGACACGACAAACGTCTTCGACCAGTAGACAGTAGGCCGCCAATTGGAAGAGGTGACCGTCATAGGGGCGGCCGGACGAGGGGGACCGGCTAGACTTCAACTCGACCGGAGCGATGCCGCCTTTGACCCGAACCAGGTAATCCGGCTTTCCGCTGAGGCGATAGCGCTTGGATATGAGAGGTGCGGGCTGTGGAAAGGTGCTGCCGACGTCCGCGTAGAGAATCTCTCGCGTGGGGAGGCCGGTTCGCGCGAACAGTCCGCGCCCCACGCACCATGCCAAGGCCGCGGCGATGAGGGCAATGAGGAAGAACATCGACTCCAGTCCATTTCAGCGAGCGTAGGCCCAGAACCAGTAGACCGCAGCAAGCACCACTGCAACGAGCAGAGCGCGAGTTGCGCCATTCATTACGCCCCGGGCTTGATTCACACTGCGAGCATGCTGCTGATGATAGTCAACGCCGGCGTGCCTCTTCTCAATTTGCACCAAGCTGGGGCCGACGCCGCGGGCGCTCAAATACCAGGATCTTCGGCAAAAATACCAATCTGCGATTTCAGAAGCGCGAATGAGATCACGATTGGGCATAGCCATCTCAATAGTCAAGCTCGATCTGATTGAAGGCGGCCCGGCAGGGGAGCAAGATCAGCCGCTTCATGACCAGATCCCGCTCTATTTTATCGCTGCGCCTTCGACACCGGCGACGCGACCATCTGCAGAACGGCTTTTTCTCGAGAGAGAGGCTGATCAGGACAGGACGGCGCACATCAACGGGATGCTAACGACTTCTCACCCATTCGGCGTTTCTCAAGAGTAATCCTGGCGAATCGGTCAAGAACGGAGCCGGACGCCGCCGGGCGCCAATTGACACTGATTCGCTTTAATCAGTGATGGCGGCATCAGTGATCGAGCGGCCTCTTTGGTTTACAGCCTCGCGAATCAGGTTCTGTGTGCGAAGAGTGTGCCCCGTGCTGATGTTATCAGCCTCTGCTGCGGTCGTCGACCCTTATGGCCGATCTGGAGACTAAGCAATGTGCACCGACGTCCAGCTTGGGAAGACGCCAGTACATTGCAACTACAGGATATAGCGTTTTCCTGGACCATTATCTGGCGATAGGGTTTTCGCCGGTCTCCGTACTTGGCTTCCTTCAGCACCCAGATCGAGCACAAATAGAGCACAACGACTGCCGATTGTGTCGAGTTATATTCAATGGGTTCCTCGCTCGATGCGGAGGTCATCGAGGCACGCCCCGCAGTGTTCTTCGGCTTCTTCTTTCGTGATTACGTCGTCGTTCCAGTCGCCGAGCATTTCCCCGCGCGGCACGTTGTACTTTTCGCATCGAGCACATTGCAGTAACGCACTCTCTCCCGTGGTGCAGAAGGGGCAGAACGCTTCCGGGGAGTCGCAGCTGAAGACCGCCGCTTCGTGCGCTCGCGGACCATAGATCTGCGTAAAATCCAGGTTCTCGGGCATCCCTCTTTGTCCTGGCTCGATCCGGTCGTGCCCATCCGTCCAGGCTTCACCAATCCAGAAGTAGTTCTCGCATAGCACGCAGCGTGCAAGCGCCAGGTCTCTGAGGGCGGCATCCAGAGGACGAAGCTGCTGCTTATACGGGTTCTCATGTCTGACTCAGAAATGCTGGTCGTACACGGTTTCTTCTGTGGGCGTTTCCATGAAGGCGATGACGCCGGGAGCCTCGTGCAGGAACGACGCCCTACGCACGGTTGCCAGCATGGCGAGTAGCCCCTCCTTCGTCACGACTTGCCCTTCCGGCATGCGCAAGGTCAGGCTCTGCTGCTCCTCCCACTCGAGGTCACCCAGCTCGTCCAGATAGTCCTTCACGAGCAACCAGAAGCCCGCGCGGTTCGGAACCTCGTAGACGACCAGGAGCACCGGCAAGCGTGCGTCCTGCCAGTCGCGCAAGTGAGCCGTGTCGATGGGAAACAGCACCACCCCGTCACCGCGGCGCAGATTCGTCGTACCTTTTACCTGGACATAGAACTCCCAGGGCAGTGCCCGGCGTTGCGCCGTCGATTCGAACGCTTTGACATGAAAATCAATCCCGAAGTCTTCGATAAGTGGATTGCAGACCCAGTTCAGCTCGTTGCACGCTTCCTTCAGCCACACCGATGCCTTGACGCCGGTTTGGGCTGTTTCGGGTCGTTTGGCCATTTCGCTCACCGTTGAACTGAACTTTGTCGCGGCCCTTTCATGTCAGCGCGCTGACGTCGGTGTACAGCTTCCGCAGGGACTCGTCGGACATATCCACGATCGGCTCGTACATGAACGAGTTCAAGTGGATGTTCTCCGGCGTCATCAGCACAACCCGATCCAGCGTTTCCACCGCTGGACCGCTTCCGAACAGCTCCTTGAACTTCTTCGTTAACACCTGTGTTTGTCGGGCGGTGATGCCTGCGGCAAAAGCAGGATCGTTGATCTTTTTGAGCATGAACGTCTCAGCCGCGAGCCTCGTCGCGATCGCGAGCACGATTTTGTTCTCGAAGTTCGCTCCCGCCGTTGCGGTGAGGCAGGTGACGGCCTGCTCGTGGATCAGGTCCATGATGGGTTTGCTGCCACTGGATTTTTTCTTCGTCGAGAAGAGGCCATTGTAGATCTGGTCGAGATCTCCTTCCGTCAGGGTCGCTGAATCCGGACGACAGTGCAGCATCGACGTCAGCTTGAGAAATCTGGGGTCCGTCTCGCCGCCGGTGTACTCCACCAGGTTCCGCATGAACGGGATGGACGCGATCTTCTTCTTGGCGTCCGTGAAGAAACTCTTCTTCAAGTCGTGGATGAAGATGTTACGGATGCCCGAAGCCTTCCCGAGCGTGATGCCCGTGCTGGACTTCGTGGCCATGAAGCAGTTGTTGTAGTTCACGAATCGACTTTCCAGCGTGCGGAAGAAGTCGAAGTTGTGGGTCATGATGATCTGCTTAAAGAGGGGGCTCTGCCCGATGTCCTTCAAGTATTCGATGATCGCGTACTTGTTCTGGTAGTCGAACGAGTCCGCGATGTCGTCGACGATGATAAGGGTTTCCCGGTTCTCCTTGATCCGGGTTTCTACCTCGAACATGACGTTCAAGACGTATAGTGCCTTCTTCTCGCCGGTGCTGAGCGCCTCTAGAAGAGAGCTTTTTGGGATGGCCCTCGTGTCGTTCCCGTCGTGGTAGGTGAAGCCGAGCGTGATGACCGTATCGTCGCCGAGCATCACGGCGGTGCGGTTTTGCGCCTCCAGCGTGAACGGCACGACGAATCGATCATTGAAGAGCCGTAGCACGGTTTCCCACTGCGACCGCTGCTTCTCGGCTTCAGCTTGAATCTCTTTTTTCCGGGCTTTTGCCGCGCCGTACTCCTTCATCAGTTCTGCGTACATCTCGAAGCAGATCTTCAGGTACGACTTGAGCACGTTCTCCCGGAACTTCTTCGCGTTTGCCAGCTGCGACACATACGACTCATGATCGAGCAGAAACGTTCGGAATTCACGCATCTGGACGTTCGCATCAAGCAGTTTCGCCAAGGCGTCAAATCGCGCTCGCAGCTCCTTGTCGGTCAGGAGCGCCTGCTTCTCTTTGGTGATGACTGCCTCTAACTCCTTCTCCGTCGTTATCTCCAGCTTCTTTTCGGCATTAAGCGTCACGGTATGCTTCGCGGCAAAAAATCCGTTGCTGGCGAGGCTCTTCGCGATCTGCCCTGCATTGTAATAATCGAACGTGCCCTTCTTGAAGTACGTTGAGGAGGACAGGAGCTCGTTGTATCGCTTGACGTACACCTCGATAACGCCTTGCGCCTCTGGGGTCCGCAGAAACGCGAGCACCTTCTCATCGAAAACCGTGTCGTAGGGCACATCCGCAAACACCGCGTCGTGCATCTCCGTCAGCTCGGCCTGAATGCGGGTGAGCGCCGTCTCGAACTCTTGGTCGCTGCTCGTGAACGCGGAGGACACCTCAGCTTCAAGGTCTTTCTTCGATTTGGAGTGCTTCTTGAGCGCCGCCAAAAGGAGCCCCTTCTGCTTCTCGATCCCAGCCTGCAGCTGTTCATACTCCTTTCGGAGCGCGGAATCCACCAGCAAGATCGACGTCTTCTCCGAGTGAGCGAAGTCCTGATCATACGGTCGGACAACGAAGACGCTCTCCGGAGGAAGCTCCTTCCCGTTCTCGTCCCGAACCTCCCGAACGCAGACCCGGTCGTCGAAAATGCGGTCGCGTGATGGCGTGCCGCGCGAGAGGTCATGGAATGTCTGCGCGAAGGAAGACTTCATCACCCCGTTCGGGGCATAGATCGCCTGCGCGCTCTGCGTGCTGAAATCGAGTGTCGCCGTCAGCGACTTGATGCCGTAACAGTGCTGCAGGTCAATTCTGACCTTCTTCATGCGAAAAGGCTCCTCACAGGGGATGCAAGGGCTAAGCATAGCCTGCCTCCCACCAAGAGGTCAAAAATCAGCAGCTTAGCGCAACCCTGACTTCTGGCAATAACCAGCGAATTCGCTGATTGCGGGAGTAGAATGGAACATCCCGTTTCATAGGAACCACTTATGTTCTTGGATGATAAAGCTCAGGCTGCCTTGGCGGAGCCCTCCCGATGCGCCACCGTCCCTCCTGCCGTCGTGCAAGTGACCGAGGTGACGAGCCTTCCGATACCGGCCTGAGTCGACGCCTGCCAACAATGCCGAAAAGATCTCACGCCGCGCCGGGTCCAAGTGCTGGTTACGGGTACCAGATCGAGAGAGCCCTCTACTGGCTCGCGCGCAGCCCTGCGGGCGCGGCCGTCGGCATCGAAACGGACGATGACGTCGCGGTCAGAAACGGCACGACCTCCCTCCTGGAGCAAGACAAGCACTCCATCGCTGCAGGAGCAGAACCCTTCGGTGACCGCTCGAAAGATCTCTGGAACACCCTGAACATCTGGCTTGACGCGGTCGAGGAAAGCCGCGTCGACGAAGAGACCACGCGGTTCCTGATGGTCACGAACAAAGAACTACCTGATGGCCTCGCGAAAGCCATCAGCGCAGCCACAACAGCAGAAGCCGCCGGGGAATGCATCACGGGACTCGAACGCGCCGCAGAAGACCCTCCGGAAAAGATAGCGACGCTCGTCGGTCGCGTCTTGCGGTCAGAGTCCCGCGACACGCTCATCAAAATCATCCAGAACACTGAGCTCGTCGACGCAACGTCCGGAGCTGCTGGCCCTCAAGTGCGAACGGACACCATCGCGAGCCTCCCCCTCCCGACCTGGGCGGTGCCGACCGCCGAGTCGATCCTGCACGAGTTAGCGGGATGGGTGCATGCTAGCGCGCTCGCGGCATGGCGAGAGAACAATCCGGCATGGATCGCTCGTGACCATTTCATCAATCACCTGCACGCCGTCTTAGACCGCCGCAAGAGGAATATCGTCCGGGAACGGGCGGAGTACCTCATTCCGGTATCGGCCGATGCGATTGGCGGGGAGAAGGGCCGGCAGTTCGTGCAACAGCTCTTCCTCGTCACCGACGACCCGGTGCTCGTCGACTCGTCGATCCGCGATTTCATCCGTTGCAACATCGAGAAATTGCGCCTCTCCAAAGAAGGAAATATCACGGACGAGGACTGGCGGGCGTTTCAAGTCGCATTGTGCACGCGCTGGGCGAAGATCCGCGCACGGAACATCCGAATCAAACAGGACCATCCTCCGGGTGACGTCGGCTTCGCCATCCTCATGGAAACGACGGAGAACTACCGGGAGCGACTCGCGGGGTCAGAGACGGACGAGGTCTACCTGACCTCCGGAACGTACCACCTCCTCGCGGACTTATTGGAACTGGGTTGGCATCCCGAGTACGCAACGCTCATCAAAGAGGCAGAGGAAGCATGATCGACGTCCTCTTCGAACAGCGCATCATCCAGAACACCGGCCTCGCAGCCGAGGCCATCTGGCAAGCGGTACACGAGGCGTACGAACTGCGCGGTCGCACAGACGGCGTGTCCTTCCCCCTGGTCTTCCTCGTGCTGCCCCTCACGTTCCATGAACACACGGCGGCGTCCCTGGCATTTAAAACGCAACCAGGAGCTTTGTACAAAGCGCTCGCGGCGGATAGAGAGATCAACGTGGACCTCCAGCGGCGCATGGAAGCATTAGCCGACCGCACGTTCCAGGCGTTATCGATAGCATTCCAAACGGGACTGCTCGCCTTCGACGCCAAGGACCACCAAATCGTACCCGTACGAAAGAGCGCACCTGTCACGCACGTCACGGATGAGGTCAAGGTCATCATGTCGGCCGCAAAACGCATAGGACAAGCGTTCGGAGAAATGAGCGTCGTGCAGATCATCACCGCATTGAATGTGAGGTTCTAAAAATTGCAACTGACCATTCTCAAAATCATCTTGTGGCCGAAAAACACGGATCTCCGCCCGCGCATCATCCCGTTCGAGCCCGGCAAGATCAACGTCATCAGTGGCGACAACGGCACCGGCAAATCCGCGCTCACCTGGATCGTGGACTACTGCCTCGGCAGCGAGAAATGCTCGATCCCTGTCGGCCTCATTCGCGAGCTCACCGGGTGGTTCGGCCTGCACCTGAAGCTCGCGAACACCGAAATGATCATCGCGCGCCGAAATCCCGAAGATCAACAATCCACGAGCGACCTGTATTGGAACGAAGGACTCAAACTCGACGTACCCGCCATCGTGCAGAAGAACGCGCGCGTCGATGACCTCAAGAATCGCTTCAACCAGATCGCGCACCTACCATCACTCGATTTCTCCACCGACGACGTCGTCGGCTATGCCGGGCGACCCAGCAGCCGCGACATGGCAGCATTCAACTTTCAACCACAGCACATCGTCGCCAACCCCTACACCTTCTTCTTCAAAGCCGACACGACCGAGCACCGCGAGAAGCTCAGGATCATCTTTCCCCTCGTCCTCGGCTCTATCGATGCCACAACGCTCGCGAAGCAACGCGAACTCAAGGACGCGGAACGGGAGTATGACAAGCTCCGCCGGGAGCTCGAAGCCAGAACCACGGCCGCGCGCGCATGGGAAGCAGAAGTCGAAAGTTACTACCTCCAGGCGAAAGGATTAGGGCTGCTCGCCGATGCTCCCTCGCCAGGCCCGAACTGGGGATTGGACAAGTACCTCCTGGAGCTCGGGCGCGTCCCCGACTCCGTCCGGCAGATGGACTTGCCTGAGGTGCGAGAAGGGACAAATGAAGCCGCCTCAGGGGAGTTCCTCCGGGTTGCGGCCGAGGAAGATCAGCTCGCCCAAGACACGGGCTCGCTCAAACGTCGGCTCGATAAGATCGAACAACTCTCCGCATCCCTGAATGACTACGGATCGAGCTTCACTAGCCAAGAAGACCGGTTAGAAGGCGTGGGTTGGCTGGAAGAGAAGCTGCGCGACAACCACGAGTGTCCGGTGTGCGCGGCAGTGCATACGGACGGCAATGCCCGGCTCACCGAACTACAGACGCTCGCGCGGGAGATGAAGACCCTTGCGGTCTTCGTCCGTCAAGCCCCCGCGAAGCTGGACCAGGAACAGGCGACCCTGCGACAAGAACTCCGCGACAAAGAAACTCTCCTGTCCCGAGCCCGACAGAAACGCAAGTTCTTAGAGGAGCGTACCGCGGCGTTCGCCGCACAACGACAGCGCGTGCGGCAAATCTACCTGTTCGTCGGCAGAGTCGAGCAGGCCTTGGAGAACGTGATGTCCAGCCGCAACGTCGATGACCTCCAAGACAAGGCAAAAGCACTCGCGGAACGACTCGCCCGCCTCAGGAGAGAACTCGACGGGAAATCCCGGCAAGACCGACTGAATGCCGCGATCGACAAAGTATCGGCACGCATTGCTGACTACGCTAAGAGCCTACGACTTGAACACGCAACGGAGAACGTGCGGCTCAACACTCGTGAGCTCACCCTTCAGTTCCGCCCACTCTCCGGCAGAACCGATTTTCTCTGGGAGGTAGGCAGCGGGCAAAACTGGGTCGGGTACCACCTCGCTGGCTTACTCGCTCTCCATGAGCACTTCAACAGCCTGCCACAAAACCCCGTGCCACGATTCCTCATGATCGACCAACCGAGCCAAGTCTACTTCCCGGAAGCATGGCCAACGATGGATCAGACGCCCGGCGGCAACAAGCTATCCGAACGGTCACCGGACATCGAAGGCGTGCGGCGCATCTTTGCCGCACTCTCCGAGTTCATAACCGTGCTCAAAGGACAATTCCAAGTGATCGTCACCGAACATGCCGGCTCGATCACGTGGCAAGGAATCGATAACGTCCACTTGGTTGCCAACTGGCGAGAAGGACACGACGATTTCCTCATCCCGGCTGAATGGCAGGAGAAGCGCACATAAGCAAGATGCGTTTACTGCTGCGGGGCACGATAAATCGCTAAATAACCTCGGGGATCTGCACTTTCCCGAGGACGTGCGCGTATTTAGATTTTGAACCGCCTGCAGATCAACGACGCCATACTTGAAGCCACCGGATGAAGGGTTAGGCGGTTGGGTCCGATGCCGAGGCGTCGACCATCTCCATCGCACCCCTGTTCAGACGCACGTTACAGATATGGTTCATCTTGGTCCAGAGCTTGTCTCGTAAGTCCGTGCTTTCCGGCCTGCAGAGCAGCGCGAAGTAGTCCCTCAGGCTGCCTTTGAGCGCCGTGTGGAACCGCTCAACGTCTATGATATAGCCATCGTCCACCTGCCTAAGCAACGCTTTCTGCTTGCGGCGGATGAGCCACTTGTTCTTTGCCTCTGCTTGGTGGAGGAGGCCACAGCGGATGTCCTGGTAGAAGGCGAGTCGTATGGCATCGGTACCGAAATAGGGTTGAAACCGAGCGCCCTCAAGGAACTTCTTGCTGAGCGCCTTCGATTGTCCTGTCCCGTCCGGGATGCCATCGATGAACTGCTGGAGGGCCTCCGCCAGGAGGCAATCGATCGCGAGCACGACGAATCCCGAGTAGTCGGCCTTCAAGCACTTGTCGGCGAAGTGGAGGAACCGCCCGTGGAGCCGGTCTCTGACAATCCTCACGGCCTTCGGCCAGTGCGCCGGATTGGTCACATCGAGCGCCTTCCAATGGGCGCCGGTGTACTTGGGGGAGATGCGTAGCGCTTCCATGGAAGGATTCTATTCTCTCCGAATTGATCACCCTTGGCAGAAGGGTTAGGGGGTGGTCTATTTCACTGGCCAGAAATCCGGTGATCGCTTGACCCTGTGAAGGCGGCTTTTATCTTCGATTCCGGCACGGCTGTAGCTTAAAGCTTAGCGTCTCTCCAACGCCAGTTTGGGAGCGGCGCCTTCCGGAGGTTGCCGCAACAAGCATTGTAATCAACTGATTTGAGGCTTTGCTCCCACGCGATGCCGATCGCCAGATCAGAAATGGAAGCATACAGTGGCATTCAATCTATGTGTCAAGTCGTACCCACGACGAATCAAACGATAGGAGTGTTCGCGTGTCCCGCTTCAACGCCAAAGTTCGCTGCAACTACTACCCTCTGCCGCTCAGAGAAGCGGAAAGAATCCGAAATCTCTTGCGGTTTCCGATCGAGCTTTTTTCGGCATTGGATCCTTGCGTCGGAGATGGCGCGGCGTTCGCTGCGATTACCCGGGATTCCAGCGCAAGACGCTACGGAATTGAATTGGATGCCTATCGCGCGGAACAAGCCGGACCCTCGCTTACCAAGACTGTTCAGGGAAACTGTCTGGAAACCCATTGCGCCGTCGAGTCGTTCTCGCTCTGCTTTTGCAATCCCCCATACGACTGGGCGCTCGCAGGGGACGCCCGGGAACGACTTGAGGCGGTGTTCTTGAATCACATCTTCCGGTGGCTGATCCCCGGTGGAGTTATCCTGCTGGTGATTCCAGCCGAGCGCGCCACCGACTGCGCGCAGATCCTCGCTTCCCACTTCAAACGTGCTCGGGTGTTTCGCCTGTCCCATCCGGAGTCGGTTCGCTATCGCCAGGTCCTCATTGCCGGCGTCCGGCGGACGCGCCGTGAGCGCGAACAACTTCGTGACCGCGAGATCAGCGAGTGCCGTTATCGCTTCACAACGCTCGGACGCGAGTACGAGAGCTTGCCGGAGCTGGCAGACTCGTGCGACGACCCATACGCCGTGCCGACCAGTGGGCCGGCAGCACTGACGTTCAAGGGCCTGCCTCTCGATGAATTGGAGGATCTCGTTGCGAATTCGCCGGCCTACCGGCAAACCACGCG
>Ga0210402_10006573_pt1 | contig 10292 bp, 10 predicted proteins | sample IncBWC7MmetaG_FD_161055 | JGI IMG/M metagenome (GOLD analysis project Ga0210402, IMG submission 161055) | Forest soil microbial communities from Barre Woods Harvard Forest LTER site, Petersham, Massachusetts, United States - Inc-BW-C-7-M | ecosystem: Environmental > Terrestrial > Soil >...
TCAGCGGAACGCTTGGCCGGCTGATCGCGCTGTCGGAGGCATACCCGGACCTCAAGGCAAACGCGAACTTCCAGCAATTGCAGGCTCAGCTTACCGATATCGAAAACAAACTCGCCGCCGCGCGGCGCTTCTTCAACAACGCAGTCAGCGAATACAACGCCCGCATCCAGCAATTCCCGGCGGCGCTGTTCGCTGCCTCGTTCGGCTTCACGTCGAAGCAATTCTTCGATCTCGGAGAGGAACGCAAGACCGTGTCGGAGGCGCCGCAGGTGAGGTTTTGACGTGCATTATTCGATTGGGTCGGCACCACCATGGTGTCATCGCCCGGCTTGACCCGAAGTCGGGCCTGCCCGACTTCGGCACTTACCAAAATGATCGAAATCGGAAGCATCCGATTTCGATTGGCGATCCAGTGACCACCGGGGATACTGGATTGCCCGGTCAAGGCCGGGCAATGACAGCGATGGGGTCGGCCTAACAGAAAGACACACCGGGAGAGCCATTCCGAAATCACAGCGAGTATAAGCCATGGCGGCCTACGGCCTCTACAGCCACATCGAGTCCAACAAGCGCCGTTCGGTCGCGCTGCTGGTGGGACTGTTCGGGCTCGTTTACCTGCTGGTCTATGCGGGAGCGCTGGCCGGCGAGGCAATGTCCTACGGTGCGTCGCTGCAATACCTTGCGCGCAAGGCGTGGCAGGATCTCATCGTCGCCGCGCCTTACGCGACCGTCGGCACCGCCGTGTGGATCGTCATCGCGTATTATTTCCACCAAGCGATGATCGACGCGTTGACCGGCGGTCGCGAAGTCAGCCGCAATGAGGAGCCGCGCCTCTATAATCTCCTCGAAAATCTGTGCATCTCGCGCGGCATCACCACGCCCAAGCTCAAGGTGATGGAAAGCGATGCACTCAATGCGTTCGCGACCGGCATGAATGAGAAGCAATATGCCGTCACGGTGACGACCGGGCTGCTGGCGGCGCTCGACAATGCCGAGCTTGAGGCCGTGCTCGGCCACGAACTCACTCACATCCGCAACGGTGACGTGCGCATGCTGGTCATCGCCGTTATCATTGCGGGCGCGATCGCGTTCTTCGCCGAAATGTTTTTCCGGCTGTGGTTCTACAACGGCTTCCGCGGGCGGCGGTCGAGCGACGGCGAAAGCGATCGCGGCAAGGGTGGGAATTTCATCGCGATTCTGATCGCGGTAGTGCTAGTCGGGGTCGCCTGGCTGCTTTCCAGTGTGATCCGATTGGCGTTGTCGCGCTCGCGCGAATTTCTCGCCGACGCCGGCTCCGTCGAGCTTACCAAGAACCCCGACGCCATGATTCTGGCGCTGCGCAAGATCGAAGGCCGCGGCGAGCTACACGGCGCGACCTCCGCCGTAATGGAGATGTGCGTCGACAATCCGCGCGAGGAATTCACCGACCTGTTTTCGACCCACCCGCCGATCGAAGCGCGCATCAAGGCGCTCGTTGAGGTGGCGGGCGGGCACGATCCCGGTCCTCTGGCGCTGCCCGGCCCGGAGGAGGAGATGCAGCCAGGAGCGCTGCCGAGATCAAGCGATACGGTCGTCGATCAGCCGCCGCAAACGGGCGCTCCGTCCGGCGGCCCCTGGGGCGAACACCAAACCGAGCCGCCGCCACAGCGCCCGTTCCTGCCTGATCGGCCGCCCGTCGATCTTGGCGCCCCTCCGTCATCGCCGCCGGATAGGCCGCCCGGACCGTGGGGCAAGCCGGGCTGATAGCCTCGATGGTTGAAGACACCGTTGTGCTTTGGCGCCCTGTCGGTCCCGCTGAACTCGCTTTGATCCGAGCCTCGGGCATGCGTGCGTTTCCGCCTCGCTTACCCGAACAGCCGATTTTCTATCCGGTTCTCAGCGAGGAATACGCCATCAAAATTGCGAGGGACTGGAACGCGCCCGCGTCCAGCAAAGGTTATGTCACTCGTTTTCATGTGAGCAGGGAGTTTCTACACAAATACGAAGTTCACGAGGTAGGAGGCAAGGATCATCGCGAATATTGGATTCCCGCGGAGGACCTCCCGGGATTCAACGCCGCGCTCGTCGGCGCGATCGAAGTGATCGCCGAGTTTACTGCTCCCGGCTAGCTTTTTTACCAATCCAAGCTTCGGTGTCGACGAAAACCGCCTCCCCGTGCCACATCAGGCTCGTCGTGAAGGCTATCGTGTTCGATCGATGTGCGCTTCGGCTCGCCATCCCAAATAGCAACGGGACCTGCGGCTTGAGGCTCGAGCACGACCTTGCGGATAGCGTCACGGATCACCTCCGCAACGCTACGGCCGGAACGTGAGGCAGCAAGGCGCAGCGCCTCAAGCTCTTCCTTGTGGAGAAGGACCTGAGTCTTTTCCATGTGTGTCAATGTAATCTTGACTACGTCGAGCAGGCATTTCGACAGCGCGACCGTTCAGGCTCCGAACCGCGCAGCTGGCGTCGAGCGCGAGATGGCCATTTCCTCGTCGTTCATGTCCGCCGGAATATCTGCAAATAGCGGCGTGCTCAGATAGCGCTCGCCGGTATCCGGCAGCATGCAGAGAATCGTCGCGCCCTTCGGCGCATCGGCACAGACGCGCAGAGCGCCCGCAAAGGTGGCGCCAGACGTGATGCCGACAAAAATTCCTTCCTTCTGGGCCAATTCGCGGCTGCACCGCAAAGCCTCTGCATTTGGAATCGGCAGGATGCGGTCGATGACATGCATGTCGACCGCGTCCGCCGTGATCTTCGGGATGAAATCCGGGGTCCAGCCCTGCATCGGGTGCGGCTTGAAGGTCGGGTGGGCCGCTGCGGGCGAGCCGTCCGGGTTGCGCTGTTGCGCAACCCCGCTGGCAAGGAGCTGAGCGTCTTCAGGCTCGCAGACGATGATCTTCGTTTCGGGCCGCTCCTTCGCCAATACGCGCGAAACGCCTTTCAGCGTGCCGCCCGTTCCGTAGCCCGTGACCCAGAAGTCGAGCGGCTGCCCCTTGAAATCTTCCAGGATTTCCACCGCAGTCGTCCGCGAATGAATGTCGGGATTGGCTTCGTTTTCGAACTGGCGGGTCAGAAACCAGCCGCGCATCTTCGCCAGCTCGACAGCTTTCGTCACCATCCCCATTCCGCGCAGGGCTGCAGGAGTCAGAACCACTTTCGCGCCAAGGAAACGCATCAGCCTGCGTCGCTCTACGCTGAAGGTCTCCGCCATCGTGACGACCAAGGGATAGCCCTTTTGGGCGCACACCATGGCGAGCCCGATGCCGGTGTTGCCGCTCGTCGCCTCGATGACGGTTTGGCCGGGCTTCAGTTCTCCCGAGCGCTCGGCTGCCTCGATGACGCCGAGCGCAAGCCGGTCCTTGACCGAGCCCAAGGGGTTGAACGCCTCGATCTTGACGTAGAGATTCACGTCGGGGGGCGCCAGTCGGTTTATCCTGACGACTGGTGTGTTGCCGACCGTTTCAAGGATGTTTTTGAATTGGCGTCCCATGCGCATTCTCCCTCGGCGGTGCCATATCGAACATGATCTTGTTCCGCCCCCCTTAGATGGAGACCGGCCGCAGCGTCAACCGAATACGTAATACTTTCAGCTTATTCGGCTTGCGTGTTCTGCGGCTTGCCCCTGTCCATGATCAGGAGCTCGATAGTGCGGGTCGGCACGTTGCCCTTGTTCTCGTTGATCAGCAATGCGAAATTCACGTCATAGCTGACGTTGACGCGACGACGAAGCGTATTGCACCCGCTTCGGATTTGCCAGTCGACAGCCTTCCCGTGCGAACGTTCGATTCCGCCTGATTTTGGAGCTGGTTCGATCGCTATCAAGGGCGGGCGGAATGCCGGCTTTGTGCTGCGCCGATGTGAGACTGCGGGGCGCTGGAACGCTGCGCTGCCGAGCGCGACGCAGGATTGTTCACCAGCGATACCCATTTGGCAAAAATCCGGCCGAGCCCACGCTGCTGTTCGGTCAGGCCCCAGAATTTCGCAATGTGATACGAGGACGAAATGCCGACATCCAGCAGGAAGGCGCCGGGAATGCCGCAGTGTTCATCGGAACCGCCGGTCGCCAGCGGCGCGCCGTGCGCCATGCCGGGTATCGTGTACGACTCGATGACATCATCGCCCGTCCGATTTCGCCAGGCTTGGCGCGGATATCCGTCAACCGTTTCTACGAGTGTTGGTTCGTGATCGAGACCATGCACATCGAGCCATTGCTTTACGATCTGATCGGCATTTTCCCGCTTCACGACCGTATCGGCGCTGCCGTGCCACACTGAAATTTGTGGCCATGGGCCCCGGTGCCGCGATGCGGCTCGCACCAGATCGCCCCATTCGCACGCGGAACGGGCTCGTACGCGGAACATGCTCTCGAATGCCTCATTGACGTTCGCCGCCGTGCCAAACGGCAGCCCGGCGATCACCGCGCCACCGGCGAACAGCTCGGGATAGGTCGCCAGCATCACGCTGGTCATCGCTCCGCCAGCGGAGAGGCCGGTCACAAACACGCGCGTGCGGTCTATTCCATGCGCGATGATCATGGTCTCGATCATCTGGTAGATTGATAAAGCCTCTCCCTTCCCCCGTTCAATGTCGCCGGGAAGAAACCAGTTGAAGCCAGCGTTGGGATTATTCGAAACTTGCTGCTGCGGAAGCAGGAGCGCGAAACCGTAGCGATCCGCCAATGTCGACCAGCCGGCCCCCAAATCGTAGCTCGCCGCCGTTTGTGCACAGCCGTGCAGCACGACCGCCAGCGCAGATTTCGGCCGCGCCGGAACAGGAACATACGTAAACATGCGAAGCGCGCCGGGATTGGACCCGAATTCGCAAACTTCGGTGAGATGGTCGAACTCAAGATCTAAATCCTGCCCCGGAAAGCGGATAGGCGGCCACGCGCGATCTCGGGCTTTCCATCGCCTCCGGCGCCCGGCCAGGGCCGGAATCTTCGTCGCGAGGGAAAACACGGCTGCGCTCCTTTTCGACCTGCAGTACTGCCCGGGTCTGCATATGGCGACTTATATTGCGACGCACAATAGACGGAGACGCACCGTGTCAGTGCCATTCTACAATACGGCCGTCAGATTACTTTATAAACAGTAATATTTACATGTGGATATAAGGATACTCTAAACAAACTTGATAAGTGGATTTAGCCGCCAAAACAGGCTGCGATGCCCACTCGATCGCCGTATTCAGGTCTTCATCTTACGTTCAGCCGTCACCACCATCGGAAGAAATGATGCACCGGTCCTGGCCCGCTCCCGATCCTAAGCCGGTCCGCCGCCGCAATCGCCGAGGTTATGTATTCCTTTGCGTCGCGGACCGATTCGGTGAGCCCACGCCCCCTGGCAAGGCCGGCCGCGATGGCGGCCGAGAGGGTGCAGCCGGTGCCGTGGGTGTTGCGGGTCGAGATGCGCTCGCCGATGACGCGGATCGACGCGTCGCCGGTGACGAGCAGGTCGGTGCTCTCTGGGCTGCTCGCATGGCCGCCTTTCATCAGCACCGCCTTGGCGCCGAGCGCGATCAGACGATCGGCTTGGCGGAGCATATCGACCTCGTCGACCGCCTCCGTGTCGCCGAGGAGCGCCGCCGCTTCGGGCAAGTTCGGCGTAACCACCAGGGCGCGCGGCAGCAGCTGCGTGCGCAACGCTTCGATCGCATCGGGTGCAAGCAGGCGCCGTCCGGAAGTCGCCGCGATCACAGGATCGAGCACCACGTTCGTCTGCCTATGACGGTCAAGGCCGTCCGTCACCGCCGTAATGACGGCGGCATTGCCGAGCATTCCGATCTTGATCGCGCCGGCGACCAGATCTGAGAACACCGCGTCCATCTGGGCCGTCACGAAAGCTGGCGGCACCTCGTGAATGGCGGCGACGCCCTTGGTGTTCTGCGCCGTCAGGGCGGTGACCACCGACGCGCCATAGACGCCGAGGGCGGAAAAAGTTTTCAAGTCCGCCTGAATGCCGGCGCCGCCGCTTGAATCTGAACCCGCGATGGTGACGGCGATCGGTGTCGGCAACGTGACCTTCACGGCGCCGGCTCTGGCGCATGACCATGTGCCCCCACGGCCGGCACCTTAGGAGCGTGCGCCCTGAGCGCCGCATCCACGACGGCGCGTAGCTCCCGGGCGGCGGCTTGCGGATCCGAACGATGGGACAGCGCTGAAATCACCGACACGCCGTCGGCACCGGCTGCGATCACCGGCTCCGCGTTCGCCGCCGTAATGCCGGCAATGCCACATGTGGGAAAGTTGCCGATGCGGGCGCGTAGGACCTGGATGACGCGGCGCAGTCCGTGGACGCCGATTGGGGATTTGCCGCTGGTCTTCGACGTGGTGCCGTAGACGCCGCCGATGCCCACGTAATCGAGCAACGCAAGCGGCGCCGCAGCGGCCTGCTCGACCGTGCGGATCGAAAGGCCGATGAAGGGCGCCGGGCCAAGCATGCGGCGGGCCTCCTCGACGGCCATGTCCTCCTGGCCCACATGCACGCCGTCGGCCTCCGCCGCCAGTGCCACATCGACCCGGTCGTTGACGATGAGCGGAACGCCGAACGGCGCCAGCACGGCTTTCAAAGCACGGGCCTGTTCCACCATACGGGTCGTGTCGTTCACCTTATCGCGCAATTGTACCACGGTCGCCCCGCCGGCCGCGACTGCCCAGGCGAGATCGACGAGATCATGGCCACCGGCGTTTTCCGGATCCACGATGACGTAGAGGCGCAGGTTGAGTTGTTCCATCGGGCTCCAGTCCGAAGCAGAGGTTGTTATCCTGAAGCGCTACTCATTCGATCCGGATATTGTTCTTGGCGATAACCTCGCGCCAGCGCGCCGCTTCAGTTGCGATGAAGGCGGCGGTTTCGGCCGGGGTCGTGCCGACGGGTTCGGCGCCGACCGAGCGGTATTTCGTCCGCACTTCCTGCAGGCTCAGCACCTCGACAAAATCCGCTTCGAGCCGCTGCGCAAGCGCCGGCGACATCTTTGGCGGGCCCGCCACCGCGAACCAGGCCGTGGAGACGAATCCGGGTAATCCCGCCTCGGCGGCGGTCGGAACATCCGGCATCAGGGTTGCTCGCTTGACGTCGGTAACCGCCAGCACCGTAAGCTTGCCGTCGCGGTAATGGGGCAACACCGGCCCAATATTGCCGAAGAAAACATCGACGTGACCACCCAGCATATCGTTGATGACGAGATTTTCGCCACGATACGGGACATGGATCATGCTGACTCCCGTCATGGTCATGAACATGCCGCCGGTGAGATGCGGGGTCGAGCCATTGCCCTGCGACCCATAAGTGAGCTTGCCTGGATTCTGCTGGGCGAAAGCGATCAATTCCGCGACCGTGCGCACCCCAATCTCTGGACGCACGACGATCAGATTGGTCACTGCCGCCAACACCGTAACGGGGACAAAATCCTCGGGCCGATAAGAAAGCTGCCGATAGAGGCTCTGGTTGACGGCGAGCGGACCCGGCGGCGTGACGAACAAGGTGTAGCCGTCGGGTTCAGCCTGCGCGGCGAAATCGGCCCCGATATTGCCGCCGGCTCCGGTCTTGTTTTCGACCACGATGGGTTGGCCCCATATGGCGGTCAACTTGTCGGCCGCTATACGGGCAAGCACATCGTTGATGCCGCCGCCCGGAAACGGAACGATGAACCTGACCGGTTTCGCCGGAAATCCCGACGGGACCTGTCCGCGTGCCGGCAACGCCGTCGCGGCCAAGATCGCCAAAATACCAAGCGACGTCACACGAGGACGCATGCGATGCTCCCGGCCGATAGCGTTTCCCCGTCGCCCGACCTGACAGGGCAACCCGTGTCCACGGCCGGTGTATACCAGATAGCTCGGTCAAGCCGAGCGATGACAGCATAACGGGTATCGAGCAAGTGTGGAATTGCTCTAAGCAAAGCTTCGTACGCCTTCGGCTGCTCGGCGCAATTGCGCAAGAGCCGGGATTGAACAAGATCGGCCGTCACGCTGCGGTGCCGTGACGGCTATGCTATGTCCGCGGTTCCACTCGAGCTTCGGGCCGGATATTGTAAGACAGGGGCAGTGAAACGCAGCCGAGAAATTCCGTGCCGTTCCGCAACTTTTTATGTTCCTGGGTCATACCTTCGGCCTTGTCGCTTGCCGTCCTGACTTTGTCCTGGACCTGTGGCGCCCAGGCGGAGACCTACCCCGATCGGCCGGTCAGGATCATCGTGCCGATCGGCCCCGGCGGTGCCTACGACATCATCGGCCGCCTGTTGGCCAACAAGTTGACCGAGCAGGTAAGGCAGACTTTCTTTGTCGAAAATCGCACCGGCGCCGGAACACTTGTCGGTACTCAGGCAGCGGCAGCGGCGCCCGCCGACGGCTACACCCTCGTGGTGGGCGGGCTGAGCAACATCGTGTTCAATTTTGCGCTCTACCAGAAGGTCCCCTACGAACCTGACGACTTCGTCCCGGTGGCGCTCGTCTACACCTTTCCCTACGTGCTCGTGGCCCGCAACGGCCTGCCGGAAAAGAATCTCGCCGAGATCATCAGCTATGGACGACAGAGCCCCGGCAAGCTCACGGTCGCGCATCCGGGCTCGGGCAGCGGCCAGCAGATCGTCGCCGCGGCCTTCATGAAGCTGACCGGCACCACCATCGTGGAAGTGCCCTACCGCAGCACGCAGGCCGCCTATCCGGATCTGATCGCCGGCCGCGTCGACCTGTTGTTCGATTCGGTGACCGCCGCTCTGCCTTATGTCACGGCGCAGAAGGTGCGCGGCATCGCGCTCCTGGCGCCGCAGCGCTACCCCAAAGTACCCGATCTACCAACCATGACCGAGGCCGGACTTCCCGGCCTCGGTGTCGAATCCTGGATCGGCCTGTTCGCACCCGCACGCACGCCGCCAGAGATTCTAGGGCGCCTGCGACAAGAGACGCGAATTGCAGCTGCCGAACTCAAGCAACAATTCGAAAGAAGCGGCGGCGCCTTGATGCAGTTGCCGATCGCCGAAACCGACAAGTTCATCAAGTCGGAATTCGACCTGTGGACGAAGGTGATCCGCGACGCCGGGATACGGCTTGATTGATCAAATTTCGACGATCAACCCGTCCTGCGCGGTCTCGTGTGTGATGGCGTCGCGGCGTCCGAGCATATCGTCACTCATGTGGGTGATGATCAGTCGTTTCGGCCGGATCAAGGGCAGCTTTTCGACAAGCTGTCGGTAGGCAAGGTGCATCTGCACCGGCCTGTCGTACACATAGGCCTCGGACACGAACAAGTCGGCATCGCGCCCAAGCTCGATCAAAGCGTCGGTCCATTCGGTATCGCCGCTAAAGGCAAGCACCTTGCCGTCGATCGTTATCCGATACCCATGATAGGATTCCGGCGGCAGGCCGTGGCATACCCGAACGGATTGGATCTCGGCATTCCGGAAGCGCCACGGACGTTCTGGGGCAAGCTCTACCAGCGACACCTCGAACTTTTTTGCCGAATGGGATGATCCGGCAAAGGCCGTCTCCATCTGGCGCCAGAACCACTCTTTGAGAGGGGGCGGGCCGGCTATGGTGAGCGGATGGGTGCGCCTTGCCACGAATTGCGCATCGAGAATGAAGAACGGCACCCCGCCGCAATGGTCGGCGTGGAAATGGGTCAGGACGATCAGGTCGATTGCATTGAGGTCAGTGCCGAGACGTTTCATCGCTACCAGCGACGAGGCACCGCAATCGATAAGGAAATTCAACTCCGCGCCAACCACATGAAAGCAGGTGTTGAATCGCCCCCCTGATCCGAACGCATCGCCGCTGCCGACGAATTGAAGATGCATCTTTGGGTCCTTACCCCCGCGTCAAAGACGTCGATAGCACGCCACGCCCAGACGAATCGAAACGTTAGAGCGATTATATCACGATGAAAATCGGCCTATCGGCCATCTTCGATTTGGCCCTTTCACCCGCGTAAGGAGCGCTCAAGATAACGCGCGCGTAGCGATAAAGATGACACATCCCGCGCATGCGCCGACGATGGTGCCGTTCATTCGAATGTACTGCAGATCGCTTCCGACGACGAGTTCAAGACGCTCTACGAGCGTTCGAGTATCCCAGTTCCGTACCACCTCGGCAATGAAAGAGCCAATTTCGCTCCGCCAACTGACGAGCGAATGGGCAAGGCGCTCGACCGCATCGTCGATGTGCTGCTGCATGATTTCATCTGTGGCAAGCGTCTGGGCCACAAGCGAAATTGGCTTTTCGAGCGCAACTGACAGGCGTGATTCGGGCTGTGCCAAGTCGTGAACGGCTGCATCGCAAAGCTGGTTCCAGATGGAAGTCAGCCAAGCACGCG
>Ga0210402_10006574_pt1 | contig 10292 bp, 9 predicted proteins | sample IncBWC7MmetaG_FD_161055 | JGI IMG/M metagenome (GOLD analysis project Ga0210402, IMG submission 161055) | Forest soil microbial communities from Barre Woods Harvard Forest LTER site, Petersham, Massachusetts, United States - Inc-BW-C-7-M | ecosystem: Environmental > Terrestrial > Soil >...
TGCCGGCGCCCCTGTCACCGACCCGTGATTCAGCTCCTGCGAAGAATTGCACGGCGCGTCCTGCATTTGGTCAGGCGACTACGCGCTTCGTTATGATCGTGGCAAAGCCAAAACAGAGACGCATCAATGGTGGCGGGTTACTTCGAGCCTGGACAGGGGGATCGGGGGGATGAATTCAAATCTCGTCTTCGATATCGGCATGCACTACGGCCTGGACACCGAGTTCTATTTGATGAAGGGCTTCCGCGTGGTGGCGGTAGAAGCAAACCCCATCATGGCGCGCGATGCACAGCACAAGTTCGCCCGATACCTGCAATCGGAACAACTCGCTATCGAGAACGTCGGCATTTGGGATGCAGAAGGCGATCTGACGTTCTATCGCAATCTTGACAAGGACGACTGGAGTTCTTTCGGCCGCGAGGCCGGGTGCCGAAACAACACCCGACACGAAGAGATGACCGTCAGGTGCGTCAGGGTCGCATCGCTCATCGCCAAATATGGCGTCCCCTACTACATGAAGATCGATGTTGAGGGTGCCGACAAGCTGATCCTGCGCGACCTCTTGTCTCTCTCAGGCCGTCCAAAATTCATCTCGGCGGAAGAGTACGGCGTGGACGTGATCAAGGACCTTGCTCGCCTCGGATACGAGCGATTTCAGATCGTGCCGCAAATGGGAAAGATCGAGTTAGCGCCGCCAGTCCCTGCTCGCGAAGGCAGCTACACACCTCGCACCTTCAGCGGGCACGATTCCGGACTGTTCGGCAAAGAATTGCCGGCCTCCCGGTGGAAAGGGTACGACGAGGCCATCACCGAATTTTTGACGTCCGTCCGTGACGAACGTTACGTGCCAACCGGCGTCGAAGGAGAGTGGTACGACGTCCATGCTATGCAGCCTCGCTCCTCCTGGTTGAGATGGCTACGAGCACGCCGGAATATAGAAGGTTGAGCCACGCAGGCTCACCTTTATCCACGTCTACGCGGCGCCGTCGCCAACGCCGCAAGAGACTTGTCACGCCGCATTCAACTGCCAAGTGCGTCCACCAAACGTTTCGGCTACCTTGCAACATTCATCGATGATCGACCGCTCGCATGAAAAACGCAGACACAGCCCAAAAACCACGGTCAAGCCGCCGCGCATTTTTCATGCACGGCCTCGCCGATCTCCTCAGCGGCATCGACAACTGGCGTGTGAGCCACGTGTTCATACTCACATCCGTTCATCAAGCAGGACCGTTAGATCGATTTCATGAAACCAGCCAGCTGGGAATGCCCCGATTCACTGCCCCGCCGAAAAATTTCGCTGCCCCGGCGAGAAAAATCCCTGCCCCCGCCGGACAAATTCGCTGCCCTGCAACTGCAGGGAATTTGCTGCAAGTCACCGGAAATTCAGCATCAATTCAGTCCGGAACCGCCGACGCCGCGGCGAATCCGAAAGAACTCCCTGCCAAATTCGCTACCCACAGGGAACGCGAGGGTCACCGATCCTCACCGGCTCATGCGGAGGCAGCAAGCAACGCCCACAAGAGACCTGTCACGCCGCATTCAGTTGCTAAGTACGTCCACCAAATGTTCCGGTGCCTCGCGCCACTCATCGATGATCGCCTGTTCGCATGAAAACCGCAAATGCAACCCAAAAACCGCAATCAAGCCGCCGCGCATTTTTCATGCTGGGCATCGCCGATCTCCTGAGCGGCATCGACAACTGGCGTGTGGGCCATCTCATGGGCGTCGGCGAAATCCGCCGGCGCTATGCGCGCTCCAGGATCGGTCAGTTCTGGCTGACGATTTCAACCGGGATCATGGTCGCAACCCTTGGGCTGGTGTGGTCGACGTTGTGGAAGATGCCCGTTGCGGATCTGGTGCCATTTGTCGCCGTCTCGTTGACCGTCTGGACCATCATCAGCGGCACGCTCACCGAGGCCACGACAGCGTTCGTATCGGCTGGGCCGATCTTCCAAAATCAGGGTATGAGCTTTTCGACCGCGATCTACGCCCTGGTGTATCGGCACCTGGTCATCTTCCTGCACAACTTGCCGATTGTCGCGATAGCGATTCTCGTTTTCTCCGTGCCGGTGGGAGCCATCTGCCTCGTCGCACTTCCTGGTTTTGCCTTGCTGGTCGTTGCGCTGGTATGGACCAGCTATCTGGTGGCGATTGCATGCGTGCGCTTTCGCGATCTGACGCAAGTCGTGCAAAATGGCCTCACGATCGCGTTCTTCATCACCCCGGTGTTGTGGAAGCCGGATCAAATCCCGGCGGATCAACATTACCTGCTATCCCTGAACCCGTTTGCGGCGCTGCTGGCTGTCGTGCGTGAACCCCTGCTCGGTCAGCTGCCGACCGTCGATGATTGGATTGCCGCCGCTGCCTTCTCGATCGGCGGGTTTGTCATCGCACTGCCGGTCATCGGCTATTGCCGGCGGCGCATCATCTATTGGATCTAGAGCATGTTCCCATGGGCTTGAATCGTATGACTCAGGCATGCTGCCACTTCACCTCTCCCCTCTTGGGGAGAGGTCGGATTACGAGCGCAGCGAGGAATCCGGGTGAGGGGTTCTTGCCCTCTCCGTGGTCCGAGCGCCCCTCACCCGCCGTCTCGCTTCGCTCGCCGTCGACCTCTCCCCTGTGGGGAGAGGTTAAGACACTTGGCTCGCCGTCGACCTCTCCCCTGTGGGGAGAGGTTAAGACACTGCGTCAACTTCATCGGAATACGCTCTAAGTGCCATGGCTCGCATCGCGCTGCGCAACGTCACCATTGCCTTCCCGATTTTCTCGTCCCATACGCGCTCAATCAGAACGGCGGTGTTGTCCCGGCTTGGCGGCAGCCTCGCCGCCCATAATGATACGGTGATCGTGCGCGCGCTTGTGAACGTCTCGTTGGACCTCGCCGATGGCGACCGGCTCGGACTCATCGGGTCCAATGGCGCCGGCAAGACCACGTTCCTGCGTGTGGTGTCCGGCGTCTATCCGCCGCTCGCCGGCGAGGCCGTTATCGAGGGCAAGGTCTCATCCTTCACCGACATCGGGCTCGGCATGGACCCGGAAGCCACCGGCTGGCAGAATATCATCTTCCGTTGCGTGTTTTTGGGCTTGACGTTTGCGCAGGCCCGGGCACTCGCGCCTTCGATCGGAGAATTTTCCGAACTCGGCGCCTACCTCGACCTGCCGGTGCGAACATATTCGACCGGCATGTTCGTGCGTCTTGCATTTGCCATCTCGACCTCGGTGCAGCCCGACATCGTCGTCATGGACGAGATGATCGCAGCCGGCGACCAGAGCTTCATTCAAAAGGCACAAAAACGCATCGGCGACCTGCTTGAACGCACCCGTATTCTCGTCCTGGCTTCGCATAGCATGCCGATCATCCGCAGCTTCTGCAACAAGGTGCTGTGGCTCGAGCAGGGGCGGGTCAGGATGCTCGGATCGGTCGATGATGTGTTGCCCGCCTATGAGGGAGCTGTGCTCAGCTCGTAGAGCGATTTCGAAGTTCGAATCATTCGAATCATATGCAGTGTCATTCCGGGGCGCGCTCTTGCGCGAGCCCGGAATCCATAACCACTGGCCGGGGCTATGGATTCCGGGCTCGCCCCCTTGCGGTGGCGCCCCGGAATGACGTCGCATATATGATCGGTTTCATGGAATCGATCTAGAGCGCGTTCCGGTCATGTTGAGCCATTTCTCCGGAGTCATGGCCGGGCTCGTCCCGGCCATCCACGCCTTGCTTGCTGACACCAGGCACGAAAAACGTGGATGCCCGCGACAAGCGCGGGCATGACGGTGGAGAGGTGGTTCGATTTCATCGGAACGTGCTCTAACAGTCTAATCTGACTCTGTCGCTGCGGCATGCTTTTGGGGACCTTTTTGGGCGCCGAACTCACCAATCCCCTTGCGCCGGCTTCCACGGCCGCTATATCGGGACCGGAATCACCACCATCGCTGGAGTGAGCGGCATGAGCACCGAAGCCGAAACCGTTGCCCAGACCCACCCGTTTCAAGCCGAGGTCGCCGAGCTGCTGCGGCTCATGGTGCACTCGGTGTATTCCGAGACCGACATATTCCTGCGGGAACTTGTCTCGAACGCGTCCGACGCCTGCGACAGGGTGCGCTACGAAGCGATCGCCAAGCCCGAACTGATTGCCGACGGCGGCGCGCTGGCGATCCGCATCAAGCCCGACGCCGAGGCCGGCACCCTCACGGTTCACGACACCGGCGTCGGCATGGACCGTCAGGAGTTGATCGACAATCTTGGAACGGTGGCCCGCTCGGGCACCCGCGCTTTCATCGAGCGTCTCACCGAAGCCAAGGACAGCGCAGGACTGATCGGCCAGTTCGGGGTCGGCTTCTATTCGGCCTTCATGGTGGCCGACCGCATCGAAGTGACGAGCCGCCGGGCCGGAGCCGCGGAGGCCTGGGTGTGGACGTCGTCGGGCGGTGCGGGATTCGAGATCGCCCCGGCCAGCGACGCGCAGGGCGCGCGCGTTCCGCGCGGCACCGAGATCGTCCTCCATCTCAAGCCGGACGCCAAGCGCTACCTCGAGCCCCATGAGATCGAACGCATCGTCCACACCTATTCGGATCATATTCAGTTTCCGATCGAACTGATGGGCGACAAAGGCGAGCCGCGCCAGATCAATGCAGCCAGCGCCCTGTGGCAGCGGTCCAAATCGGAGCTCAAACCAGAAGACTATACCCAGGCCTATCGCTCAATCGCCGGTACGTTCGACGAACCCGCCATGACGCTCCACTATCGCGCCGAGGGTCGCCAATCCTATGCGGTGCTGCTGTTTGCGCCGTCGACCCCGCCCTTTGATCTGCTCGATCCGGGCCGCAAAGGCCATGTCAAACTTTATGTGCGGCGCGTCTTCATCACCGACGACGCGGAGCTGCTTCCCGCCTATCTGCGTTTCGTGCGCGGCGTGGTCGACAGCGAGGATCTGCCGCTCAATATTTCGCGCGAGATGTTGCAGAACAATCCGCAGGTGGCGCAGATCAGGAAGGCGCTCACCGGCCGCGTCGTCACGGAATTGGAGCAACTCGCCGCCAAGGAGGCATCGGGCGGCGACGACGCAAAGCCTTATGGGAAAATCTGGGAGGCGTTCGGCCCGGTTCTCAAGGAAGGCATTTACGAGGACTTCGAGCGGCGCGCCCAACTGCTGGGGCTGGCGCGTTTCACCACGACCACCGGCAGCGGGCGTTCGTTGAAGCAATACGTTGCGGATCTCAAAACCAACCAGACCGAGATCTACTATCTTGTCGGCGACAGCATCGAGCGTCTCAAATCCAATCCGAAGCTCGAAGCAGCGCGTGCACGGGGGATCGAGGTGCTGCTGCTGACCGACCCGGTCGATGCATTCTGGTCAGCGACGCCGCTCGATTTCGACGGCAAGCCGCTTAAGTCGTTGAGCCAGGGCGAGGTCGATTTCAGCTTGGTACCGCTCGCCGGCCAGGAAAAAAAACCGGATAACGCCGAAGCAGCCACCTTCGACGACGCCACCATCGTGGCGACCGTGAAGCTCGCGCTCGGCGAACGCGTCTCGGACGTACGCGCGTCCCAACGACTGACCGAAAGCGCCGCATGTCTGGTTGCCGGCGGAAAGGGCCCCGATCGCGAGCTCGAACGGCTCCTCGCCCGCCACAATCGCAGCCCGGGTACCAAGCCGATACTAGAACTCAACATGCGTCACATTTTGGTGAAGGCGCTGGCACGGGCCAAAAAAGACGAGCGGGAAACAGACATCGCGGATCTTGCCGCGTTGCTGCTGGAGGAGGCACAGATCCTCGATGGCGAGGTGCCGGAGAACGCCGCCGCATTCACCGCGCGACTTAACCGCCTGATCACGCGCGGATTGTCGGCGACATAAACCGATCCTACGCGCGGGGGGCCATGACTTGGTTTAGTCATTCCGGGGCGCCACCCTTAGGTGGCGAGCCCGGAATCCATAGTCCTCGGCCTGTGGTTATGGATTCCGGGCTCGCCGCTTCGCGGCGCCCCGGAATGACGCGGCTATAACTCTAATCGCGGCGCTTATAAAAAAGGCCGCCCCTGACCGGGGCGACCCAGAGCGTGTAGGCAAGTGCCAAGTAGTAGGCAAGTGCCAAGTAGTAGGCAAGTGCCAAGTATATGTCGCCGTCAGCCGGTGTAGGCCGCGCGGCGTTGCTCTTCGTGTTCGCGCACTGTCGTCGGGCGCGCCGGAAGTTGCAGGACGGTTGCTTCCTGACCTTCACGAAGCGCAGTCAGAAGCACAATTTGCCCGTCGGGGAACTCCAACGCATCGTGATGCACATGCGGCGTTTCCTTATCGATCTGGCGGAAGATCGCGGTCATGTGCTTGAGGCTTTTTACGCTCTGCCCGAAGAATCTCGGCGATTCAATCGCAATCTCTCCGGCAAAGGCGACTTCGGTTCCGGGAAGCAGGCATACTGCGGTGTTACGATCTTCCACCGCACTAAAGCCCCGTGTTCCGGTACCGAAGTTTCTGGTGGTCAGCTTGTCTCCGACCGCCGCAGGGCGTGACGCGACGCCTTGTAGGCTGTAGTCACACATGGCAAGGAACTCCTTTTTTTAAGCCCCTATAGCCCCAGTTGTGCTCGCCCCCCGTCTTGTGTCCTCAAGCCTTGCTGCCTCATCCCAGATTGCTCAACGTTTGACCAAGCCGCTGGTTCAGGCCGGGTGCGCTCAGGTCTTGCTCTGGCTCAAGTCCTGACTACAAGCCTTGATTCTACAAGCCTTGGTGTTGCCAATCTTAGCGCCTGCCTCAGTCGCAAGCACTAGATTCGAGTGAGGCAGAGTGATCGCTACATTTGGCAAAACTTAGGCTGCCACGAAATCCGTCGCGCCGCAACGGACATCTTGTCCTGCGCCACCTCCATAGCAACTTGGCAACTTGGTCGTTCCCTTGTTCCCTTGTGATTCAATATTCGATCTGCAAAGAGATGTCGGATGACTGCGCCAACCGGACCACTCAAGGATATCAGGGTATTCGATTTAACCCGCGTACTTGCGGGGCCGACCTGCGTGCAGATGCTCGCGGATCTCGGCGCCGACGTGGTCAAGATCGAAAAGCCGGATTCCGGGGACGACACGCGAGGATTCGTGCCGCCGTTCATGCCGGGAACCAAGGAGAGCGCCTATTTCGTTGGCGTCAACCGTAACAAGCGGTCAGTCACGCTCGACATCGCGAAGCCGGAAGGTCAGGAAATCGCGCACCGGCTTATCGCGCAGAGCGACGTCCTCGTCGAGAATTTCAAAGTCGGGGCACTGGCAAAATACGGTCTCGGTTATGAGCGACTGCACAAGACGTTTCCCCGGTTGGTCTACTGTTCGATCACCGGTTTCGGACAAACCGGTCCCTATGCGGCGCGGCCCGGTTACGACAGCCTGATACAGGCCATGGGCGGGGTCATGAGTCTCACTGGCGAACCGGAAGGACAACCGCAGAAGGTCGGAATTCCGCTTGCTGACTTGTTTGCGGGACTCTATGGCTGCATCGGAATATTGGCAGCGTTGCGGCACCGCGACGCTACCGGCCGCGGACAGCAGATCGATATCGGCATGCTGGACACGCACGTGGCTTGGCTTGCCAACCAGGGCATGAATTACCTGGCGACCGGCGAAAACCCGCCCCGGCTCGGCAATCAGCATCCGAACATCGTGCCTTACCAGGTGTTTCCGACCAGCGATGGATACATGGTGCTCTCGATCGGAAACGATCCGACCTTCAAGCGATTTTGCGAGAATTTCGGACTCGGCGAACTGCTTGCGGACCCGCGCTTCGCGACCAACGCGGCACGGGTCGAAAACCGCCAACTTGTTACCGATACGCTCACGCCGGTTATGAAAACCAAGACGACCGCCGAATGGGTGGACCGGCTCGAAGCGTTAAAGATCGGTTGCGGGCCGATCAATACCCTGCGCGACGTGTTTACCGATCCGCAGTCTCTCGCCCGGGGCGTTGTCGTCCATATGCCCCACCCCGCAACGCCGAACGGCGTCGATGTTATCGCCAATCCGGTGCGGTTGTCCGAAACGCCGCCTGACTATCGGTTGCCGCCGCCCCTGCTCGGCCAACATACCGACGAGGTGCTTTCCGAGCGTCTTCATTTCGACGCCGCGAAATTGGCGGCGCTGCGCGCGAACGGCATCATTTGATGAAACTCACGATCCAACCGAGAGATCCTCAAGCCTTGTCATATACCGCACCTTGAGGGCGGCTTCGCCAAACATTTCCTGCACCACCTGGAACTCCACCCCCCATTTCGGCTCGGAGAAGTCCGGCTCATAAGCAACCAGTTCGCTGATGCCGGACTGGATGATGGCCTTGGCGCATTCGACGCACGGGAACCACGGCACATACATGACGCAGCCCTTGACGGACACGCCGATCCTGGCGGCATTGTAGATTGCATTACGCTCGGCATGGGAACTCCACAGGTACTTAGCCCCAGTCTCACGGCAATGCCTCGCCTCGACGTCGTCGCGTACGCCGCGTGGAAGACCGTTGAACCCCGTCGATCTGATCTCTTTGTCAGGCCCGACAACGACGGCGCCGACCCGGCGACCCTTTTCCTTGCTCCAGCGGGCGATCTGATGCGCCAGCAGCATGAATCTCTCATCCCAGGCGCTCGAAAACATCGCGATTCAGGTCCTCCAATTCACCTCGTCTCATTAAAACACGTTCCGGCTAAGAGGACAGCAATTCATCGCCCGGATTTGCGTCCACGCAGCGCCGCGCGCCCGGCAGCCAAGCTGCGTGCTTACGCTCGACCGCGCTCGGCGAGGCTGCCGACGTGCCAAGGACAGTCGAATTTGAATGAACTCCGGCCGAACGGCGCCCGCGCTATTTGGGTGCCCCGGGTTCGCCGGCGGGCGAAGCCGTTTCTGCGGTCCAGGCCTTGTAGTCGGCCTCCGAAACGTCGGGAAGTTTCTTCACAAAGGCGGCGATCGTCCAGATCTCCTGATCGGGTGCCTCGATGAGGCCGAAACCCGGCATGCCTGTCATGTTGATGCCGTTACGGACGATCCAGAAAACCTGCGCGGGCGTGAGGTCTTTGGTCTCTTCCTTGAGATCCGGAGGGTCGGGGCGCATACCTTCGGAGAATTTCGCCCACATAACACCGGGGCCGCCGTGGCAGCTTGGGCAGCCACGCGCCGCGAAGGCCCGGGCGCCAGCCTGGATCGTTGCCGGATCTTCCATCGAGACCGGCGGCCGATCGATCGCGTGGCGATTGATCGAGGCGTCGCGAACATGCTCTAACGCCCAGGCGACGATGCCGAGGTCGGGTTGGGTCGCGGCAACATTATAAAAACCGCCGAAGAAGAACACCGCCGCGGCCACCGCAACAATGATTGCAAGGGCGCCAATAAAGCTGAGAAATTTCATGGCAAAACCTCAGGTTTTCCGGAGCGGCTTCAGGTTCGAACGAACCGGAAAGGCCGCGGGGGTGGCTGGTTGCATTCTCGTTCGGCAAGGCTGTGGCCGATGCCGGCCGAGGGCGTGAGCGCGCTGAGACCATCAGCGCCGGGAACTCATAGCAAAGAACGACGCCCGCGGGGAGGCCCTAGGCGGCGTCGAATGCGGTGCGAGCCAGGCTGAACTAGAGCCGATTCCGGTGGAATGGAACCGACAATCTGCCCACCAACTTTACGCTGTCATTCCCCGCGAAAGCGGGGAACCCAGTACTCCGCAGCGTCGCTGGGGTTACGGGTCGCCCGCTTTTCGCGGGCGATGACACGGCTTGTGATTGCATAAGAACGAAATCCGCTAGCGACTTGTACAACGACGTTTTGCTCTCTGGACGCGCTGACCAACGCTCCCCTCGTCGCGATGACTGAAAGTCTCGCTTGAGGCCCGAGGACGGACGCTACGATTTCTCCCACATTGTCGTCAGGCATGGATGTGGGCCCCGGATACCGAGATCCGGGGCCCACATCCGAGTCTATAGCTAAGGGAGTATGACGGTCTCAATAACAGACGTTCACCCAGCGAACCGCCGGCCCGTAGGCTGTCTCGACAACCCGGCGCTGCATGCAGGTATTCGCCACGATCGCACCGCCTACAAGTCCGGTGGCAACACCGACGCCAAACCCGCCCCAACCCCAGTGGTGGCCACCCCAGTGGCCGCCCCAGCCGCCGTGACCCCAGGCCGACGCGGATGTGGGCGAAAGCGCAACCGCGCCAAGAGCGGCAGTCGCAGCGAGAACAAATGCCATTTTACGGAACATCGTGGTTTCTCCTTGCTGTGTTGGATGCGTTTCTCATCATCCTGCGAATTAGTCGCCTGCACCCGCGGCT
>Ga0210402_10006576_pt1 | contig 10291 bp, 7 predicted proteins | sample IncBWC7MmetaG_FD_161055 | JGI IMG/M metagenome (GOLD analysis project Ga0210402, IMG submission 161055) | Forest soil microbial communities from Barre Woods Harvard Forest LTER site, Petersham, Massachusetts, United States - Inc-BW-C-7-M | ecosystem: Environmental > Terrestrial > Soil >...
GCTCGATAGCATCGGTGCCGTTGGCAACGCCGATCGCGTTGACCGCGCCCAGGAAGTGGGCGAAAGCGCGCTCGAACTCCGCGACCTTTTCGCCGCCGATGAACCTCTGGCTGCGGACCACCTCGAGCACCGCCGCCTCGAGCTCGTCACCGAGCTCGTGCTGAATCGCCGCGAGATCGACCAGCGGATACCGCTTCATGCCGCCACCTCCGTTGGACGCCGTTCCAAGTGCACCGCCTCGAGTTCGCCCCGGTTGCGAAGCGAGCGCTGCGCCGCCTCGAGCACCGCAACGACGCGCCGCCCGCTCGCGGCTCCCGTCCGTGGCTCGCTGCCGTCCTGAATGCACTGCCCAAAGTGCTCGACCTGCGCCGCCAGCGGCTCGCGGAAGTTGATCTTCGGGATCAGAATGTCCCCCGCGCGAGCGATCATTTGGAAGCTCGCGAAGTCCTCTGCGTGACCTAGTGACGCCGGCTTCGCCTGTCTGACGATCCCCTTGTCGTACAGCCTCAGCTTCGCATCGAGGGACACGTCGTCATAGACAAGCATTTTCTTGCTTCCCACCACGGTCGCCTCGCGCACCTTGCCCGGGTCGAGCCAGCTGCTCTGGATGTGTCCGACGACGCCTCCGTCAAAGTGGACAGTAAGGAAAACCACGTCCTCGATCCCGGGCTGCAGGTGGGCGACGCCGCTCGCGTTCACGCTCACGGGTTCGCGCTCGAGCCATGTGCACAGGATCGAGATGTCGTGCGGGGCAAGGCTCCACATCGCGTTTCCGTCACTGCGGACGATGCCGAGGTTGAGACGGCGCATGGCGATGTAGTACAGCTCGCCCAGCAACCCCTGGCGCAGGTAGTCGCGAACGGCGAGGACGGCGCCATTGTACTCGAACGTGTGGCCGACCATCAGCACGCAGCCGCTCTGCCTGGCCGCGACCTCCAGCGCGTCGCACTGAGAAACGGTCTCGGCCAGCGGCTTCTCGACCATAACGTGCTTGCCCGCCTTGAGCGCCTGGAGCGCGAACTCGAAGTGCTTGGCCATCGGCAGGGCGATCACGACGGCGCCGATCTCATTGTCGCTGAGTACATCCTCCCAGGATGGGATCACCGGGACCGCCGGATGCTGCATGCGGGCGCGGCGTCGCGACTCGCCGTCGGAGTCGCAGATCGCGACAAGCTCCGTGGTGGCACCTGTGGCGATGTTCCGAGCCAGATTCGGCCCCCAATAGCCGTACCCCACGATGCATGTCGGTATCCGTCTTGGTTTCATCGTCTGGCTGCCCGGTTATGGTCGATTGCCCGCAGCGGTTCTGCACGTCGCCGCCAGCGGTTACAGCTGTCCAAAGGCTACGCAGACTCCAACTAGACGCTAACTAATGGAAATGGACCGTAGCCCAAACTAGACGATTCCAAGGGCCCAAAGTAGACGATTCCAATTGGTCCCGCATCCAGACCACAAGAAGGTCACGGGTCCGACGAGAACTGACACCGCGCGGCTGGACCGGCGTGCGCCAGGCGCATCGTGGGGATCGGTCGTCAGATCAGACGACGCCCTCATTCCTCGCGCATCGCATGAGTGTCATACCAGCCGGCGCTCATTTTAGCCTTGACGCTTTGAAGCAATTTTATTCTTCGAACAGAAGGAAGCATCCTGCGGGCGAGTGTGGCGCCGCTCGCGATTGGACCTCTTGGCGATTTTTCTGCCTCTCGTACGAGGCGCGATAATGAAAAGCTCGATAGTGATAGATCTCTCAGGGTCCGATACCTTCGAAATATCCGCATATATTCTTTGAGTGCTTGCTCCAGAGATATCCATTCGCCAGGCAGTTCCCGCCCAAAGGTGCCGCTGCTACCGTGCTCGAATACATGATCGATGAATTGTCCTTCCCTAGCGGGGTTTGGCAGACGCTGTTGTTCAACTCGATGTTGAGCCACGATTTTATATTTTCGATAGCCTAACCTTTGAAGTAGGCATAAATCATTCACCACATCATCGAATGAAATCTTGCTTGATTCGATCGACACATATTTGGGCCGATCAGCACTAGCGAGGAGCCCTTCGAGGCAAAGAGTGTCAGCTCGTTCAATGTCAATTTTCGTGTAGTACGGCACACCATATTCCTCTAGCAGGCGATAGAAGGGGATGCCGGGCACAGTGATTTCACTAATTGAAGCGCCCAAGCTTCGATTTCGTTCGGCCCACTTGGGATCCGTAGTGCTGTTTTCAGAGACGTCACAGACAAAGAAAGTAATCGGTCCTTCGTCCCGAGCTATCGCCTTATTGACGATCGTCAATCGTCCCGCGTCGACGTAGGGCTTCAGTCGGTCGGCGGCTTTGGCAGCAATGGCTGGATCTGCTTCGACCCCGACAACGTTAAAGCCCTTCTTGAGATAGAACTCGCTGTCTGCGCCAAGGTGAAGGCCGATGTCGTATATAAGATCCTGTTTCATGCCATTTCCTCCCCGACTAACCGCGCTCGGTTGGTCGGTGCCATCCGAGGCAGTCAGTCGACTGGACGCACTTAACTGGCAGGCACCAAAACCCGGAGGCAAAAGAGCAAATACATTGTCCTTAGATCAGAAATTGTTCCTTCCGTCTCAGGTCTTTCGTTTACCGCCGAGCATTTCGCAACATTGTGCAGTATGATATTTATTCCTTTGCTCGCTTTTAGACAATTCGTGTCACGCGTATCCGTGATCTGCTGTGGCGCGCGGTCTCGACGGCCGTTCGCCCCAGTAGGATATTGCGGTTGGATTTCTTGCCAGGAATGTACGCAAGGAGTTCAGAAATGGCTATCAATCCAAACTATTTTGCCTGGTCCGCTCTTAAGGCCAACCTTTGGGCCGATGCTGTGACGTTGCGAATGTTCGGCGACGACTACGTGAGGGCGAAATACAACTACTTCAGGTCGCCGCATCCTAGATTTCCGCTTGTCCGACGGAAGTCGCTCGGTGTCGCGTTAATCGAATTGCAGGGCAGCTACGCTGACCACGTCCGGCTAAGGCAGCGCTCGGAGCCAAAGCGGAAGTCCAAAATGGCTCTCAAGCATAAATACGCTTACGAAAAATTGGAGGGCATTCCACCCATAGATGAGATCATGGGCATCAACGAGTCTCTCTCATTGCGCCAGGGCAGGGAAATGGACCCGATCTATTTTGATAGGAAAGCCTTTGAGAAGATCCTGAGCGAATCGGGTCCTGCACATGTCGTCAGATGCCCAAAGGGCAAAATCGTCGGTTACATCCTGGTGCCAAATATCGGAGACGTGTGGCTCGTAGACTACATACTTGGTCACGGAGACCATTTGAAAAATGGAATCATGTATTTGCTGATGAACAAGGTAATTGAAGAAAAGTTTGAATTGGCGAAAACCGAAAGGAGCCCGCAATGGCTGATGTACGACACCCTTTTGGGCGCGGGTGAAGGTTTGCGGTATTTCAAGGGGGCCACGGGATTTTCTCCGTATTGGGTCCGCTGGAAGTGGGGCCCCGCCCCCTAGAAGCTCTCGGCGTGAAGCTGCTCGAGAGCCTACCTCAACACGAATGGCGGCGCGGCGTGGGCGGTTTTGGTGTCCGTCGGATAGCGACAAACGTTGCCTAAGGCGCCGGTTTCATAACCGCATGAAATCGATAGTCGTAGTACATCGACATCGGCAAGTCGATCGTCATCCGGTTCTCCTTGGCGATGGCAGCGAAGAACTCGGGCGCGTACATATGCCCGTCCGGATGGAACGTCCTTCCTTTGGCGATCAGGGGCCAGGCGGCCCACCGCGCGAAGACCGCGCCGGAGCGCTTCACGATCTCGAAGCCAGAAGGAGCTTCCTTATGGCGACCGAGTCCCATCATTCGCAGAACAGTCTTCCGGCTGTGCATGATGTCGAAGATCGCAATTCGGCCACCGGGCTTGAGCCGTTTTCCTGCCCGCGTGACGAAGGTAGCTATATCGTAGGCGGCAAGGAATTGAGCGACCTGCCCCATGGTGATGGCGTCGAAATCGCCGCCCACTATTTCCCATACGTTCTCGACGGAGCCGCGAAGAAGCGCGATATTCGCGGCCCGAAGCTTCGTTTGAGCCTCGGCGAGCATCGTGGGCGAGCGTTCAACGCCGATGCACTCACGGAAGTTGGCGGCATAGTGGGAGATCAGCTTGCCGGTTCCGCAACCGACGTCGAGAAGCCTGTCGCCGCTTCCAAGGTGGAAAAGCTTCTCGCGGCCTTCCTTGGCGATCCCTTCGGGCGTCGCATTCGTGTGCACGTCGTCGGACTTGTCCGCCCAATGCTTTTCCCAATCCATGCCCGCACTCTACATTCAACCGCACCACGCCGACCAGCCGTAAGCGACTGACCTGCTCCCTGATAGAGCAGCTGGCGGCAGTACGCTTCGGGCTATCGGCGGACCGCAAGATTCTAGGAGGCGAAGGCCGGCCCGGTGCTGGCGAGTTGACGTCATCTGACTTTGGCGGAGCTGGCGGCGGGAGGGGCTGAAAGGCCTACGACTTCATGCAGGATCGGACAGAAGATGGACGCCTGTTCTGCTTCCCCTTAGTCTGTCCACGGTAAGGAAAGGCCAAGAGGGAAGACAAACCCAAATCACTGCAGGTCAGAACATGTTCGGGCCCGGGTATCGCGATCTCATTGATGCAATCAAACGACACGTCGGCGCCCCCATCGACCAAAAGCCCATTTCTCTGTTTACCATCATATTTGTAGGCGGCGGCGGCGTGGCGATGCGCGGCCTCGGCATGGTGTTCATGTTTGCAGCGCATCTGGCGATGGCATGGTTCAGCACGCCTAAGGATTTGGGAAGCTATTTCCTTCTTATTGGAGTGACCAATATTCTCGCGATCACGGGCTCTCTGGGCTTGGGGCCGGCCGCCGTTCGATTTGTCCCGGCATTTGCCACCCAACAGCGGAGGGAGCTCCAGGCCGGATACATTTACACGACGCTCAAAGTGACGGTCGCCGTGACCCTGCTGGTTTCGGGGGTGGCCTTCCTTGTGGCGGTGATCTTTCAGGACGAACTGGCGCACGATCTGCGCGTTGGACTGTTCCTGTTCGGCATCCTGTTGCCCTTGACGACCTTGCAGTTTGTATCGCTCGACCTGTTGAGGGCCTTCGGGCTTCCTCTGCAGGGACAGACCGTAGCATCTCTCGTGCCGCCCCTTCTTGTCGTCGGAGGAGCAATAGTAGCATCACAGTTTGGACACCTGTCATTTCAGGCAATTGGCTCGATCGTATGTGTTTCCACGGCGTTGACTGCCATCGTCCAATTGGACTCGCTTCGGCGATTGGTATTGCGGCGGCTGGTTGGCCTTACGCCTCAAAGCGAACTGTTCGAATGGGTGCGCGTGTCGTTGCCAATAATGGTATCGAGCCTAGTATTCGTCAGTGCTGTGTCCGCCGACTGGCTTGTCGTGGCTTCTCTGACCAGCGTCGCGCAGTCGGCAATATATCGCGTCAGCCTCTACCTGCTTTCAATCCAGGGGGTATTAGTAACGACCTTCTACGGTGTCGTCGGGACCTACATCTCGCGCAACTACCGCCTGCAGGGAAAAGAGGAGTATCAAACGTTTATACGCAAATTGAATGCTGTGCAGATGTTGCCGACATTTGTTGTCGTCCTAGTGCTGTTCTGCGGGGCAGGGGGAATACTCAAAATTTACGGCCCTGACTTCGTTGCCGGCGCCACGAGCTTGCAGATCCTGACTGCGATCTGGCTATTGCGTTGTTCGTTTGGTCCGCAAGAAATGTTGCTTAATATAGCTGGCCGTGAACGTATCGTGACGATGATCCATGTGTTGGCGGTAGTGCTGTCCATAGTCTTCTCGCTGGCATTGGTTCCCATCTACGGAATGACCGGAGCGGCGATAGCCCATGCGATTGCCTGGGGTGGCACAGGCGTGATTTTGTATGAGGTAGTTGTCCGCAAACTCGGATTGCGCGTTGCCTTCCATCATCTCTTGAGTGCGTGGCTGCTCAAGAGAATGGGTCAAGGGGACTTCGCGACGCGGCCTTTGAAGGCTCTGCTTGAACTTGTCGTTATGGCACCCCGCGATAGTTCCTATGACGGCGCTGGGCGGCAGCCCATTGCCAAGTCGATGGATCGAGGCTCGCATCGTCCGATGTCGCAAGAATCCGCGGAATATGCTCTCCAAGAGATTCTGTTTGCCGCCCGGTTTATCGCCACGGAAAAGGGACTTCGCTTACTCCGCAACGCCCGGATCAGGGCGGTGCCTGGCGATAGTGTCCGGGACGCGCGTGGACCAGAAATCGTATTGCCGGCGAATATTTCGACCTCGTTGACTCCGCAGGAGCCCAGGCAAATCCCGTTCAACGGCACGTTGCTGACCCTGTTCAATCCATTGCCTAGACCCGGCGTCGAGTGGCAGGCCTTGCCAAATGAGGCGGCTCCCGCTTGGTGGCGTCATCCGACGGGGGCACTGACGCCTGCCTGGAATATGCTTGGTAACGCATACGATCTGTTGACCTTTCGAGAAGACGCAGAGATTGCCGCGCGAGATCGACATGGTCGATTGCCGCCTGCTGCGAGCGCTCGAACCCCTGCCGGCATCGGCAATGTGCCGGTCGTAAATGAGGCGCTTGCTCTGTTGCTTGATGCGATTGCTACCATGGAACGGGGCGTCCCGCCCACCTTCCGGCTCGAGGGCCTCATCGAGGCACCGGCGCTAGTGCTGTCGCACGACTGCGATCTGCTTCGCGGTAATGACCTAATCACCCAGGCGATCCGGGCCTACCGCCTCTTCCAGCCCTGCTTGCGTGGAAGACCGCCGCGACTGGGGCTTTTGGGAAAAATCTTCGCCAACTACCGTCATCCTTACCGGTACTTTCTCGATGATCTAATGAAAATGTTGGCTGTGGAGCGCCGCTTTGGTTACCGCTCGATCATGTATGTGCTGAACGGCACAGGCGGCCGTTTCGGCGCAAGAAGTGGGATTACAGCTGTTCGCAAGCTCTTAGACCGGGTGCCTGCAGGCTGGGAGATCGGCATCCACTACAACTATGATACATTCCACCAGCCCGGGAAGTTTGCATCTCAAAAGGCCGAAATCGAGGCTCTTATCGGCGAAGCGGTAACCGCGGGTCGCGCCCACTACCTACGTTTCGATCCAAGAAAAAGCCCGGCATTCGTGGCGGAAAGGGGAATCCGCTTTGATGAAAGCATCGGTTGGTCCTCTCAAAACAGTTATAAAGCAGGGATCGCGGCGCCATTCCGTCCGTTGAACGAGGCCGTCGGTACGCGACTCGGAGTGATCGAGCTGCCGCTGGTGTTTATGGACGCCAATCTTGTCGAAGGAGAGGATGGCTATCTAAGTTTCAGGAATCTCTTCGGGCATTTGGAGAAAATCGGCGGCGTGATGAGTGTGCTGTTCCACCCTGGAACATTCGCCAATCCCGAACGGCCAGACCTGGAACGTCTGTACTTGAGGATTCTTGAGTTCGCAAGCGAAGCTCGTGCGCGGAATTTGATGCCTTCCGACATTATCCGGATCGCCGCGGAAGAGGCAAAAGAGCTAGACGTGGTTTGAGAGACTGCGCACGACTTCAATGACTCGGTCTTGGTCAGACTGGCTCATACCTGAACCAGAGGGTAGGCAGAGACCCTGGGCGAAGAGGCTGTCTGCGACAGCACCTCCTATTGTTCTAGCGCCACTGAACACCGGTTGGAGGTGCATCGGTTTCCAGATCGGCCGGCTCTCGATATTTTGGCCTTCGAGCGCCTGCCGAACGGTTTCGAAATCAGCGCCGAACTGAACAGCATCTATCAAAATTACGCTAAGCCAGCGGCTGTGACGACCGTACGAAGCTTCTGGCATAAAGCTGAAGCCAGGCAGGTCGCCCAATCCATCGAAGTACTGTTGAAAGATTTGTCGCCGGCGGGCGACTCTATCGGCAAGAACCCTAAGTTGGGCTCTGCCAATAGCGGCAAGAATATTCGACAGACGATAGTTGTAGCCAACATCCGTGTGTTCGTAGTGGACTACCGGCTGTCTGGCCTGTGTTGAAAGATAGCGCGCGCGCTGAAGTAGCTTTTCATTGGCGCTCGTCAAGGCGCCACCACCGGATGTCGTAATGACCTTGTTGCCGTTGAAGGAATATGCGGCCATCAACGCTCCGGAACCGGCCTTGCGACCGCGGTACTCCGTCCCCATCGCTTCTGCAGAGTCACAAATTACGGGAATTCCATATCTTCCAGAGGTCTCGACAATGGTGTCGAGATCGCAGGATTGACCGTAAAGGTCGGTCGGCACGATCGCCTTGGGCAATTCATTTCGTTTGGCAGCCGCTGCCAACGCCTCTGACAAGAGAGCTGGATCGAGTGTCCAGGTCTTCGGATCGGCATCAATGAATACCGGTTGCGCTCGTTGATACACTATGGGGGCAACGGAGCCGATGAACGTTAGGGTTGACGCCCATACTTCATCACCTGGCTGAATATCGAGGCATCGTAACGCCAGGTGGATGGCGGCCGTCCCCGAAACGGTCGCCAGCACATGAGCCACGTTCAGTTCCTCGGCCAATTCGCGTTCGAATGCCTCGACCATTGGTCCCAAGGGCGCAATGTAGTTTGAGTCAAAGGCTTGCCGTATGAATTCCAACTCCTTGCCGCTCATGTGCGGCGGAGAAAGGAACAGCCGGTCCGTTCGTTCATTCAGGCGGTTTGCTTTTGGCTGCGTATTGGGCTGCATGTTCATCTATCCTTCGTCTGCCGCCGGGCCGCTTGGTGTCATACCGATCAGGCGTAGGCCGTTATCCTCATCTTCGATGGCCGACAAGATCTGCCTGAAGGATCCGATATTAGCTGACGATATAGCGAGAACCCCAAAGATGAACATTAAGCGAGAATCATAGAAGTCGCCGCTAAACAAGGCACATCCGAAGACCAACGCGGTCATCGATAGGCCGATTTCGGTGTAGTGGTTTCGCCCGTGCCAGGAATTCAGGACAACGTGGACGATCCAGGCGAGCAGCAGCAACGCAGCTACTATTCCGCCGCCCTGGACCATTTCCATAACCAGATTGTGCGGATAGCGGTCCAACCCGAATGTGTAGTATTCGAAGGAATCCAGCCCGCCACCGAACACAGGACGCTCCAGCCATAGTCTATAGGCTTCTTCAAGAAGTACGTCCCGCGCTGAGAGATAGCCCTCTTCGAGAGTCGCCACCAGCCAACGTTCCTGGATAGATTCAATCATGTCGGCATTCAGTATTGCCTTGAACAAGTAATCGAACGAAAGAATTACGATCGCGCCGATGCTGATCAACTTCACCTTCATTCTGCGGACGACAAGCAAGGCCAGCAGGCCGACCAAAAAGCCGGTGAAAGCCCCTCTTGAGCCCGTCTGCAACAGCAATATGAGCGCCACTGCCGCCACGACGATACGCCAGGCTACACTCCAGCGCAGGCCACCGCCCTGCCTCAAACTCTGGGCAATCATCAACAGGCACAACATCCCGAGGAACCGCCCTAGGATGTTGGGCCCTCCACCCAAGATCGAAAGCCGACCTGGTAGATCCGCTGAGGCCGCTGGTGCTAGGAAGAGCTCAGTGAATAGTGCGAACGCGGCGATAGCGATGAGCAGAAGTTCCAACCAACGCCAAAACGCTTCCACGAATTTTTCATACCTTGCGGCGCGCTCGACCACCAGCAACGTAGCCAGCATCAGGCAAATATCGGCGACTGCGGGAAACGGATTGTCGTTGGGAGACCACTCAATGGTCGCTACCAAGTAAAGGCTATAAACGAAGAAAATACGGACGCTGGTGCGCGCTGCCAGGCGGCTGGAGTGGACGCGTGCATCGCCGGACGCGCCCATCTCCATCAATGCCAACAAGATGACGCCGACAATGACCAGCCATAGTCTCGGTTCGATCAAAACCGTGTCCACACTTCGTTCGACAATAAGATCAAAATCAACTGCGTCGGGATTGACCGAAAGGCGTTGCAGATTCCAACGACCTACGAGAAACAATACGCTGAGGACAATCGCCAGAAGGGCACGCGGGATCATCTTATGTCCTCATGCTTCGGATCCTCGTGGAAAGAACTCATCTGATGCTCGGATCTACGTACAGGAGGCTTCGCCGGCAAATTTAAGCGCAGCCAAAATCATGCCTAGCCGCACTACTTGCTGTTTCACCGATACCCCAAGCGTCTAAAAACATTTCGAGATGAAGACGCCCGCCTGACCGTTAGTGGGCCGGAATACGTTTTTGGACACCATCGGCCATTCGATCCAAGCGATCAACTGCCACGAGGGGCCATCCCGAGTGGAT
>Ga0210402_10006577_pt1 | contig 10288 bp, 6 predicted proteins | sample IncBWC7MmetaG_FD_161055 | JGI IMG/M metagenome (GOLD analysis project Ga0210402, IMG submission 161055) | Forest soil microbial communities from Barre Woods Harvard Forest LTER site, Petersham, Massachusetts, United States - Inc-BW-C-7-M | ecosystem: Environmental > Terrestrial > Soil >...
CCTCCTAGCCTCTAGCTCAGACCCACACCCACCCCGACCCCAAACCGGGTACAAAACGAACGCACGCGAACCGAAGTCCGTGAGCCGCGCGGGAAGCAACCTGGCGTGAAGAGGTAGGAGCTGGCAGCTACCCCTTACTTTGGTTCCATGCCCTTCGGTGACCGATCGGTACCTCGCCCCTGTCTCTATTCATCATTACACTGTGCATGGGAGATATTCGTGACCACAGACGAGGAACTGAACGTTCTCGACTCGCAACTGCGCCGTTTGAAGATCGAGTACGAGATCTACTTCAGCAATCCGACCAAGCGCCCTCCCACCGACGTGGAGTGGAAGGTGTTGAGCCTCCTTCGCAAATTCTCCGACGGCGTCCGCATGAATTTTTCTCAGCGTTACCGCTACAACGAAATGGCCCAGCGCTACGCTGTTTACAGCGACTTGTGGCGCAAAAAGTCACGCATCCGCGAAGAGGGCTATCGCCGCCCGCAGGACGCTTTACTTTCGGTTCAGGGCGTGCGCCTCGCGGAAGAGGAACCGAAGCAGCTGCACCATCCCGTATATGGCGTCAGTCATGCTGCTGCGGCAGCTGCTGCCGCAGCCTCGCCCCAGCCTTTCACCTTGCACAGCGTCGACCAGGCAGAACGCGAACAGGTCGAACGCCTGTACAACACTCTTGTCGCCGCCAAAAAGAAGGCCGGCGAGAATGTCTCGGGCAACATCGAATCCTTCACCACGTTCGTGCAGAAAAAAACGGAACAGATTCGTAAGCAATACCATTGCGAGAAGGTTGAATACTCCGTCGAACTCACCGACGGGCACGTCAAGCTCAAAGCCAAAGCAAAGACCTGATCGCGTTTCCGCATCGTCTTACCCGGACTCGCCTTAGTCCAGAACGTCTTGCCAAAGAATCTCCGAAGCGCAACCGCGCATCGCGGAAAGCGCGCGTCCCCCCCGCTCCACCACCTCCGCGGGCGCCGGGTTGTCAAGCCTCGAAAACTTTCTACTCAGAGACTTTCATCCTGCGCGCAGGTCTTTAATTCATTGACTTCTATGAGAGTGCAGATAATATGTCCAGGCAGCTCATCGCATTCGGCTTTGCATTTCCCAGGAAACGTGCGGCCGGTGTCTCAGGCCATGATGGAAGGGCTCCTTGAAGAGTCACAAATCTGGGGCGAAGCTGCAACTCATGTTTGGGAGGATAAAAAATGGTACTGAAGCGCGCACTTAGCAGTTTGTTTGTCTTGACGCTTGCCTCCGGGGTTCTCTTGGCTCAAGACTCTAGACTGAAGGTAGCCCACACTGTTCACTCTGGCCCAAGAATCGCGGCTCAGAAGTCCCCAACGCCCTTGCAAGTCATCTTCACCAACCTCGGGCCCGATGCCACCAACGCATACAACGACACAACCGGTTACTACATCCTCGGCCCGACCAATTCCGTGGGCCTTTCCGAGCAGGCCATCGCCGTGCCCTTTGCCCCGAAGTCGAATGCTCACGTGACTCTGCTCGTGGTCGCCGTGGGTTGGATCTCCGGAACCCAGCTCGTGAACGTGGGCCTCTACAGTAACGCCTTTGGCTCAGTGGGAACCTTGCTGGCCAGCGGACAAGCATCTGTCATCCCCACCTTCGGCACCTGCTGCCAACTCGTCAACGTTACCATTCCTTCCACCGCCGTCAGCTTCGGCTCACGGTACTGGATCGTCGCCAGTCCCGATGACACCAACGCGCCCGACTTCACCGGCGTGTTCGCGGCCTCAAATAACGACATCATCGCTGGCGATGTCGCACAGGGAGGCTGGTTCTCATTTACCACCAACACTCCTGCCGCCGCCGCGAAGGGCACCGTCCCATAATCAGTCGTAACCCAAGCAACCATATCCAGGCCGTGGAATTTTCGCGGCCTGTTTTTTCACTCCGTGCGCCCGCCCCTTCGAAGCCGGCTCGCCACCATCGGTTCTCGACACCAGCCACTCACTGCCGTTAGAATTTTCGGTCATTCCCAGCACTCATCCCTGTATTCGAGGCCGATCATGTCTGCCAGCAGTTCCAGGATTCAGCGCGCCATTCTCAGCGTCACCGATAAAACCGGACTCGTCGATTTCGCCCGCCAGCTCTCCGCGCTCGGCATCGAACTCATCTCCACCGGAGGCACTGCCAAGTTGCTCGGCGACTCCGGCGTGCCCGTGAAAGACATCTCCGAGCTCACCGGATTCGCCGAAATGCTTGACGGTCGCGTCAAAACGCTTCATCCCAAAGTCCACGGCGGCATCCTGCATCGCCGTGCAGATCCTAAACACGTAGCGGCCGTGGCCGAACACGGGATCGCTCCCATCGACATGGTCGTCGTCAATCTCTATGCCTTTGAGAAGACGGCCGCCAAGCCCGGCGTCGCCTTCGAAGAATTAATCGAGAACATCGACATCGGCGGGCCCTCCATGATCCGCTCCGCCGCCAAGAATTTTCACGACGTCGCCATCGTCACCTCGCCCTCTGACTACGACGCAATCGCCGACGAACTGTCCCGCTCCGCCGGCGCCCTCTCCCACGAAACCAAATGGCATCTCGCGCAAAAGGCTTTCGCCACCACAGCCGCTTACGATTCCGCTATCGCCTCTACCCTCGAGCGCATTGGCGCCGACTCCTTTCCGGTGCCGCCGGAAGCCGGCCCGTTTCCCCCCACCCTGCGTTTCACTTTCCACAAGACTCTCGACCTGCGCTACGGAGAAAACCCGCACCAGAAAGCCGCCATGTACTCTGACGGCTCGGGCCTGGGCGTGGCCAACGCCCGCCAACTCCAGGGCAAGGAACTTTCCTACAACAACATCGTCGACCTCCAGGCCGCGTGGGATCTCGCGCAGGAGTTCGACGAGCCGGTCGTCGCCATCATCAAGCACACCAACCCGTGTGGAACCGCCACCGGCATGACGCTCGCCGAAGCCTACAAGCGCGCCCTCGAATGCGATCCGGTCTCCTCTTTCGGAGGCGTGATCGGGGTGAACCGTCCCATCGACGCGGAAGCCGCCGAACAAATGCATAAACTTTTTCTCGAAGTCATCGCCGCCCCTGCCTTCGACGCCGCTGCCACAGCCACATTCGCTTCCAAGAAAAATCTTCGCCTGGTGGAAGTGAAGGCAGTCCATCAGAAGTGGGTGCTAAAGAATGTTTCCGGCGGCATGCTCGTGCAGGACTCCGACGTTCGTCCCCTGCAGGACGCCGATCTCAAAGTGGTCACGAAACGCCCGCCCACGCCCGAGGAAACCCGCGCTCTCCTTTTCGCCTGGAAAGTTTGCAAGCACGTGAAGTCGAACGCGATCGTCTATGCGCGCGACGGTCAAACCGTCGGTGTCGGCGCCGGACAGATGAGCCGCGTCGACGCCGCCAAAATTGGAGCCATGAAGGCCCAGCTCCCTCTGAACGGCACCGTCGCCGCCTCCGACGCCTTCTTCCCCTTTCCCGACGGCGTGGAGGAAATCGCGAAGGCCGGGGCCACCGCCATCATTCAACCCGGCGGCTCACAGCGCGATCCGGAAGTTATTGCCGCCGCCGACCGTCTCGGCTTAACCATGCTCTTCACCGGAGTCCGCCATTTCCGCCACTAAGCCCCGGCGTCGGACTTCGGACACCAGCGGCCTGAAGTCCAAGGTCCGCGGTCCGAAGTCGGTTTGCCAAAGAAGTCCGTTTACAAAACTTGACGCCCTCCACGCATCCCCGCCAGTCCCTGTACCTTCGGCACCCGTGCACTCGCGCCGCTCTCGACTGTTTTTTTCCATCCCGCCAGTCCTCGCGGTAGAATAAAAGGCACCTTTCCCCCAACGGCTTTGCATCCAAGTAGGTTGAGGTTTCGGAAACGCGCTTCCAGCGCAGTCAGGTCAAGCATGAATCGAATGTGTCGTCTTTTTCTGATCTTAATGATGTCGGTGGCGGCAACCGCGGCGGTCAGTCAGACCAGCCCAACCTCTTCGCCTGACGCCAGCTCGTCCGATGCCAAGCCAACGCAGTCTTCGCCGCGCAAAGTCGATAAGTCCGCTGCTTACTACCACTACACCCTCGCACATATGTATGAGGAGATGGTCACCGCCTATGGCCGCAGCGACCTCGCTCCAAAAGCGACCGAGGAGTACCGCCTCGCCATTGAGGCCGATCCGTCATCGGAGTTTCTGACCTCCGCCCTGGCCGAGCTCTACGTAAAAACCGGACGCATCGCCGACGCCGTCAAAGAAGCGCAAGACATTATCAAGCGTGATCCCAAGAACCTCGAAGCCCACAAGCTTCTCGGCCGTATTTACTTGCGTTCCCTCGGCGACATGCCCGGCGGATCCGGCTCGGACAACATTTTGAAGCTTGCCATCGATCAGTACGAACAGATTGTGAAGCTCGATCCCGACAGCGTCGACGATCACCTGTTGCTCGGTCGCCTCTACCGCCTGAACAATGATCTTCAGAAGGGCGAAGCCGAGCTCAAGACAGCCATCAAGCTCGACCCCAACTCGGAAGAAGCCGTGACTACGTTGGCCATGCTCTACACCGATGAAGGGGACACGGTTCACGCTCTCAAGGTTCTGAGCTCCATTCCCGACTCCGCGCGCTCTGCCAAGCTTTACGCCGCTCTCGGCGCAGCCTACGAGCAGCGCAAGGATTACAAGAGCGCCATCGACGCCTTCCGCCACGCCATCGTTCTCGACCGCGACAATCTCGACGCCATTCGCGGCTTGGCCGAGAACCTTCTGAACGACGGTCAACTCGATGCCGCACTCGAACAGTACAAAGTCATCGCCGACTCGAATCCGGAAGACGCGCAAACCTACGTTCGCATGGCCGAGATTTACCGTCGCCAGGCCAAGTACGATCTCGCGCTTGAGCATCTGAAGAAAGCCGAAACCCTGGTGCCCGACACCATGGACGTCCCCTACAGCATGGCTTCCGTTTATCAGGCGCAGGGCCGCTACGATGACGCGATCAAGCTCCTGCAGGATTTGGTGAAACGCACGGAAAAGAGTGAAGCCGGATCCAGCCAGGCCGACCGGAACAATCGTGCCATCTTCATCGAGCGCCTCGGCATGGTCTATCGGGAACAGGAAAACTACACCGCTGCCGTCGACACCTTCCGCAAAATGTTGCTTCTCGGGGAAGAAAACGCACGCAGCGGCTATCAGGAAATGATCGATACCTACCGCGAGGCCAAGCAGTGGCCGCAGGCCACCGCTGTCGCCAAAGAGGCAGTGCAGAAAATGCCTGACGATCGCGACCTTCGCATGGTGCTTGACGCGCAATTGGCCGACACTGGCGAACTCGACAAATCCGTAGCCGACATTCGCTCCCTGCTCAAGGGAGGACCCGAAGACCGCGAAGTTTATCTCCGCCTGGGGATCATCTTCACCCGGGCCAAGCGTTATGACGACGCTCTCGAAGCTCTCGCCAAGGCCGAGCAGCTATCGGCCAAGCCCGAGGATAAAGGTTACGTCTCTTTCCTTCGTGGCGATCTTTATCAGCGCGAAAAGATGTTCGATCAGGCCGAAACCGAGTTCAAGAAGGTTCTGGCGACGACCGCCCCCACTGATCCGCAGAGCGCTGCTACGCTCAACTATCTTGGTTACATGAACGCCGATCGCGGCGTGAAGCTCGAGGAATCGCTCAATTACATCAAGCAGGCGTTGACTTTCGAACCCAACAATGGCGCCTACCTAGACTCGCTCGGATGGGCCTATTTCAAGTTGGGCAAGTACGATCAGGCCGAAGAGAACCTGACGAAGGCCGAAGCCCATATGGGTACCGATCCTACCGTGCAGGAGCATCTCGGGGATCTTTACCAGAAAATGGGTCGCCTGAAACTCGCCGCCGCTCACTGGGACCGCGCCGTTCAGGAATGGAACAAAACCGTTCCCGCTGAGCAGGACTCGGAAGCCTTCGCCAAAGTGCAGCAGAAACTCGACGCCGCCAAAGTAAAACTGGCCAAGGAAGATTCCAGCAAACAGTAATCCCCCACCAGTCATCCTGAGCGAAGCGAAGGCCCCCTGCAGGCCGGCGCAGCCGCCCGCCCGTGCGGCAATTCCCACCAAAGCCGCTCGTTTAGGCAACGCTTTTGGCCAGCGCTGTGGGTTTGCGCCGCGGCATGCCACTTGTTTCCGGGAGTAGGAGGGCATAGGCGGCGACGACGAGTCTGACGCCGGTCTTTCGGCATGCGGGAAGTTTGCAATTGCGGACGAACGAAGTTGTCATTTGTCTAACGATTGCGCGATGTCGCGTTGCCGATTACCATTCCATCACTCCGATGTCTCAGACTGCGACCAATGAAGTGAGCGTGATGCCCGACTCTCCCAATAGGAATTCAACCCCGAATTTATCGACGGCCGGTGCGGCTTCCACCAGTTCCGGGCACCGCTCGACCGAGCGAGCGTCGGTGGCCGAGCCGGTCGCGTCGGCGGAAAGGGCTTCGACTGGCTCGCCTTCGACCGAAGTCTTCGCGGTATTTGGCGTTGAGCCGGAGATCCAGGCATACGCCATGGCGAAGTATTCGCGGTCGTCATTGTCAATGAAGGAGTCGCTGCGGGAAATCAGCACGCAAAAAGCGGAGAAGTTCCTCAATACATTTTATTTCCAGTATGGGCATCGGTCGATTGCGGACCTGGCACATATTGCGCTGGCGGTCGAGAGATTGTCGATTCTAGCGGCGATTGAGCTTGCCGACGAGCCGCGCTGGGACGGGCAGGAGCGGTCGACGCGCTATCAGGATTTCAAAAAGAGCGGTTACTACACGCCGGACTTCGGTGCGGATGAGGAGGCGCGCAAACTCTATCGCGAGACTCTGGATTTTCTGTTCTCCGAGTATGAGTCGCTGTCGGCGCACATGACGCAGTACCTGATCGACATTACGCCGAAGCCGGCCGACATGAAGCAGGACGCGTATGAGCGCACGCTGAAGGCGCGAGCGTTTGACATCACGCGATACCTGTTGCCTCTGGCGACGAATACGTCGCTGGGCGAGATCGTCAATGCGCGGACGCTGGAGACGCAGGTGGCGCATCTGCTGTCGCATACGCACAGAGAAGTGCGAACCCTCGGCGAGTCGCTGAAGAAGGCGGCGACCGGCGCGGCTTACAACGTCAATGCCGAGTCGTTGCGTGATCTGGTGGAGCAGATACGGGCGGTGAATCCGGAGTTGGGGGCGCGGGCCGGGCAGGAGTTGCTTCGCGAGGTGCGGGTGGCACCGACGCTGGTGAAGTACGCCGACCCGAATGAGTATGAGATGGCGACCCGGCGCGAGTTGCGGCAGGCGGCGCGGGAGTTGATGGCCGATGAGCCGCTGGCACCGTCGAAGGCGATTGTGGATTTGCTCGATGAAGAACCGCTCGAGGTGGAGATTGCGACAACGCTGCTGTACGAGCACTGCCATCACTCTTACCGGCAGATTCGGCAGGCGGTGCTGGTGGCGGGAGAGCGGCGGCGCCGGGAGATCATCGATGTGGGGCTACGGCATCGCGGGCGGCACGACGAGATGCTGCGTGGATTCCGCGCGGGGCAGCAGTTTCGCTTCGACATTCTGATGGATACGGGCGGTTTCCGGGATATGCACCGGCACCGGCGGTGCATTCAGGTCCTGCAGGGATTCACTACGCAGCATGGGTACGAGATGCTGCTCGACATGGAAGATGCGGGCATGCGGGGACGGTTTGAAGCGGCGATGCGGCGGGTGCAGACGGCGGTGGAGAAGTTGGCTGCGGGGAATTCGCCTGAGGCAGCGGAGAATTCGCAGTATGCGATTCCGCTGGCGTTCCGCAAGCGCGCGCTGTTCAAGATGGATTTCGCCGAGGCGGTTTACATTTCCGAACTGCGGACCGCCCCGGCGGGGCATGTTTCGTATCGCAATGTGGCGTACGCGATGTATGAAGCGGTGGCGCGGAAGTATCCGGCACTGACCAAGTATTTCCGGGTGCACGACGTGACGGCACCGGTGGATTTGCTGCAGAGGTAGAAGTTCCGTTTCTCCTAGATTGTCATCCTGAGCGAGGCCTCTATAAAATACAGGCGAGGTGCCCCTGCCGCGCTCCCTCAAGATCGCTCCGGAAATTGATGCCAGACTTTATGAGGAGCTCGTCTCCGTGGCCAAGGAGAACGGGCAGTCGCGCGGTTTGTTCTGGAGCGGCCGCTGCAGCATTGCCTGCAGCATGTCGTCCCCTCGCAGCGGTTGGTAAGGCGTGAGGTCATGGCGGCTTATCGCCGCTGCAACGAAAGGTATCGCGAGTTATACAAGAAACTAGCCAGGTAAGGGCCGAGCGCGTTTAGCTGACGGGGGCTGAAGTGATCGCGATCCAGCGTCGCCAGAGCGAGGAATATCGCAGCTCGCACGGGCTGCCAGATCAGGACGCTTTGGAGTCCGCGGTCTTCCTTCCCCAGGCGGGTTACTGTGGCGAGCTGACGGAAGAAGCGGCCGCCCTGCTGGGGTCATTGCTCAACCATCACGCTTTTTGTGGCCGGGAACAAGCGCGTTGGTTTTGCTGCCGCTCGTACAGTTCTCCTCGCAAACGGCTTTGATTTGGGGACGTCTCCAGCAAGGCGGCAGGCGATTCATGATCAGAACGATCGCGGACGGCAAGTCTCGCTTTGCGCTGCTTCACGGTTGGATTGCAGCGCATCGTGGGCCTCTTCCGGGAGAGATTTCCGGGCAGGAGCGCCCGCGCCGCACCTTCGGATTCGCCCGTTTTTGGGAGGATTTCCACCGTTAATTATTTCAATTCGCCTTTTCTTCGCTTCGATCTGTATGTATAATCCGGCCAGATTAGATTTCATTTAGGTCGGCACTCATCAAAGGAGCCACTCCCATGGCGGACGAACGGGGCAAGGCAATTGAACTGGCGGTCTCACAGATTGAGAAACAGTTTGGCAAGGGCTCGATCATGCGGTTGGGGTCGAAGGAAGCCATCGTCCCCATTGCGGTGATTCCGACGGGATCGATCTCGTTCGACGCGGCGCTCGGCGTCGGCGGTTTTCCGCGAGGCCGAGTGGTGGAGGTGTTCGGGCCGGAATCTTCCGGTAAGACCACGATTACTCTGCAGGTGATTGCGGAGGCGCAGAAAATGGGCGGCATGGCCGCATTTGTGGACGCTGAGCATGCGCTCGATCCGGGCTACGCCAAGAAACTGGGCGTGGATGTCGATAACCTGCTGGTTTCGCAGCCGGACTATGGCGAGCAGGCGCTGGAGATCACGGAGGCGCTGGTACGCTCGAACGCTATCGACGTGCTGGTCGTGGATTCCGTGGCGGCGTTGGTGCCCAAGGCGGAACTCGACGGCGAAATGGGTGACAGCCACATGGGACTGCAGGCGCGATTGATGTCACAGGCACTGCGGAAGCTGACCGGGACCGTGTCCAAGTCCAGAACTTGTCTCATCTTCATCAATCAGATCCGCGAAAAGATTGGCGTGATGTTTGGGAATCCGGAGACGACGACTGGTGGACGAGCGCTGAAATTTTACTCTTCGGTGCGTGTCGACATTCGACGCATTGCAGCCATCAAGGACGGGGACGTGGTGACTGGGTCGCGCACCAAGGTGAAAGTCGTAAAGAACAAAGTTGCGGCGCCCTTCCGAGAGGCCGAGTTCGACATCCTCTATGGGGAAGGCATTTCACGCGAAGGGGATCTGATCGACATCGCGGTGAACAACAACATTCTCGAGAAGTCCGGGTCGTGGTTCAGCTACAAAGGCGAACGGATCGGGCAGGGACGCGAGAATGCCCGCCAGTTCATGAAAGACAACAAGGATGTCATGGCAAAGTTGGATGCAGAGGTGCGGAAGGCGCTGGGATTGGCCCAGAACCTGGCGCAACCGGCGGCAGTGTCCGCCCCCGCTCCCACAAATGGGGCGACGAACCGCGTGACGACGATGCCGAGTGCTCCTCCCGAAGCGGTCAAGGTGCCCATAGCGGCGAAGCGCTAATGTTCGTTGCTTCCGGGCGCTGGCGCTGCTTGGCGCCGCGCCCGGATCTCCCACTGGTAGTCGCCCGTACCCGGGTACCGGGTGCCGAGAATCGGAGAGCGCGGCGGTTCACCGGGTTAGCTCGGTACTCCCGGCTCACTACCGGGTTCTGTCCTTCCAGTCGGCGATTGCCATTGTTGCTCCGACCCGCATAAAATCTTCTATTGCTTCTCGGTTGCTCAACCAGCGTAACCTGCGGGCGTTTTCCTGTGAGGACGATTGAATAAGGGCATTGCTGTCTATCCCGGTTCGTTTGACCCGCCTACCAATGGGCACCTCGATTTAATTGAACGAGGCAGCAAGATTTTTGAAGAGCTGGT
>Ga0210402_10006579_pt1 | contig 10287 bp, 6 predicted proteins | sample IncBWC7MmetaG_FD_161055 | JGI IMG/M metagenome (GOLD analysis project Ga0210402, IMG submission 161055) | Forest soil microbial communities from Barre Woods Harvard Forest LTER site, Petersham, Massachusetts, United States - Inc-BW-C-7-M | ecosystem: Environmental > Terrestrial > Soil >...
TGAATTTCACTCTGTTCAATTCTGTCTTTACAAAATAAATATCAATGACATCTCCTTTGCTCCGATTCATACCGATATAAGCACTGTCATTGTTTTGCGGGTAATACACACTTTGCGCAGGTGAGCCCTTCACTCTTACATAATCCAGTTGCCCGTTCTTAAAATATCCGTTGATCGTTCTTCCGCTGATCTGGTTATACATCAGGTCGTTGTCTTTGTCAATGATCATTCCATTGTAAAAAACATAAAGCCGGTTGGCTTTTTTATTTTTTATATAGAGATGCATGGTATCACCGGATATCTGCGAATGGTTGGCGAAGAGCAGCGGTTGTTTATATAAACGAAAGGTAGAGTCGGCTGAGGTGTAATACATGCTATCACAAACGGCCTGAAGCGAATCGTTGAAAATACGGACGTGGTGAAATGCCTGGAAATAACGTACACTGCTATCCGAAGTAGCTTTTACAACCACCGTTTGTTTTAATGTATCTATGATAGTAGAAGAATCCTGTAAGGTGCTATCCGCTTTTGTAATCCCGGAAAATAAAGTGTCGGCAGCAATAAAAGTGCTGTCATCTCCATCGCCTTTAAATATCAGCACCGGTTTTTGAGTGGCTAAAAAAGTGTTGGTCTTTTTATTGAGGTATACCTGGTTGCCCAAAATGGTATAGCCATTCAAACTATCTCTGATGATCGCATTACCTTCCAGTTGAGCGATGCCCGTTTTTTCATCATACGCACTATTGTCTGCGACATATATACGGCTGCTGTCTTTAATGATACTTCTGTTCCCGAAAAATGCTTTGCCGCCCTTCAGGTCGTAGGTTCCGGAAGTGGTGTATACATCACCTCCATTCTTGCTTTTGATATGAGTGCCGGTGATAAAAGTGGCGAGTTGTGTTTGTGTATTGTATAATAAACTGTCTGTCACAATATCATAGTTGGGATCCACCAAATGCACATCGTTTTTAAAATAAACATCTTTCGTATCGGCATAATAGGTTCCTTCATCACTGGTTAAAACAGTTTTGCCATTGATTACTTTGCCTCCATTGGAATAAATACCGATATTGGATCTAAGATCGTATTGCAATGTTTGTGTGTAGAGCGTGCCTTTTTTATCGGTGAGTTTTACATCTTTCCGGAGGTAAGCCATGTGATTGATCCCGACATATCGCAGGTATTGCGAGTAGGTATCAATAGTGTCATCCTGGTTGATATGAACATTTCCAAAAGCTTCTACGATATTGGAATCATTGCTATACAATACCGCGCTATCACAGGTAAAGATGGAATTGTTTTCTTTTAAGATCACATCTCCCGCGATCGTTTCTATCACGTTTCCCGAATCAATTGTTTTTTCGCGGAGGCTTTTGCCTTGTATGATCTGGATGGTACTCATCGTGTCCTTTTCAGTAGCAGGAGGAGTAACGGCCTTTTGCGCAACCGCCACTGCATTGCATAATAAAAGCAATACGGTCAATGCAATGAAAGAATAATATCCCGCACGAAGTGATGATCTCAATAGAAATGATTTATTGCAGGTGCAATTTCTTCTTTTATTTATTAAAAGAAATAAAAAACTGGCTTTTTCTGCTTTAGTGCCTGGTATAAGGAGCGTTTACGGTATCTGCTAACGGAACCATTAATGGCTGATTTTTATCTTTTTTCCCGAATACGGAAACATTGATATAGCGTTTTGGATGTACGCGAACATCGTCCAGTAAAAGATTCAGTTTATTGGAAGTGGCTGCCAAATTATTATAAAGTGCAGGATCATTTAAGAGCTTACCCATTGTTCCGTTGTTGCTGCCTAAGTCTGTTTGCAATTGGCCGATAGTGCTGTTCAATGTGTTGAGTGTTTTTTGCAGGTCCAGTTTAGACAGGGTAGAAGTAGTTGTCTCCAGGTTTGTCATCACATTGCTTATCTTCTCATTATTACTTGCAAGACCTCCCGTAAATGTCTTTACGTTATTCAATGATTGTGCCAATGCACCTGTTTGGGTATTTAATAATGTTTCGAGTGATGCAGACGATGTTGCCAGACTAGCCGTCATTTTATTGAGGTTAATAAGCGATCCTTTTAAATTATATTTTGATTCGGGATCAAACATAGTGTTGGCAGATTTCAATAAAACATCCAGATCTTTTACAGCCATGGTTACCTGTGCGAGCACCGGGTCTATTTTTTGCATGGCATCTCCAAACAAATTAGCGCTTGCTTCTGTGATGAGGGTGTCTTCGGGTTTGTAAAAACTATTACCGGAGCCTAGTTTTATTTCAAATGCGGTGGTACCCAATATGGAAGGAGTGATAGTACCAACGGAATTATCCGGTATATCAACATCCTGATTCATATTGATCGTTACTACTATTTTTCGCATATCCCTTCCGCCATCTGTAGTGATCACTGAACCTACCTGTTTTCCATTAATAATAACGGGGTTACCAACAGAGAGCCCTTCTATATTTGTAAATACAGCATAGTAATGCGTGTTCTTATTGGTAAAACTCTTTCCCTTTAAAAAATTAAAGCCAAGTATCAATAATACGATAGCAATACTTGTAAGGGTGCCTATTTTTGTTTCATTAGAAATTTTCATCCGATCGCAACATTATTTGGGGTTAAAAATAGCAAATCTTAACTTGTGGTGATACAAAAATATTTTAGTGTTGGGTTGTACTGGTATTAGTGGTGCTATCCGTTGTATTGTCGGGGTTATGTATTCCTCTTGGATTCTCCATTTGTTCTTTATACCGTACAACGGCATTTGTTATACCATCGGCAATTTCCTGTTGGCCGGCATCACTGTTAAGGTACCGTTCATCATCGTAATTGTCTATAAAGCCTGTTTCTACCAGTATGGCCGGCATGTTGGTGGCTTGTAATACCCATATTCCTTTTTGGCGTTGGTTGATACCCAGTGATGGCCTGTCCGTTTTGCTGATCTCATCATCCACCAAAGCGGCCAGCTTAATACTTCTTTCCTGGTATCGTTTTGCGTATACCTGTGCCCGTAACCTGTTCTCTGTAGAATTAAAATCGATGTTATTATAGGTGCTATCCTCTCCCGAACCTAATTCGATCTCACTCGTATCATTTTTCATGATGGCTTTTAACTTGTCACTCGTCTTATGTGCGGCAAATATCCAGATACTCGTTCCTTTCCGCGGAGTACCTATCTTGTAATATTCATAAATGGGTACTTCTGCATTTCTTGATCTGATCATTTTCTTCTTCTTCTTTCCTTTCCCGATGTAATATACCGTATGCTTGATCTCGATCCTTGTTCCCACTTGTCTTCTGCCGGATCTCAACTCTACTGCGTCGGCATGAATACAAATAAAAAGATCGCCTTTGTTGGCATTGGCAATATCGGCTTTTTCCGGGGGGGATTGATATATGTCCGTAGTGCGTGTTGGTATTATATTCACGTCCGGTAACGCTTTTTCAAGATCAGCAACGAGTTTATTGCTGATGGCCAGCGTGATATCCTTCTCCCAGGAATTTAATCCTCCTACGTATGCACCATGTGCACCACCATCCTTACCGCCATGGCCCGCATCTACGATGATCGTCCTTATTTTTTTGGAAGTTTGGGCAAGACCATGCAGGGAAAAGAAAAAAGAAAATATAAATAAAGCCGGAATAAAATTTTTATATCTGGGCATTTTTCAAACAGATTGATTGGTAATTATCAGTTCATTGACAAATAGTTGAGTTGAATATGTTTATTTTTGCGACTATCTGCAATGAACAAAGGTTACAAAGGTAAGGTAAAATATATATCAGCATCTGTGGTGCTGTTCCTGTTTATTGCTATAACAATGACAGCACTGGCCAATAGTTTCCATTATCCATATATGTTGACTGTTCCTGTAAACGATAGTATTCCTTATACAAAAGCCGACTCGATCCCTGTTGCAAATATAAATAAAGGCGATAGCTCACACCAGGCAGGTCTTATTGATAGCGTTCCTTCAAAAGATACGGTACTGCCCAAATTGGATACAGTTCATGTTAAAATTGCCAAAGATTCTTTAGATGCACCTGTTACCTACCACGCAGATGATTCCATGGTATTAGATGTCCCTGCCAGTAAAATATATTTATATGGGAAACATACTGAGGCAAAATATAAAACCAACGATCTCACATCGCCGGGAATGGTGTTTGATCAGAATAAAAGCCTGATAACCGCTTCTTTAAAAAAAGACAGTACGGGAAAAGTAATTGGATTTCCTGCTTTTAATCAAGGAGATTTTAAATCAGTGAGTGATACGATCAAGTTTAATATGAAGACCGGCAAGGGACTTACCAAAGGAACATATACGCAGCAGGGGGAAATGTATATTTATGGTGAAACGATCAAAAAAGTTAGTCCCGATGTATTCTATGCATATAAAGGAAGATTCACCACTTGTGATCTGGATACACCCCATTTTGCATTTGTGAGTAACAAAATAAAATTCATTAATAATAAGATGGCGATAACAGGACCGGTTCATCCCGAGTTTGAAGGTGTTCCGATACCGCTTTATTTGCCATTTGGTATTTTCCCTTTAACACAAGGAAGACATTCCGGTATATTAGCTCCTACCTTTTCTTCGAATGAACAATTGGGTATATCATTAACGGGTTTTGGGTATTACAAAGTATTAAGTGATAATTGGGATGTAACTGCCAGGGGTAGTATTTATTCGTATGGAAGTTTTGAAGCAGACCTTGCCTCTACTTATTATAAGCGGTATCATTATCGCGGAGCGTTCTCTTTTCAATACTTAAATATAAAAAGCAATTTTCCCGGAGATCCGGATTATGCGGTATCCAGAAAATTCCAGGTCAACTGGTCACATAGTATGGATACGAAAGCGCATCCGGGCGTTACTTTTACAGCCAATGTAAATGCCGGTACCACGTCGTTTAACTCTTCTATTCCAAATAATCCCCAGGCGAATTTTACCAATCAATTATATTCAACCATCAGTTGGTCGAAGGTTTGGAAAGATAAACCCTATAATCTTTCTCTTTCTGCGAGTCATGATCAGGACGGGGTTTCAAAGAAAGTGGATATAGCTTTTCCTAATCTTTCATTTGGCGTAAATACATTATATCCTTTCCGTAGAAAAGAACAAATAGGACCAATGAAGTGGTATGAAAATATAGGGATCGGATTACAAACCCAGGGGCATAGCAGCGCTTACTTTTATGATGATACTTCTATTTACTACCAGGGAGACCGTTCTATTAGTAATCAACTATCAAATAATTTTATGTGGGGAGCTGCTCATTCTGTTCCCATTTCATTGTCACTGCCTCCACTTGGAGTGTTGCAGGTATCGCCAAGTATAAGCTATGCAGAGCATTGGTACGACCGGCAAACTTTTCAAAACTGGGATACTGTTGTTGAAAAGTTAGATACATCAATTACCAAAGGGTTTTATACCGCGCGTAATATATCTTTCGGTGTTTCTGTGTTAACGAGAATATTCGGGTTGGCCACTTTTGGGAAAAATTCATACATACAAGCGATTCACCAGGAGATCCGTCCTTCTATTACACTTTCTTATACTCCCAATTTAAACGGACAGTATTATAGAGTGGTAAGAGAAGATTCAGCAGGACATACAAAATCATATTCTTTATATGATGGTAGTATAGCCGGTGCCTTTGGCGCAGGAAGGTTTGGAGGATTAAGTTTTGGTATTGCCAGTATATTACAAATGAAAGTGAAAGACAAAGGCGATACAGGAGAAAGCGCAATAAGAAAAGTAAGCCTGCTGGATAATTTGAACTTAACGGGAAATTATAATTTCCTGGCAGATTCTTTTCAATTGAGTGTATTAAGCATAAGCGCGAGTACTAATCTCTTTAATAAGATAAGTCTTACCGCTAACGGTAACCTCGATCCTTATGAGGTTAATAATGCGGGCATTCGAACGCAGCGTTTACTTTGGAAGGATAAACCAATAAGTTTAGGAAGGTTAACTTCTGCAAGCATCGCTCTATCAACTCAATTCAAAGGAGGCAATGCAAAAAAGCCCGGAGCATTAACTGCGGGACCGGTTCCTAATCCAAATCAGGTTATCGATCCTAATACAGGAATGCCTATAACCGATTATCAGGCAGAAGCGCTTTATCAAAACAACGCGGCCTTATATACAGACTTCAGTGTTCCTTGGTCTTTAGGATTAAGCTATTCCTTTCAATACAGCAAGTCGGTTAATTCAACTTTTACCGGACTTACTTCAACAATATCGCAGAATGTTAACTGGACCAGTACATTGGGCCTTACTCCAAAATGGCAGATAGGAGTAAACGGATCTTATAATATAACCCAGGCTCAACTTGGAATGTTGAGCATGAGCCTTACCAGGGATATGCATTGCTGGAGGATGGCTATTACCATATCGCCTGTCCATCCGCGTTTTTTTACTATTACGATCAGTCCTGTCTCCACGTTATTAAAGGATGTTAAGTATAACAGGGCCCGATATTTTTATTGAGTTTCTTCCTTCTCTTACTCTATAAAATGCGCGACATACCGTGTTTTCACCCTTTCTTCATCTGTTTAAACACGGTACTTATCGACTTTTAGAATATATCGGTTTGAATTGTTTTATAAATCAATCCTAAGGTGTTTCTTTATACTTTAAAATCTATATCTATGAGTTGGAAAAAAGAACATCAGGATTTTGGTATCATTCATGTTAACGGTCGCGATGTAGTAGTTTATAAAGGAAGTAACACTTATGATATTATCAATGTGGAGCAGAATATCCGCAAAGCAAAATGGTCAAAAGGACAAGTAATGGTTGTGTTGGAAGATGGCCGCAAGAGGGCTTATCAAAACCCTACGAATTATCAAACGCTTTAAGTTTATCTAAATAAAAAAGCCTCCCGATGTACCGGGAGGCTTTTTCTATAATCAGAAAAAGATTAATAGCGATAATGTTCCGGTTTGAACGGACCTTCTTTAGGAAGACCTAAATAGTTAGCTTGTTCGGTTGTTAATTCATCTAATACAACACCGATCTTAGCCAAATGCAAACGGGCAACTTTTTCGTCCAGCATTTTAGGAAGTACATAAACTTTGTTCTCATACTTACCATGGTTTGTCCAAAGTTCGATCTGCGCCAATGTTTGGTTACTGAAAGAGTTACTCATTACAAATGAAGGGTGACCTGTTGCACAACCTAAGTTCACCAAGCGGCCTTCTGCAAGGATGATCACATCTTTACCATCTATTGTATAAAGATCAACCTGTGGTTTGATCGTGTTCTTTGTTTTGCCATAGTTGCTGTTCAACCATGCCATGTCAATTTCGATATCGAAGTGACCGATATTACAAACGATCGCTTTATCTTTCATTGCACGGAAATGTTTTTCAGTGATCAGATCACGACAACCGGATGCAGTAACAATAATGTCAGCTTCTTTCACTGCATCGATCATTTTCTTTACTTCAAAACCATCCATGGCAGCTTGTAATGCACAGATAGGATCGATCTCTGTAACGATAACGCGGCAACCTGCACCTTGCAATGAAGCAGCAGAACCTTTACCAACATCACCATAACTGCCAACAACAGCAACTTTACCTGCCATCATTACGTCAGTAGCACGACGAATAGAATCTACCAATGATTCTTTACAACCATATTTGTTATCAAACTTAGATTTAGTAACAGAGTCATTTACATTGAAAGCAGGAATTGGTAAAGTACCTTTTGCCATTCTTTCGTATAAACGGTGAACACCTGTAGTTGTTTCTTCAGAAAGACCACGGATATTCGCGATCAACTCAGGGTATGTATCAAACACAATGTTAGTTAAATCACCGCCATCATCCAGGATCATATTTAAAGGCTTGTCAGCGCTACCGAAGAACAATGTTTGTTCGATACACCAGTCAGCTTCCGCTTGTGTTTGGCCTTTCCATGCAAATACACCGATACCCGCTGCTGCTATCGCTGCTGCTGCCTGGTCTTGTGTAGAGAAGATATTACAAGAGCTCCATTTTACTTCAGCACCCAATGCGATCAATGTCTCGATCAACACAGCTGTTTGAATGGTCATGTGTAAACAACCTGCGATACGCGCACCTTTCAATGGTTGAGAAGGTCCGAATTCAGCACGGATTGACATCAAGCCCGGCATTTCTGCTTCGGCTAATTTAATTTCTTTGCGGCCCCATTCTGCCAAATTCATATCTGCCACTTTATAAGGCAGTTTAAAATCGATCGATTTTGTTGCTGTTGACATTGTTATTTGTTTTAGGATACAAATATAATCACTAGGATAAAAGGCTACTAATATTATAAAAACTCAGGATAATATTCTATTTTTGCCTTATTTTAAAGGATAAAATATAAGTTTGCTATGGCTAAAGCATTGAAAACAGCACAAACCACCAATGAGTTATTGGACGCTACGGATATCGCTATTCTTCGCCTGCTTCAATTGAATGCAAAGATGACGGTGAAGGAAATTTCTGACCGTGTACATCTAAGTACATCACCGGTACATGAGCGTATCAAACGCATGGAACAATCGGGTGTGATTAAACAATACGCCACATTGGTTGACAATGCAAAAGTGAATAAAGGGTTGATGGTGATCTGTTATGTGTCTTTAAAACAGCATGATAAAAAAGCAGGAGGGAAGTTCATTGCTTATATCAATGAATTGCATGAAGTGATCGAGTGTTATAATATATCGGGGGAGTTTGACTTTATGTTAAAAGTAGTAGCGGCCGATATGGAAGACTATTATAATTTCCATGTAAACAAATTAAGTCAGTCGGAAAATATCGGGCATGTACAAAGTGTATTTGTAATGGGGATCATTAAGCAGACGCATGTGTTGGTGCATTAACGTAATATTTTAATAATCTCTTTTTATTAATATTGCTATGAGAGTATTGTAGATTCGTTCAAAGGCTGAATTATTCTGTATATGAAAAATAGTCTCCTTCTTTTTATTACGCTCTTTTTGATTAAGTCAACACAGGCACAAACACTTCAGCAACTTGAAACAAAAAGAATTCATTTGCCTAATGGGTGGAGCTTAACACCTGTAGGTAAAAGTGTAGCGCTTGGTGATCTGCCTCTGAACATTGCCGTATCTTCTTCTAAAAAATATATTGCCGTTACCAATAATGGAGAAAGTACGCAATCCATACAGTTGATCGATGTATTGCACGGAAAAATTATGGATAGCATAAACATTCCAAAAAGCTGGCTGGGATTGAAGTTCAGCGCGGATGAAAAATATTTGTATGCATCCGGGGGCAACGATAATTGGATATTGCAATATGCAATAACGCATAATAAATTGTTGTTGGAAGATAGCATTAAGCTAGGTGCTAAATGGCCCAATAAAATATCTCCAACGGGTATTGAAATAGATGATGCGGCAAAACGGCTCTTTGTCACTACAAAAGATGATAGCGCATTGTATGTAATTGATCTTGTCTCTAAAAAAATAATTCATCGTATTGCTTTACGGGGAGAAGCCTATACCTGCCTTTTATCGCACAACAAAAAAGAATTGTATATCTCCGGCTGGGGATCTGCGCAGATACTTATATACAATACTGATCAAAATAAAATAACGGCAGCTATACCAGTTGGAAGCAATCCCAATGATCTTTGTTTATCGAATAACGGGCAATACCTCTATGTTGCCAATGCCAATGATAACAGTGTTTCTGTTATCAATATTAAAAAAAGAAAAGTGCTGGAAATATTGAATGCGGCTTTATATGCCAATGCTCCCAATGGTTCTACCACCAATGGCGTGGCATTGAGTGAAGATGATAAAACATTGTATATAGCAAATGCAGATAATAATTGTTTGTCGGTTTTTGATGTAAGCAATCCGGGTAGCAGCAGGAGCAAAGGGTTTATTCCCGTTGGATGGTATCCCACTTGTGTAAGAGTGATTGGCAATAAGTTATATGTGACCAATGGAAAAGGTTTCACCTCTATGGCAAATCCACAGGGACCAAACCCTGTTGATACCACTACTCAATTAGGTAATCAAAAAGGTACTCTTACGAAGAAAAAATCGGAGCAGTATATCGGTGGCTTATTCACCGGGACATTAAGTATTATTAATATTCCCAACCCCAAACAATTAAGTATTTATTCGCAAGCAGTTTATCACAATACACCTTATCATAAATCAACAGAATTAATTGCGAAAGGTGAGCCGGGTAACCCTATACCAATGAAAGTGGGCAATCCTTCTCCGATAAAATATGTATTCTATATTATTAAAGA
>Ga0210402_10006582_pt1 | contig 10284 bp, 6 predicted proteins | sample IncBWC7MmetaG_FD_161055 | JGI IMG/M metagenome (GOLD analysis project Ga0210402, IMG submission 161055) | Forest soil microbial communities from Barre Woods Harvard Forest LTER site, Petersham, Massachusetts, United States - Inc-BW-C-7-M | ecosystem: Environmental > Terrestrial > Soil >...
AAATTCAATTTATGGCTTGTCAACGGCAAGCCGTATCCCCACGAACGCGAGTTCGTGCTCCAACAAGGAACGCGTTACCGGCTGGTCATGCGCAACCGTACCGATGACGCTCATCCCATGCATCTTCATCGACACAGTTTCGAACTGACTGAGATCAATGGCAAAAAGACTGCCGGTGTTATTAAGGATACGGTCGTGGTTCCTTACTACGGTCGCGCGATCGTCGATTTTACCGCCGATCAGCCTGGCCTATCCCTGTTTCACTGCCACATCCAGCAGCACATGGACTACGGTTTCAAAGCACTGTTTCGCTACGCCTGATGGGTACTTGGCAGGGAAGAATAGCCCGCTGAAACAAAAGGGTAGGCCGCCCGCCAACGTGGCGCCGCTTCACGTAGCTTCCTTCTCAGGCCAAGATTGCTTGATGGAGTAATGTTCTTGAGACAATAAGAAGGGTGGGCAGTTCAGTCCCGCGCTAGTCCTCGATTATTCGAGATTCGTCCTTAACTAATCCCCATTCGCTGTGGAATCGATGCTTGGTGTCATGGACCTCGAGCCGATTCTTTAGGAGCAGTTTTGCTTCCTCGGCGGCGGCGCGCAATTGCGGACGCTTATCGATGTTTCCAGAAGCCAAAGCAGCATTGGCCAGACGCTGTAGGCAGTTCTCCAGTTCATTGATGCGCTTTACGACCTCGGGCGCAGACGTCTGCGCCTTAACGTAGGAATCCAGAGCAACCTCACCTTCAATCTTCTCGATGTATTCGGTGACGGCGGTTTCACCCTTGATTCGTGGATGGATGACCTGCGGAACGACGCCTGCCAGCGGATTTTGGTTCGGCATGAATGGATTATAAACCGGAAATTTTTCAACTTGAAGAGCTGTAAGAGCTTTGAAGGACACGGTGGCGTCAGCAACGATTGACAAATGTAAGGCGGTTCAACACTGGAACAGCGGCTGAAAATAGGTGTAACGCTTCATCCCTTACCTCACGTCTAAGTTTTAGAGCCACGCTTTCGCTCCCCTGGGGGTGTGAGTTGACACCGGATCCCTGGGTGCATTCCCCACGAAGGAGGGAACTCAGGGAAATTTCTGCAGGAAGGTTTGAGTGAACATGTTGAGGCGACGAATCCGCCGGGCCTTTGGATGGGCACGTTGTGCTTGTTTCCTGCTTGCTCTGTGTCCCGCGGTGATGCCGCCCACGGGCGCGTTGGCATCGGCGCAAACGGTAACCCCGGCCAAGAACCCGCCCACGGTTGGAACGATTAAGAGCATCTCTGGCACAACCATTATTCTTGCGACCGACGCGGGAAGTGAACTGAAGATTTCGTTGCCTGCCGACGTGAAGTACCTTCGTGTGCCCCCCGGATCGAAGGATTTGAAGGAAGCGGTGCCCATTCAATTGAGCGATCTGCAAGAGGGCGACCGGGTCCTGGTGCGTAGCAAGCCAGGCGATGATGGAACGAGCTTGGTCGCATCCACCGTGATCGCCATGAAAAAGGCGGATATCAGCGCGAAGCAAACGCACGAGCGCGAAGATTGGCAGCGCCGAGGGATAGGAGGACTTGTAAAGAGTACGGATCCCCCGGCAGGCACCGTCACGATTGGAACAACAACCGGGGCTGGAAGCAAAGATGTTGAAGTTCATGTTTCCAAGACCACGGTCTTACGACGGTACGCGCCGAACTCCGTGAAGTTTGATGATGCAAAGCCAAGTTCCCTGGCAGAAATCAAGGCCGGCGACCAACTACGCGCGCGCGGTACGAAAAACGAAGACGGATCGAGTTTCACGGCTGAGGAAATTGTGACTGGCGCGTTTCGTAACATTGCGGGAACAATTGAGTCTGTCGACGCCGGCGCGGGCACGTTGACGATCAAAGACCTGGCAAGCAACAAGCCGGTGCAGGTGAAAATCACCTCAGACTCGCAAGTTCGCAAGCTGCCTCAACCGATAGCGCAGCGGATTGCCATGCGACTGCAGGGAATTACCTCTGAAGCCGCCGGAGCAGCGAGTGGCGCCGCGAAGCCGGTAACCTCTCCAGCCGCGGGTGCGCAGGCAGGCGGTGCGCAAGGATCGCAAGGCGGGGCAGGCGCAGGAATGGGTGGTGCGCCACGCAGTGGCGGCGGCGACATCCAGCAGATGCTGAGCCGGCTGCCTGCGAGCTCATTGGGAGATTTTCAAAAGGGCGATGCGGTAATGATAGTGGCAACAGCGGCGCAGAGTGACTCCGCAGCAGTGGCGATCACAGTGCTTGGTGGAGTCGAGCCGCTTCTGCAAGCCTTCCCGCAAGGGCAGGCATCCATCCTGACGCCATGGAGTTTGAACTCCGGCGCTGGCGACGCGGGCACACAGTGAAGCGAATGAAGCGTCGAATCAAACGAAAAGGACGAGATTCGGAATGAGATTCAGTTTAGCCGCAACAATCCAACGCCTGACGTGTATTGCCACTCTAATTGTATTTCTTTTCGCGTGCAGTACGCTTGCGCAGGCGCCGACAGGAATTTTGCGCGGACAGGTAACGGATCCATCCGGAGCAGCAGTTGTGGGCGCGACGGTGCTTGTGACACCGGCCTCGGGAGGAGCCAAGGGAGCAACGTCGGACAAAGACGGCACATATGAAATCAAGGACTTGCCTCCCGGTAACTACAAGTTGGAAACCAGCGCGCCAGGCTTTGCCCTTTTCAGCAAACCGGACGCGGTGATCACCGCGGGGCAAGTGACGCGGCTGAATATCGCGTTGACGATTGAGGTGCAGCAGGAAAAGGTGGTGGTAAACGACTCGACAACGCAGGTGGACGTGAACCCCGCGAACAACGCGAGCACGGTAGTGATTCAGGGCAGGGACCTGGAAGCGCTGTCGGACGATCCGGACGAATTGCAGTCAGAGCTTGAGGCGCTGGCGGGGCCCGCAGCTGGGCCTAATGGCGGGCAAATGTATATTGATGGGTTCACCGCCGGGCAGTTGCCACCCAAAGCTTCGATTCGTGAAATCCGGCTGAACCAGAATCCGTTTTCCACGGAATACGACAAGCTGGGCTATGGACGCATCGAGATTTTTACCAAGCCGGGCACCGACAAGTTGCATGGGCAGTTCATGGTCAACGGCAACTCTTCCGCGTTCAACTCGCGCAACCCGTTTGAGAACCTTCCGGAGGGAACCGCGCCGCCCGCTTATCACACGGTGCAATACAGCGGAAATATAGGGGGGCCGCTGGGCAAGAAAGCTTCCTTTTTTTTCAATCTGGAGCAGCGAGACATTCAGAACCTGTCGATCGTGAGCGCGACGGTGCTCGATCCGGAGTTCAACATCGTTCCGTACAGCGCCGCGATTGCGAATCCGCAGACGCGGACGAACCTGAGCCCGCGGCTGGATTATCAGATCACGCCGAATAATACATTGACGGCGCGGTACCAGTTTTTGCGTAGCAGCGAGCAGAACGATGACGTTGGAGGATTCGGCCTGGCGCAAGTGGCAGTGAATGATTACGACACTGAAAACACCATCCAGGTGAGCGACACGCAGATCGTGAACTCGCACATCGTGAATGAAACTCGATTTCAGTACTTGAGAGCGCTGACGCAGACAGGCCCTGTAAACGCCAGCGTAAACGTGGATGTGCAAGGCGCCTTCAACGGCAACGGCAGCGGCGGCTTCAACGATTCCGACGTGCAGAATCGCTACGAACTGCAAAACATCACCTATATGAACTACGGCAAGCACGCCTGGAAAGTCGGCGGGCGTTTGCGGATTACGGATGACGCGAACTCCGCGACAACGAATTTCAATGGATCGTTTACGTTCGGAGCGCGGCTCCAGCCGGGTTGCATCGTGACCGCGGCGACCAGTTGTGAAGTTACCCCGATTCAGGCGTACCAGATCACCGAACAGGGACTTGCCAGCGGCCTGACGATTCCCCAGATTCAGGCGCTGGGGGGCGGTGCCAGCTACTATTCGCAAACCACGGGAATACCCGCACAGTCGGTAAATATGATCGATGCGGGGATATTCGTGCAGGACGATTGGAAGATTCGCCAGAACCTGACGCTGAGCTACGGACTGCGTTTCGAGACGCAAAACGATTTCAGTGACAAGGCGGACTTCGCGCCACGATTCGGCGTTGCCTGGGGCATCGGAGGAAGTGCGAAGAAGCCACCCAAGATGATTCTGCGGGCCGGGTTCGGCATCTTTTACGATCGGTTCACATCCTTGATGGCGTTGCAACAGGAACGGTTGAACGGCATCAACCAACTGAGCTACCAGGTTCGGAATCCGGAGTTTTTTCTCAGTGACATACCTCCAGTGAACCAGCTTCCGTCGTCCACCACCGCTCCTACGATTTATACCGTGAATAACAATCTGCATTCACCGTACACCATTCAGACCGGCGTAACGCTGGAGCGCCAGCTGACGAAGACGGCGAATATCGCCGTGACGTACCTGAATTCCCGTGGCGTTCATGTGTTCTACACCAACAACTTGAACCCCGCTAATCCCGTTACTGGAGAGCGGCCCAACGGCATTAGCGAGAATATCTTTCAATACCAGTCCGAAGGCACATTCAAACAGAACCAGTTGATCATCAATGGCAGCGTGCGCATGGGTGCGCGCCTCTCGCTATTTGGCTACTACACCCTGAATTATGCCAACAGCGACGTTTTTGGGACTGCGGCCTCGTCATCGTCGGGGTCTACGGCGACATTGCCTCCGTTTCCTTCGAATCCCTACGACCTGCAACAAGACTATGGCCGCGCGAGTTTCGACATCCGCAATCGCGTATTCCTGGGTGGCACAGTTGGCTTGCCGCGCGGCTTTCGTCTGAGCCCGTTTATGGTCGCCAGTTCGGGGCCTCCGTTCAACATCACCACGGGCGCAGACCCCTACCAGGATTCGGTTTACAATACGCGACCCGCCTTCGGGACTTGCCCTCCGGACAAGCTGACCGCCTTCGGCTGCTTCAATTCTGTCCCGGGAGTCGGCTACGTGCCGATCCCGCCTTTCTATGGAGAAGGGCCGTCCCGTTTTGCTTTGAATTTACGGTTCAGCAAGACCTTTGGTTTCGGTCCGGTACTGGAAAATGCATCGAGCGCGGTACAAGCCGGCGGGATGGGCGGCGGTACATTTGGCCGCGGACCAGGAGGGCCGGGACGTGGCGGATTTGTCGGCGGTCGCGGCATGGATGCAGGCTCAACGAACCGGAAGTATTCGCTAACGCTGGGTGTAAATGTGCGAAACGCATTCAACAACGTCAATCTGGGGACGCCGGTCGGCAATCTCAGCTCACCGCAATTTGGCGAGTCCAACTCACTGGCGGGCGGGCCCTACAATAACAGCACAGCAAATCGCAGAATTGACCTGCAGCTTACCTTTTCGTTCTAATGATTTGAGTTCGAGACTGTAGAAGACCGCAGATCGGCCTAATGGTTCAAATCGTGCGGGGCTTCGGCCGTCTTCACGGAAGAGGCCCGCAAACTCTCTACGGTCTTCAGAACCAGCATCTTGATGCGCGGATCTCGCGTAATGGAAAGATGATTGGCGCCCTTTACCACGACATTAGTAACAATCTTCGTATGCGTCGGATCTTCCGTTCGCAGGTTCTTCGTGGTCATGAACATCAGAATGTCGCGGGCGTGAAAAATCGCTCCGGACTTCACATTTCGCGGCACTGTGGCGTCGGTGATGCCGACGCTATCGATCTGGATGGTCAGCTCGACAGGAATGTTTCTGTCGCGTAAATCACGGGCCACTGTGAGCATAGCCCAGCCGCCGGTGCTATGACCGACGAGAATGACGCTGGGTGCAGTGGCTAGTTCTTCGGAAGTCAGTGGACCAGGATGGGACGGAAAGTGCTTCAGGATCCAATTGCGCCCGGAAGTCCAGTCGATCGGAATGAAGGACTCCGCGCAGACGTCGGAGTACTCAGGGCCGCGTAAGGTGTCGCGGATCTGAACAATCCCCGAATTCTTGTGGCCTGCCGGTTCCATGGCGCCAACAAAGCCCACGTAGAGAATCTTGCATGCGGCGCTACCGTCCTCAACTCGCGCGCTATTTGATGAATGTGCTGCTGGTGCCGCGGCGAGATGGCTCGGGCGCGCTTTGGCAAGGCACGCGGTCGCGGCTAACAACAGAAATACCGTGATTCGCCAACCGTTGAAGCAACACTTCGAGCGGTTCGATAAAAGGATGACGGGACCCCTTTATGTTTGGATTGCGGACAGACTCGTGACGCGAAAAAACTGCGGCAACCTGCCCTGATCGCCGAGTCCAATGATAGCGCAAACGGCGCTAACGCGTCTGTCAATAAAGGGCGGACACTCCAGGACTTTGCTAAGCGGCCCGGGTGGGCTAAGCTTTTTGGAGTATTAACTCCTGCCGCTATTGGCAGTAGGGGATGCGGGCTGTGGCCGCCATCGGGAGATTTCTGCGTGGACCAAGACAAACGAGATCGTGAATTAGGAATGGATCGGCCCATCACGCGCCGCGATTTTCTAAATGGAGCGAGCATTGCCATCGGCGCGTCATTACTAAGCCCGGGGACATTTTGGACCGATGTACTTGCGGACGAGGCGGTCTACGCCCCGGAGAAGGCGCCTGGATACTATCCGCCGTCGAAAACCGGGATGAGAGGCAGCCACGACGGATCGTGGGAAGTGGCGCACGCCGTAAGGGATGGGAAGACTTATGAGCATCCCACGCACGACGCGGATTCTTATGACTTGATCGTGGTCGGAGGCGGAATCAGTGGCTTATCCGCGGCTTATTTCTATCGCCAGCAGGCAGGACCGAGCGCCCGGATCCTAGTCTTGGACAATCACGATGATTTCGGAGGGCACGCCAAGCGCAACGAGTTTCAGAGCGGCAAGCGCCTGATTATCGGTTACGGCGGAACGCAGACCATCACAAGCCCGAACTTGTACAGCGCTCAAGCAAAGCAGCTTTTCAAAGATCTAGGAATCGAGGTGAAGAAGTTCGAAAAGTATTACGACCAGAAGTTCTATGAATCGCGCGGTATGGGCCAGGGAATTTTCTTTGACAAAGAAACCTTCGGGGAAGACCGCCTGGTAACGGGAGCGTACCAGACACCGTGGCCGGAATTTTTGGCAAAGACGCCCCTTTCTCCTGCCGCACAGAAGGATCTGGCGCGCTTGTACAGCCAAAAAGTGGACTACCTGGCCGGGATGAGCCCAACGGAGAAGCAGGCCTACCTGGCGAAAACCAGCTACCAGGATTATCTGCTGAAAAATGCGAAGATCACCCCGGAGGCGATCCCGCTCCTGTTTACATCGATGTATGGGCTGTACGGCGTGGGGATTGATGCGGTGCCGGCGGGAGATATGGCTGGGCTTGGCTATTTGCCCGGCTTCGAGGGGCTTGGGATTACGGACCAAGACGGGCCGGGGATGGGCCTTGAAGTCACGCGCCAGGATCACGAGCCGTACATTTACCATTTCCCCGACGGCATTGGGTCGCTGCCGCGACTCCTCGTGCGCGCCATGATTCCCGCCGCTGCGCCGGGGCACACCATGGAAGATGTAGTGATGGCGAAATTCGATTACGCAAAGCTAGACGATGATACCTCGCCGGTGCGCGTGCGGCTGAATTCCACCGTGATCCATGCCGCGAATATCGATGGGCCGGGCAATCCCCAAGGTGTGGAAGTGACGTACGTGCGCGGAGGCAAGGCGCGGAGTGTGCAGGGCAAGGCCTGCCTACTGGCGTGTTGGAACATGGTGATTCCGTATATGTGTCCGGAGATGCCGGAAGCGCAGAAGGATGGGCTTGCATACAACGTGAAAGTGCCGCTGGTTTATACCAACGTGCAGCTAAAGAATTGGCAGGCGTTTCAGAAGTTGCAGGTTCACAGCATTCATTGCCCTGGATCGTTTTTCTCCGGCGTGGAAATGGATTTCCCCGTGAGCATAGGCGACTACCGCTTCACACAGCAGCCCGATGAATCCTGCCTGGTGCACCTGCAGTACGTTCCGGTGGGAACGGGGGTAACGGCGCGCGACAAACAGCGCGGCGGGCGTGGCCGTTTGATGCGAACGAACTATGCGACGTTTGAAAGGAACGTCCGTGAGCAGTTGGCGCGAATGCTCGGCAGCGGCGGATTTGATCCAGCGAGCGACGTCGAAGCCATCACCGTGAATCGCTGGCCGCACGGCTACGCCTACGAATACAATTCCTTATTTGATCCGCTCTGGCCGCCAGGACAGGCTCCGCACGAAATCGGGAGAAAGCCATTCGGTAACATTCACATCGCGAATTCCGACGCGGGCGCCTTCGCGTATACAAACGAGGCCATTGACCAGGGTTACCGCGCAGTGCAGGAGATCGCAGCAAAGAAGAACTGAGATGAGCCGGGCGAGGAAAAAGAAACTGCACAAAGGAGTTGAGGCCAGAAGGCGGGCGCGCAAGGCGGGGCTTGTTCCAGCAACGACGCGCGTTGTCCCCGACAAGCGAAAAAAGCCGGAGAAACACAAACGCGATCTGCTGCGCGAGGACCTGTAGGGTTTACGTCGTCATTCCGAGCGCAGCGAGGAATCTCTCTTTGAGCGAGAACCACCGGGATGATTCACTCCTCAGACTCCGTTCGAAATGACAAAGCCCTACTCGTTGGTCGGCATTCAGGTTGATATGGAGTTGTCGTCGTTAGGTCCGACCGGACCTAGTTTTTCGACCCTCATCCAGGTTTGTAGTCCGGTACGACTTCATTCTTGCCGAATAGCGGCGCCGCCTTGAGCGCGCGATGCTGCGCCAGTTCGGCCGCGATTTTCTCCAAGTCGCCTTTGCTGAAACCCATGCACTGAACTTTGATGCTACCGTCCGGCGCAACCAGAAAAATTGTCGGCACATTTGTTAAGCCATAGGCGTTCGAAGCCGGATACCCGTGCTCGTCGATGAGCGTGGGAAATTGTATGCCGCATTCCTGATTGAATTTCTCGGTGCTGCGCGCATCGTCCTGAGATATGCCCAGGAAAGAAACGTCGTCGCCGCCATAGCGTTCGAACAGGCGTTGAAGAAACGGAAAAGTGAATTGGCAAACCGGGCAGGAAATTTTGAAGAAAGCCAGAACAACCGGGCCTCGTTCCAGAAGTGACGTGAGCGAATATTCTTTGCCATCCAGGGCTTTCAATGAAAAGCCGGGAGCTGATTGACCCGCTTCAATTGTTGTCAAAGGTGCCTCCGAATTGATCCAGCGCGCTAGCTTGTTCATTAAAGACATGGGCTTATTTCATCGCAGCAAGAGCCAACACGGTGCGTCAGTGAATGGTCTTGGTTTTGCGCTGCATATAATCCATCAACAGATATTGCCCTAGAGTATAGGGCGTTGTGAAGTAAGCCTTGCCCTTGCACATCTGCGTGATTTTCTGGACGAATTGAACCAGGCTATAGTCTGTCGCAAGCATGAAAGTGTTGATCATGATGCCGGTCCGCTTGCACTTGTTCACTTCCTCCAGCGTTTCACCGACTACGAAGGGGTCCAGGCCGAAGGCATTTTTGTAGATACGACCGTCTTCGAGCGTCAAAGCAGAGGGTTTGCCATCGGTGATCATCACAATCTGGCGCATGTCCTTGCGCTGGCGAAGAAGAATGCGTTGCGCCATGCGCAGGCCTTCGCGCGTGTTGGTGTAATAGGGACCGACCTGCACGCGCGCAAGCTGGTTCAGCGGGACTTCTTCCGCGGAATCATGGAATAGCACCAGGCTGAGAGTGTCGCCAGGGTACTGCGTGCGAATGAGATGCGAGAGAGCCATGGCGACGCGCTTCGCGGGAGTGAAGCGGTCTTCACCATACAAAATCATGCTATGGCTGCAGTCGAGCAGAAGAACGGTGGCGCAGGAACTCTGGTATTCACACTGGTGCACCATCAGATCGCGATACTGCATGTCGATAGGCACCTTGGCTCCTTCGCGCCGAATGGCGTTGGAGAGAGTCTGGCTGATGTCGAGATTCAGTGTGTCGCCGAATTCGTACGGCCGCGAAACGCCGCCGGACTCGACGCCCGTGGAAAGATCGCGTGTATCGTGGCGGCCAAAACTGCTGCGGCCGAGCGAACCCAACAGATCGCGAAGGGTCTTGAAACCGAGGAAGTCGATGGCCTTGTCGGTGATCTCAAAGCGCGCATCGGGACTGCGCTCTTGCGCATTACCCAACTGACCTCCAGGCGTGGTTTGCGGCGGGGGAGTGATCTGCGGGGGCTGCTGCGGATTGATGAAGCCTTCCTGAGAGAGGCGTTCAACGAGTTTGTCGATCAGGTCGCGGACCTCGCGATTGTTCAGCGCG
>Ga0210402_10006583_pt1 | contig 10283 bp, 8 predicted proteins | sample IncBWC7MmetaG_FD_161055 | JGI IMG/M metagenome (GOLD analysis project Ga0210402, IMG submission 161055) | Forest soil microbial communities from Barre Woods Harvard Forest LTER site, Petersham, Massachusetts, United States - Inc-BW-C-7-M | ecosystem: Environmental > Terrestrial > Soil >...
AAAGCGCAATGCGCCCGGTGTAGCGACTATGTGAACATAAGGGCTGAACGCAATAAATCCGACGGCGACAGCCAAGGCGATGACACCGGCGGATTTGGTCAACTCGGAGCGACTGAATGCGCGCACATCACTCAGCGCCCAAAGGACGACGACCGGCGTCACAACGAGTGCGCCGATCATGTTTCCCAACCACCAGGTGAGCCAGATGTTGGCAAAATTGGCCCATTCCGCATAACCCGCGATTGCCAAACTGGTGACTCCCACAGTGGCACTGATCGGGGTCGCCAACACGCCGCAAATGACGGTGAATTTTGCCACCCTATTGGGAGTCGAAAATGTATAGCGTCCGTTGGACCAGACGTTGATCAGGACCGCGCCTACCAGCGCTTCAAGCGAGTTGCCGGTTGCAATCGAAATCGCGCTGCCGATCGAGCCGGCAGCGGTGGCATTGGCGATCATTGCGGCCAGGAATATTGCCGGCCAGACTCGATATCCCCACAGCACGATCGCAGCGAGGGCAAAACCGGTCGGGGGCCAAATGGTCGAGGCACTGGGATGAATCAAGGCGAGGGCGAGACCGATCTTGGCGAGGACGAAATAGGTCAGCCCGATTCCGATCAGGCCAGCAATATAGTTCAGTCCTCGGCGGAAGCTTGTCCGCGAGGCAATCGGATGTCGATCCGATACCGTCGAATTCATCGTCCCTATGCCGAGATTAATCCATATTTTGCGAAAGCTTAGCACGTCGATCAATCAACCGCACCGGCAGTTCAGTCGCACAGAAAGCTGGGTCGCACTTCGATCGCGGCTCATCACCAGCGCGAGATCTTTCTCGATCTCCGCCAGCCAGGAGAAATCGACCTTGGGAGAAAGCAGCTCCGCGGCCCGGAACTGAGGCGCCCGGGGAGAGGGAGTCCGACCGCGTGTGCGGCACGTTTGTGCTCAGGTCGGCTCCCCCCGACTTGGTCGGGGGAGCCGGGTGGGGGTCCACTCGCAGCCCGATCCATCGTTGAAAAGCGCGGTCGCGGCCCGCCCCCCCACCCGACCGCATTTGTCCCGGCGCAAGGCCGGGGCAAATGCTGTCGACCTCCCCCTTTCAGGGGGAGGTATAAGGGCGCCAGCCGCGTTCTCTGATACTATGACTTCTTTTATAATAGGATCGCTGCGGTGGCGCTCGTCCGACCGTTCCATAAGCTCTTGATCGCCAATCGCGGCGAGATCGCCTGCCGCATCATGCGCACGGCAAAGCGCATGGGGCTGCGCACGGTGGCGGTGTTCTCGCAGGCCGATCGCAATGCGATGCACGTCGCGCTCGCGGACGAGGCGGTGTGCATCGGCCCGCCGCCCGCGAAGGACAGCTATCTCAACATCCCCGCGATCATCGCGGCCGCGCGCGAGACGCGAGCCGAGGCGGTGCATCCCGGCTACGGGTTTCTCTCCGAGAACGCCGCGTTCGCGCAGGCCTGCGCAGACGCGGGGCTGATATTCGTGGGGCCGTCGGCGGAGACCATCCGCCTGATGGGATCGAAAGCGCAGGCGAAAGCGCGCATGCAGGCCGCCGGCGTGCCGATCGTGCCGGGCTATCACGGCGCCGATCAGAGCGCTGCGGCGATGCGGGACGCAGCGGAGCGCATCGGATTTCCCGTTCTGATCAAGGCGTCCGCCGGCGGCGGCGGGCGGGGCATGCGGCGCGTCGAGGCGGCAGGCGAGATCGAGGACGCGCTCGCAAGCGCGACGCGCGAGGCGCAGGCTGCGTTCGGCGACGATGCGCTGCTCCTTGAGAAATACATCGCGCGGCCGCGCCACATCGAGATCCAGGTGTTCGGCGATACGCACGGCAACGTGGTCACGCTCTACGAGCGCGAATGCACGCTGCAGCGCCGCCATCAGAAGGTGGTGGAGGAAGCGCCCTCGGTGGCGGTGACGCCGGCGCGCCGCGCCGAGATGTCGGCGGCGGCGCGGGCGGCGGCGGCGGCCGTGGGCTATGTCAACGCAGGCACGGTCGAGTTCATCGCCGATGCGGACACGTTTTATTTCATCGAGATGAACACGCGGCTGCAGGTCGAGCATCCCGTCACGGAGATGATCACCGGCCTCGATCTGGTGGAGTGGCAGTTGCGAGTGGCCTCGGGCGAGAAGCTGCCGCTTGCGCAGGATGCGATCGGGGCCAGCGGCCACGCTATCGAGGCGCGCGTCTATGCCGAGGATCCGGACAAGGGCTTTCTCCCCGCGGCCGGGACGATCCGGCAGTGGCGCGCGCCGGCGGGCGAAGGGGTGCGCGTGGATACGGGGTTTCGCGCCGGCGATACGGTCACGCCCTACTACGATCCTCTGCTCGCGAAGCTCATCGTCTGGGCGGAGGATCGCCCGCAGGCGCTGGTGCGCCTGCGCGATGCGCTGGGCGCATTCGAGATCGCGGGGGTGACAACCAATCTCGCGTTCCTGCAGGCGCTGCTGGCGCGCCCCGAGGTGGCGAACGGCGACATCGATACCGGTCTCATCGAGCGCGAGCTCGCGGCGCTTACCCGTTCGCAGCGGGCGGTCACCGCGCTCGACATGGCGGCGGCGTGCGCCGCCGTGCTGTTGCGCGAGCGCGCCGCGTACAAGGTGCCGCCGTTGAGCTCGCCCTGGAACCGGACCGACGGCTGGATGCTCGCCGGCCGCCGCTCGCGCCGCCTGAGCTTTCGCCGGCAAAGCGACCATTGCGACGCGACGCTGTGGTATGCGCGCGACGGCATGAGCCTTGAGTATGCCGGCGCTCGCCATGCGCTGCGCTTTGAGCCGCGCGAGGGCGAAAGCTTCGAGGTCACGCTCGGCGGCGTTACGGAGGCGAACACCGCCATCTGGTCGGGCCGCGACCTCGATCTGACCACGCCGCGCGCACCCTTGGCGCTTGACTGGATCGATCCGTTCGCCGGCGATGCGGGCGAGGCTCTTGCCGGCGGCCGGATCGTGGCGCCGATGCCGGGCACGGTAACCCGCATCCTCGCCGCGCCCGGCGCGGAAGTCGCGCGCGGCGCCCCGCTCCTGGTGCTCGAAGCCATGAAGATGGAGCACACCCTGCGTGCTCCCGCCGACGGCCGCCTCGAGGCGCTCAAATGCGCGGTCGGCGATATCGTGGCGGAAGGCGCCGAGCTCGCCGACTTCGCCCCCGCCGCGGAGGAAGAGTAGCTTTTCGTGCAAGCCCTTTGATTTGCTCACCTTTTGAAAAGAGGGCATAGCGGGCTGTGGACACCCAGGTTCTCATCATCGGTGCCGGCCCGACCGGCTTGACGCTCGCCGTCGATCTCGGCCTGCGCGGCGTTGCTTGCACCATCATCGAGCAGAAGGAGGCGCCGCAATTCCTCCCCAAGATGGAGCGCTGCAATGCCCGCAGCATGGAGATCTACCGGCGCATGGGAATCGTGGAGAAAGTGCGCGCGGCCGGCCTGCCGGCGCGCTGCCCCATGGACGTGTTTATCGTGCTCACGCTGGTCGAGCCGCCGCTCCTGCGTCTGCCCTACCCTTCAGTCGAGCAGGCGCGCCAGGAAATCGCTGCGTGCAGCGACGGCACGCTGGCGCTCGAGCCTTATCAGCTCATCTCGCAATACACGCTCGAGCCGCTGCTCAAATCGATCGCGGAGCGACTGCCCTCGGTATCCGTTCGCTACGGCTGCGAGTTTCTCGACTTCGAAGAGGACGCGGCATCCGTCACCGCGAACGTGCGGAGCAGCGCCGGCGCGACCTCGCAGATCCGCGCGCGCTATCTCGTCGGCTGCGACGGCGGCTCGAGCCTCGTGCGCAAGCAGCTTGGCATCGCGCTGCGCGGGGAGGGCAACATCCTGCAGCTGCGCCAGGCGCTCTATCGCTGCGACGAGCTCTTTGAGCGCATCCCCATCGGCAAGGGCCGCCACTATCACGTCGCCGACGACCGCGCGACGCAGCTGATCGTGCAGGATTCCACCAAGCACTTCACGCTGCACTCCGTCGTCGAGCAGGACAGCGACATGCACGGCCAGTTCGCGAAGACAATCGCGATGCCGCTCGATTTCGAGATGCTCTACGTCGGCGAATGGAAGCAGAACCTGCTGCTCGCGGACGCCTACGGCCGCGGCCGCGTGTTCCTCGCGGGCGATGCCGTGCATCTGATGATCCCGACGGGAGGGCTCGGCATGAACAGCGGCGTGGGCGACGCCATCGATCTCTCGTGGAAGCTCGCCGCCGTGCTCGACGGATGGGGCGGGCCGACACTGCTGCCCTCCTATGAGATCGAACGCCGCCCGGTCGGCGAGAACAATGTCGCGGCCTCGCGCTACGCCAGCCTCGGACGCCGCAAATGGCGCGCCGCCTGGCAGCCGAACATTCGGGACGGCACGCCCGAGGGCGCCGCGACGCGCGCAAACCTTGCGCGCATCGCCGATGTCGAGCAGCGCAAGACCAACGAGATGATCGGTGCCGAGCTCGGCTATTGCTATCGCGGTTCGCCGCTGATCGCATCCGAGCCGGGCGAGGGGCCGCAATCGGATTTCCGGCGCTACGTCCCGACCAGCTCGCCCGGCGTGCGCCTCCCGCATGCGTGGCTCGATGACGCAAGCGCGATGCAGGACCGCATCGGCTATGGTCACGGCTATTGCCTCATCCGCCTCGGCCGCACGCGCGCTGACACGAGCTCCCTCGCGCGCGCCTTTGCGTCGATCGGCGCGCCGTTGCAGACCCTCGACATCCCCGACCAGCGCCCGCGCGACGTCTACGGCTGCGACCTCCTGCTGCTGCGGCCCGACATGCACGTCGTCTGGCGCGGCAACGACGCGCCATCCGACCCGCAGATGCTGGCGGCGTTGGCCACCGGTCACTCGGACTGCGGGGGGACGGAAGGCTCGAGGTCGAGCTCGAGCGCGCGGAGCACGCGCGCATTCATGTTGTAGGTCCCAATCAGCACGGTGAGCTCGACGATCTGCCGGTCGTCGAAGTGGCGCTTCACAGCGGCGAACACCGCGTCCGGCACCGCGATCTCGCGGGTCATCGCGTCGGTATAGGTCAACGCCGCGCGCTCACGCTCGTCGAAAAACTTGGAGGTGCGCCAATCGGCGAGCGCGTCGCACTCCTCGCGCGTGAGGCCGTCGGCGAGAGCGAGCGACGGCACGTGCTGGCGCAGCACGTACTCGCATTGCGCCAGGTGCCCCATCCGGATGATCACGATCTCGCGCAGCCGGCCGGGAAGCGTCGTGTTCCAGCGCACGGCATTGGAATGGTTGAACCAGCTCTCGGCAAGCGCCGGACTGTTGAGCAGCATGCGGTAGATGTTGATCAGGCGCCCGCGCCGGCCCGTCCGGAATGTTTTGATCAGAGCGGAGAGCTCGGGATGGTCCTCTTCTTTGATCAGCGAAACGCGGGCCATGGCATGTCCTTATACTGTGATGCGCGTCCCCGGACTTACGCGCGCTAGCTTTCCTCGCCGATCTCTCGGGTTGTCATGCCCCGCTTCAAGCGGGGCATCCAGTAACCCCCGCAGGGCGGGTTGAGGCACGGCCGTGCCAAATCCCGACTTTCCGTGATTACTGGATCGTCCGCATGCGCGGACGATGACGACCGAGAGGTTGATGATGCGCCTTAAGTTAGCGCGTATGGGGCTTGACCCGCGCATGACGGGTGAGAGCATTCGTTCAATGCTCACGTCGTCGCCTCGATGATTGCACGCAGCTCCGGCGTAACTTCGGGCATGATCCCGAACCAGGCGTGAAACGCGGGGCGCGCCTGGTGCAGCAGCATGCCGAGCCCGTTGACGGTCGGATTGCCGCGCATCCGCGCGGCCGCCAACAAAGGAGTCTCGCGCGGGATATAAACAATGTCCGAGACGAGGGCGCCGACCGGCAAGCGATCGAGCGCGAGATCGAGGGGAGGCTCTCCCATCATTCCCTGGCTCGTGGTGTTGACCAGCATGGCCGCGTTTTCCAGCGCCGCATTCCGCTTCTCCCAATCCACTGCGGTGATCGCGGGTCCGAATTCGCGGGCGAGCTCCTGCGCGCGCGCGGCCGTGCGATTGATGAGACGAATCTCCCGCGCCCCTTGCTCGATCAAGCCGATCAGCACAGCGCGGGCGCCGCCGCCGGCCCCGATCATCACGATGGGCCCGGCATCCGCCCGCCAGTGCGGGCGCGCCTCGCGGATGCTTTCGATATATCCAAAGGCATCGTGATTGAATCCCGCCAACGATCCATCCGGCGCAACGACCACGCAGTTGACCGCGCCGATACGCTGCGCTAGCGGATCGAGCTTGTCGACAAGCTCGATCGCCGCCTGCTTGTGCGGGATGGTGAGGTTGCAGCCGGCAAACCCGAGCGCGGCAAGGGCGCGCAAGGCCTCGCCAAGTTTTTCTGGCGGGATGGCAAGCGGCGCGTAGGTGCCTTGAAGTCCGTGGCGCGCAAGCCAGTAGTTGTGCAGCTTGGGCGAGCGCGAATGCATCACCGGAAATCCCATCACTCCGGCGAGCAGAAATTTCTCACCCACTATTCCGCCGCGCGTTTGCGCACCAGGGCGGCAGCTGCCCGGTCGTAGGCTTCTTCACGGGCAAGGAGCGCCTCGAGGCCGACGAGCTCGTAGTAATCGTCGAGCGGGAGAAGGCGATCCTGACAGGGCGCCAGCGACCTCTCGCGCTTGAGGGTGCCGAGCACGCCGCGCACCGCCGCCGCCGCCGCGAACAAGGGAAGCGAGGGAAAGGTCGCCGCGCATACGCCCGCCGCCTCGAGCTCATCGAGACTGCGCGCCTTGCGACCCGCCGCCTGGGAGAGCGTCGCCATGTGCGGGCCGCCCACTTCGCGCATCACCCGCTTGATGTCCGCAATCGTGTCCACCCCCATCGGCTTTGCCATGTCGGCGCCCGCTTCCATGAACAACTGGCAGCGCGCAATGGCGGCCTCGACGCCTTCCACGCCCGCGGCGTCGGTGCGCGCCGCAATGAACAGATTGGGATCGCGCCGGGCGTCCAGCGCGGCCTTGAGCTTGGCCAGCATCTGCTCGACGGGAACGATCTGCTTGCCCGGCAGATAGCCGCAGCGATTGGGGAACACCTGGTCGCTGATGAAGAAGCCGGCGACGCCCGCCGCCTCGAACGCGCGCACCATCTGCCGCACATTGTTGACGCCGCCGAAGCCGGTATCGGCATCGACGTAAACCGGGATCTCCACGGCCGCACAGATGCGCGCATAGTGGTCGGCATAGTCGCGCATGTTGCACTGACCCATGTCCGCCTGTGCGAGCATGCTGCCGATGGCGGCATAGCCTCCGGCGACCAGAGCTTCGAAGCCCTCGGCCTCGATGATGCGCGCGGAAAGCGCGTCATAGGCGCCGGGCATCAGCACCAGGCGGTGCCCTGCCATGATCGCTCTGAATTTCTGTCGCGCGTCCATTTGTTTAACGCTCCGATTTGAGAGTCGTCATGGCCGTGCTTGTCACGGCCATCCAAGTCTTTTCAACCAGCCAGACCATGGATTCCATTGAATTGATCTGATTGAACCAATCAACAGGCTCCGTCATTCCGGGGCCGCGAGCGAAGCGAGCGGAGCCCGGAATCCATAAACCGCAGGCCACGCGGGTGCGATGGACGTGAGACCATGTAACCCGCCTGGGGTTATGGATTCCGGGCTCGTCCGCAAGTCGGCGTATGCCGACTTGCGGACGCCCCGGAATGACGCCGGAAATGGTTCAAACTTTGGAAACGCCGCACCAAGGCGTGGATGGCCGGACCAAATCCGGCCATGACGGGAGAGCTTGTTGCAAGTCACAGTCGCCTGTCCACTGCGGCTTGCAGCCAGGGCTGGTCGATCGCCGTTTGCTTCTCCCAGCTCGCGATCTCGTCTGCGTGCTTGAGCGTGAGGCCGATGTCGTCGAGGCCCTCGAGGAGGCGCATGCGGTCGGCAGCCGGGAGCTCGAAGGCCACATCGACCCCGCCGGGTCCGCTGATGCGTTGCGCGTTCAGATCGACGGTGAACGGAGCGGCGCCGTCCACCGCAATCACCCGCTGCTCGAAGGCTTGCGCGTCCTCCGCCGCGAGCACGACCGGGGCGAGGCCGTTCTGCAGGCAGTTCTCGCGATAGATGTCGGCAAAGCTGCGCGCCACGATCACCCGGATGTTGTTGGCGAGCATCCCCCATACCGCCGCCTCGCGCGAGGACCCCGCGCCGAAATTGTGGCCGGTGACGAGAATGCCGGGACTGCGGAACTGCGGCTTGTTGAGAACGAAGCTGGGATCTTCGCTGCCGTCATCGCGCCGGCGCGCACGCATGAACAGGAGCGCCTTGTAATCGGGCTTGAGGCTGCGCATCGCCTGCACCGGCGCGATCTGATCGGTGTTGATGTCATCGCCCAAAAGCGGCACCGCGATGCCGGTGTGGGTCTTGAACGGCTGCATCAGGCCTCTCCCGCCGGGGCCCCTCTACGAAGGCCGGCAAATGTACGACGTTCGTCGGGACGAATCCATCCGACAGAGCACCGGGAAAGTTTCAAGACGCGGCGCAGCGATCCTCAGGCGGGTTTCCGATCATCAACTGCGCTTGATCCTGAACTCTTTCGTGGAACCGCACTTCTTGCATGCGAGCGTGAGATCCTCGAATTTCCAGCCGAGCAGAATTGGTTTGATACGGATAATGACCATTTCCGTTCCGCAGTCAGGACATGCCGATGAAGCTCCTACTTCGAGTGGCGTTTCTGGAATAGCCACGTGATTTCCTTTCGCGAGGGAGAGCCCGGATGCTTGCGGGGCATCTCGGTCTTTCTTCGACACGGCCCGGCTGATCGGAATGGCAGGCCGGCGGCCTCCTTCGCCCTCAAACTAAGGCATAACGCTGATGCGCCTCACGGAAAGAGACGAGTCGCTGCTGACCTTCGTCCCACAGCACCAGCCGCACACACCTGAAACTCTCAACTAACGTAAGCCGGCCGATGCCGCTGAGATCCGGGAAATCGCGCAACACGACTGGCAGTCGGTAGTAGGGGATACGGCTGCACAGATGATGGATGTGGTGGATGCCGATATTGGCGGTGAACCAGCGCAAGATGCCGGGCAGGTCATAGTAGGAGCTGCCACGAAGCGCCGCCATGTGCAGGTTCCAGTTCCGCTGATGCGCCCAAACGGTATCCTCGAACTGGTGCTGGACATAGAACAGCCAGACCCCGATCGAGGCCGCAAGCAGCATGATTGGCATATGCACGAACAGAAACGTCCTGGTGCCGACCAACCATATCACTGCGGCGACGAGAGCCGCGATGGCGGCGTTGGTTCCCATTGTACTGATCCAGGGCTGCCAATCGCGGCGCATGAGGCCGATTGGCAGTCGGTTCCGCACAATGAACAGATACGCTGGACCGAGGCCGAACATGATGATCGGATGACGATAGACACGGTAGCGCAACCGACCCCATTGCGATCGCGCAAGGTACTCATGCACGGTCAGGGTATCGATATCGCCGATTCCGCGACGGTCTAGGTTACCTGAAGTCGAGTGGTGAATGGCATGACTACGTCGCCAAAAGTCATAGGGCGTGAGCGTGAGCACACCGATCACGCGCCCGACCCAGTCGTTTGCGAGACGATGACGGAAGAAGGCGCCATGACCGCAATCGTGCTGGATCATGAATAGCCGCACGAGAAAGCCCCCGGCCGGTGCGGCAAGGAGCAGGCAAAGCCAGTAGCCAAGATCGAGCGTCGCCCACATCAGACACCAGAGCAAAACAAGCGGCCCGGCCGTGATGAGGAGCTCGATAATGCTGCGCGCTGGGCTCGGCGTGCGATAGCGGGCAAGGGTTTTTGTCCAGCCACGGGCGTCGGACGGGCATGGGAATAAAACGGCATTTTGGTCTCTCAACATCAAGTTTTCTCAGCAAGGGCAAACCGCAAAGAACCACATTTTTGTATTTCAATCGCATCAAGTTCGGTCGTTTGATTGATCTTCTGCAGCTGAATTGCTTAAATGTGCGCAAAGCCCCAGCACAACCCAGTCGCGACGATCAGAACTAGGGCGAGCACACCGAAATATCTGGACTTTTGTCGAGCCGTCGAATGCTGCCGCATTTCAGTGACCGTCTTGAATTCGCCTTCGATACGATTGCTAATGTACTCTACTCACGCCGCTGCGTCTGAGCAAAATTGATCACTCCCTTATTTCATTTTCGTCCGATATTTCGTTCAGAAAACCGGGAACCTCCATAAATGACCCCTAAGACCGCGGGGGTTCACGAACTCACGTCGGCTTAATTGACGGAAGAACAACATCTGACCCCTACGAGCCAGGAGCCCACGGTAGGATTAT
>Ga0210402_10006584_pt1 | contig 10283 bp, 9 predicted proteins | sample IncBWC7MmetaG_FD_161055 | JGI IMG/M metagenome (GOLD analysis project Ga0210402, IMG submission 161055) | Forest soil microbial communities from Barre Woods Harvard Forest LTER site, Petersham, Massachusetts, United States - Inc-BW-C-7-M | ecosystem: Environmental > Terrestrial > Soil >...
CAAAGACTTTCAAGGCAGCGCAAATCTGCTCGGCCGACCGAGTCACCCCCTAAACGTAGGCGCGGGTTGACCTGTTTGCGCACGCCGACCATCAAGGAGAGTGGCAAGCCGAGTTCGCGGCAGGTGGAAAGGACGGCTTCCTGAAGCAGACGGCCTCCGATTGTGTCGCTAGGAAACTCGAACGTGTCGGGCAAGGAACAAGCCATGTAAACGGGTTGCATGCGCTTGGCCCAGTCCATCAGGAAACGACGCACTTCGGAGATGGATTTGCCAGAGGCGTTTGCGTCAACTGCATAGCCTTGCGAGACCACCGCTTGCCAGTGGTCGTGCCAGGTAACGAGAATGCGATCGAGGCGAAGGACGGCGTGAAACTGAGAATGAGTCGGCACCCCCTTTAACCAGAGCGGCGATTCGTCGGGGTCGAGCGGGTCGTTGGTCATGACGACCGTATTAATGCCCGCCATCTGCAGCACGCGCTGAATATGCGCTTCCCTGTTTTGATTGTTGAAAAATGCTCTGGCTTCCGCAAGCGCCGAGCTATCCGTGGGCAGCCCGAAAGCGTGAAGGACCGCGATTACTCCGCGAGTGGCTTCTGAGATCGGAGAGTTCTCCACGAAAAGGGTGCGCCAGATCAGGTCGGCCTTATCGGTCTTCGAGAGAGTCCAATATTGCTCCGGAGCTATGGTGGAATAGCGGAAGAGTTCGGCTTCGAGGTAGTGGTAAGTAAGAAGTTCGTCGATGCCCCAAAGACCGAGGTTGCCAAGCGCGGGTGCGAAAAGATGAGTATGGATATCGATGAGCGGAATGGAAGTGAGAGCGTCCTTGACCGCGGTGGAAATCTGGAGTGGGTTCAGCAAGGCACCGTTCGTGGAAGCTGCGGACTCCGCCGTTGTTTTGAGCAAGTCTGTTTTCACGTTATGTACTCGCGGCGCGAGTTTCGTTCACAGCGACACACGCCAGACACGCGGGCTCCCCTGCTGAATTAACTCCGGCACTCGCAGTGGAACTTGGGCGAAAGTTCCACCCGCAGTCGCAGGCGCCGCAGAGTATAAACGGCACGCGGAGGTGTCAAATTGTAAGAATTGAAGAATCCATTGAGTGGAACTGAACGAAATTCTGATGGTACCTTGGGCAGGCCAACGAAGCTGGTGAAACGTCAAGACCGACGAGCGCTACTTGGGCTGCGTTCCGGTTTTTGATGAACTGTGTTCCAAAAAACGGAGTTGTAGAGTGGTCAGGGCAGGTGAGATAGTGCTGCGGCCATAATATTGTGTCGATTCTGGCGGGCTGAAGCAGGGCGCAAGCAAACGAAGTAATTTCACGCCAAGGATGCGCATGCGCGAAGAGAAGGCGATCGGTGATGGTACGCCTGGCGAAAGGCTAGGCGCTCCTGGCGAGTCCACGGGTCTGATGCAAAAGGCCGGACTATTCGCCGGCCGCTATCGCTGGGTGATTTGCGGACTGTTGTTTCTCGGCGTTACAAAAAACTACATGGACCGGCAAGTGCTCGGCGTGCTGAAAACGTCGCTGCAGTTGGAACTTGGATGGAACGACATTCAGTACGGACACCTGGTGACCGTTTTTCAGATGGCGTACGCGGTCGGAATGATTTGCATGGGGCGGCTGATTGACTGGCTGGGAACGCGAATCGGATACGCAGTAGCGATGGTGTTCTGGAGCCTGGCCTCCATGGCTCACGCAGCGGCAAATTCTTTTTTGACTTTTGCGGTGGCACGAGCTGCCCTGGGCTTTGGCGAGGCAGGCGTCTTTCCGGCGAGTCTGAAAAGCGTGGCTGAGTGGTTTCCGAAAAAAGAGCGCGCGCTCTCAACGGGAATCTTCAATGCGGGGACAAGCGTCGGCGCAATGATCACGCCGCTGCTTATTCCGTGGATTGCCAAGCATTTGGGCTGGCGCTGGGCGTTCCTTTTGACGGGCGCGCTGGGGTTCTTCTGGCTTGTGCTCTGGCTCGTTTCGTATCGTAAACCGGAAGAACATCCGCGTTGCACGTCAGAAGAACTTAAGTACATTCAATCGGACCCGATTCCACCCACGGGAAAACTGCCTTGGATAAGATTATTGAAATATACGCAAACGTGGACGGTCGCCGCGGGGAAGTTTCTGGTCGATCCCATCTGGTGGTTTTATCTGTTCTGGGTTCCGGACTACATGCAGCGCCAGCACGGTTTGACCTTGGGAAAAATCGGACTGCCGGTGTTCACCATCTATCTGATTTCGGACGTGGGGAGCGTCGGCGGAGGATGGATTTCGTCATTTCTGATCCGAAAAGGTTTCTCCGTGAATGCGGGGCGAAAACTGGCGATGCTCGTTTGCGCAATAGCGGTGACACCGATTGCGATGACGTATCGCGTTTCCGGATTGTGGCCGGCAACATTGTTGATTGGACTGGCGGCGGCCGCTCATCAGGGTTTTTCCGCAAATCTTCTTACGCTGGCCTCCGACCTCTTCCCTTCCCGCGCGGTCGGCTCCGTTTCTGGAATCGGTGGTATGGCCGGCGCGATTGGCGGCATGCTGATTGCGGAAATTGTTGGACACGTTTTGCAATGGACGGGTAGTTACAAGATTCCGTTTTTTATCGCAGGATCGGCTTATCTTGCTGCGTTGCTGGTAATTCATTTAATTAGCCCGCGGCTTGCGCCAGCGGAAATTGAGCAAACGTAAAGAGATGAACCTGGACGGAGGCGAGCAAAGCCAGTGAGGAAACGATGACGCTTGCAGTGAAAAAAAAAGAAGGCTGCCGCTGGGATTTGCTGAGCCTGGGCGAAGTGATGTTGCGGTTTGATCCAGGCGAATACCGGATTTGGACAACGCGGCAATTTGCGGTGAGCGAGGGCGGCGGCGAGTACAACGTCGCGCGCGGATTGAAGCGCTGCTTCGGGCTGGACGCGGCAATCGTAACGGCTTTTGCGAAGAATCCTGTGGGCTCGCTTTTGCAGGATTTGATTTATCAAGGCGGTGTTGATTCCTCGCTGATTCGATGGGTGGACTACGACGGTGTGGGACGAACGGTGCGCAATGGACTGAATTTTGTCGAGCGCGGATTTGGAGTGCGCGCGGCACTGGGCTGTTCGGACCGCGGGCACACGGCGATTGCGGCTTTGAGGCCGGGCGAAATTGATTGGGACACAATTTTTGGTGCGCAGGGAGCGCGTTGGTTTCACACAGGAGGAATTTTCTGCGCGCTTTCGGAGACAACACCAGAAGTTGCGCTGGAAGCGATGCAATCCGCGCGTAAGCATGGGGTTATTGTTTCCTATGATTTGAACTATCGCGATTCCTTGTGGAAATCGATCGGCGGAAAAAAGCGGGCGCAGGAGGTGAACCGGCGCATCGCTCCTTTCGTGGATGTAATGCTTGGAAACGAAGAAGATTTTTCCGCGGCACTAGGTTACGAAGTTCCGGGGACGGATGAACATCTTTCCGCGCTCGACCCGGAGAGTTTCAAGAAGATGATTGCCAAAGTCGTGCAGGATTTTCCGTTCAAGGCGGTGGCGACAACTTTGCGGAAGGCAACAACCGCGACGCGAAACGATTGGGGTGCGGTTTGTTACAGCGAGGGATCCTTTTATCAAGCACGCAATCGCGAGAATCTGGAAATTCTGGATCGCGTGGGCGGCGGGGATTCGTTTGCTTCGGGATTGATCTATGGATTTCTGGCGGGGAAAGATGCGCAGTGGGCCGTGGATTGTGGCGCAGCGCATGGGGCTTTGGCGATGACGACTCCGGGCGACACGACGATGGCGACGCTTGATGAAGTTTTGCAGGCGATGAAAGGCGCGGGCGCTCGGATCGCCCGGTAAGAAGGAAAGGCGTCCTGGCAAATGAAGAAGCAGGAAGTACGCGCGATTATTGAAAAAGTGGGAATTGTGCCGGTGATTCGCGCTTCGTCCGCGGAAGAAGCGCGCTTCGCAGCAGAGTGCGTCTGCAAAGGTGGCGTGCCGATTGTCGAAATTACGATGACTGTGCCGGGCGCACTGGATGTGATTCGCGAACTGGCAAAGAGCATGCCTGAGGTGCTGCTTGGCGCGGGAACGGTGTTGAATGAGGAAGCAGCGAGGAAATGCGCAGATGCGGGAGCGCAATTTCTGGTAACGCCCGGATTCAATGCGGGGACAGTGGAAGCGGCGCAGCGATTGGACCTACTGATCATGGCGGGAGCGCTGACTCCATCGGAAATCATGGAAGCGTCCGCATCGGGTGCGGACTTCGTGAAGGTTTTTCCGTGCGGCAGCATGGGCGGACCGAAATACATTCAGGCACTGCGCGGGCCCTTCCCCAATGTTCCCTTTATCCCGACAGGCGGGGTCAACCTGGAAACTGCCGCCGGCTACATTCGCGCGGGAGCCGCCGCGCTCGGAGTCGGCGGAGAAATGATTGCCAAAGATGCGCTGAAAGCACGAGATGGAGATGCGCTCAGCAAGTTGGCCGCGCTATTTGCGGATTTGGTGCGGGACGCGCGCAAAGCAGCTGCACAATCCGCACGACTGATGGCCGGGGAAGGTCACAAGAAATGAAGATCATTCGTTACGAGGATTCCAGCGGCACGATTCGCTATGGCGCGGAACAGGCCAATGGTTCGCGTTTGCGAATCGAAGGTGACATTCTTGGCGAGCCGAGAATCACGCTCGAAAAAGCGGATGTGCAAAAACTTCTGGCGCCCGTCGAACCGAAAATGATCTGGTGCATCGGGCAAAACTACAGGAAGCATGCGGAAGAACTCGGAATGCCGCTGCCGGAATTTCCCGTGGTGTTTGCAAAAGGCGTGAATACGGTGATCGCATCGGGAGAAACGATACGCCTGCCGGAGCGCGCGAAGAGCGGCGAAGTGGACTACGAATGCGAACTGGTGGTGGTCATTAGGAAAGAGTGCAAGGACGTTTCGCGGGAGCAGGCTTTGGAGTACGTGGCGGGATACATGTGTGGGAATGACGTAAGCGCTCGCGACTGGCAATTGAAAAAAGGAGGCAGCCAATGGTGCCGCGGGAAAAGTTTTGATACGTTTGCGCCGATTGGACCCTTCCTAGTGACGAAAGACGAAGTGGGCAATCCGAATGCGTTGCGCATCCAGACCACTTTAAACGGCACGATCGTGCAGGATGCAAATACGAACGACATGATTTTCGATGTGCGCACAATCGTTTCTTTCTTGAGCGAAAGCACGACGCTTCTGCCGGGGACGCTTATTTTTACGGGAACGCCGCAAGGGGTGGGAATGGGCCAAAAGCCGCAGCTTTGGCTGAAGGACGGGGATGAAGTTTGCGTAACGATTGAAAAGATTGGAACGTTGCGGAATCGGGTTTCCGGTAAATAGTTTCGCGCGGTTTGGCGAGGTTTGAATTCATGTCCATGGAAGGCGACAAAGCTTTGCGACTGAGTGGAAAAGTGGCGGTGGTGACCGGCGCGGGAAGCGGCATCGGACGCGCCATTGCGCAACGATTTGCGCGGGAAGGCGCGATGGTCCGGTTGGTGGACTTGAACAGCGATGCATGCAAGGAAGCGGTGGAAGAGATTGCGCGTAGCGGCGGAAGCGCTGCGGCGTATGGCTGCGACGTTTCGGACCAGGGCGGCGTGAAGCAGACATTCGGAGAAATGTCGGGCGCGTCACGGATCGACATTCTGGTGAATTGCGCAGGGATTTCCCATATCGGAAACCTGGAGACAGCGACGGAGGCGGATTTCGATCGCGTGTTTTCTGTGAACGTGAAAGGGACTTATAACTGCATGCTTGCCGCAGTCGGGCCGATGAAAGCGAACGGCGGCGGCGTGATTTTGAATATCGCTTCCATCGCAGCGACCGCGGGATTAGCGGATCGTTTCGCTTATTCGATGAGCAAAGGCGCAGTGCTTTCGATGACGCTTTCCGTGGCACGAGATTATCTGCCGCATAAGATCCGGTGCAACTGCGTTTCACCGGCCCGGATTCACACGGCATTTGTCGATGGCTATCTGAAAAAGAACTATCCCGGGCGGGAGGCAGAGATGTTTCAAAAGCTTTCCGAATCAGCGCCGATGGGGCGCATGGGAAAACCGGAAGAGGTGGCGGCGCTGGCGGTATTTTTGTGCTCGGATGAAGCTGGATTCATCACCGGAACGGACTATCCGATTGATGGCGGATTTTTCAATTTGCACGGATGAGGATTGACGCGCATCAGCATTTCTGGAAGTTCGATCCAGTGCGTGACACGTGGATCACGGAGGAGATGCGGGCAATCCAGCGGAATTTTCTGCCAAGTGATCTTGCGGCAGAGTGTGCCGCGAATGGGATAGACGCAACGATTGCAGTGCAGGCGGATCAATCGGAAGCGGAAACGCTCTTTTTATTGGAGCTTGCAGAGCAAAATCCGCTGATTGCAGGTGTTGTGGGATGGACCGATTTTTGCTCGCCGCTTTTGGCGGAGCGGATGGAGTTTTTCTCCCGCTATGCCAAATTGCGCGGATTCAGGCACGTTGCGCAGTCCGAACCAGATGATCGTTTTTTGATGCGCGAAGATTTTGTAAGAGGAGTCCGCACCTTGCGCGAATTTGGGTTTACGTATGACATTCTTATCTATCCGAAGCAGTTGCGGGCCGCGCTGGAGCTTGCGGCGGCGCTTCCGGAGCAGAGATTCGTTATCGATCACATCGCTAAGCCAGACATGAAGGCGAACAGTAACGTGACGTGGGCAAAGAGCATGCGGGCGATGGCGCAAAATCCCAATGTTTATTGCAAGATTTCGGGATTAGTTACCGAGGCAGATTGGCTCAATTGGAAGAAGCCGGATTTCAAACCGTATCTCGACGTAATCTTTGAGGCGTTTGGCGTTGAGCGATTGATGTTTGGCTCGGATTGGCCAGTGTGTTTGGTGGCGGCGAGCTATCGGCAGGTTAAGGATATTGTGGAAGACTACGTGCGCGATTTTTCCGAGGATGAGAAAGACAAGATCTTCGGTGAGAATGCGATTCGTTTTTATGGACTAAAGACAGGGCATCTTGGACTTGCAGCTTAAGAACAAAGTTGTGCTCGTTACCGGCGGAGCCAAAGGTATCGGCGCTGCCATTGCGCGTGCGGCCGCGGCGGAAGGTGGAATTGCCGTCATCGTGGACCGCGACGCAGATGCATCGAACAGGCTGCGCGACGAGATGAAGTCTGAAGGCAGAGCGTGCAAGGCGATTCTTGCGGACTTGTCTTCTCCAGAGGAGTGCGTGAGCGCCGTGGAGCAAACTATTGGCGAGTTCGGCGGCCTGGATGTGCTGGTGAACAATGCGGGCGTGAACGACAAGGTCGGGCTGGAACACGGAACGCCGCAAGATTTCGACGCGTCGCTAAAGCGCAATCTTCATCACTGCTACAACATGGCGCACTATGCGCTTCCGGCCCTGAAAAAATCGCAGGGCTGCATTGTGAACATCGCGTCCAAAGTTGCGGTGACGGGACAGGGCGGAACTTCGGGATACGCTTCGGCAAAAGGCGCGATTCTGGCGTTGACTCGCGAATGGGCCGTGGAACTACTTCCCTACGGAATCCGCGTAAACGCCGTGGTGCCGGCGGAAGTGATGACGCCGCTCTATCGCCAATGGCTGAACACATTTACGGATCCGGAAAAAAAACTGAAGGAAATCGTTGCGAAGATTCCTTTGGGCAACCGCATGACGCAGCCGGAAGAAATCGCCGCGACGGTGCTGTTCCTGATTTCGAGGCAGGCCAGCCACATCACGGGACAACAGATTTTTGTGGATGGCGGATACACACATCTCGACCGGGCAATTACCTGAACTCATCAGTGCCGACAAGGAGAAATCCGTTGGCTAAATCTGCGCCTTTGACAGAACGGACATACGCATTGCCGTTCGTGCTGGTGACGAGTCTGTTTTTCTTGTGGTCTATCGGCGTCAATCTGAACGATGTTCTAATTCCTCATCTTAAGAAGGCATTCGACCTTACCGATTTTCAATCCTCGTTCATTCAGGTTGCCTTTTTTGGCGGCTATTTTCTGGCGGCTTTTCCCGCCGGGAGCTTGATGGAAAAAATCGGATACAAGAAAGGGATTCTGATTGGACTGGTGATTTGCGCCATGGGGACTTTGTTGTTTTTGCCAGCGGCGAGTTCCCGTACTTACGGTTTTTTTCTGCTGGCGCTGTTTGTCATGTCTTCGGGGCAGTCTTTCTTGGAGGTGGGCGCCAATCCCTATGTAACGGTACTGGGCCCTGCAGAGAGTTCGGAGAGGCGGCTGAATTTCGCGCAATCCTTCAACGCCGTGGGAGCGGCGCTGGTGCCGACGTTGGGAGCTGCCTTCATTCTCTCCGGCATCGAATATACGCCTGCGCAAAGGGCGGCCATGTCGCCGACGCAACTGCAGGCTTACGTCACCTCGGAAACAAACCTGGTCAAAGTGCCCTATTTGGCGATCACCGCCATTTTCCTGTTTGTCGCAGTGCTGATTTATTTTGCAAGACTTCCCGAGGTTAAGGAGCAGGAGAGCGAAGGAGCCCAGAAAGAGCTGACGGGAAACGCGAGCGGCATCTTGTCTCATCCGCACCTAATCAAGGGCGTAATTGCTCAGTTCTTTTACGTAGGTGCACAAGTAGGCGTCGGGAGTTTCGCAATTCGTTTTGCGAAGCACTCCATGCCGCAAACGTTGGATGCCATGTCCGCGTGGGGAGCGCATTTTGTGGCGGGACAGCACGGGGCTCTAAATTTTCTCGCTCACATGGTTCCCACGACTCCCGAGAAAATGGCGGCGATTTTTCTGGTCGCGCACCAAACGGGATTCATGATCGGGCGATTCTCCGGTTCGTGGATGATGAAAAGCATTCCCGCGCCGCGGCTGCTTGCCGCGTTCGGTTGCGGCGCGCTCGCTTGTGTATTAGCCGGAATTGGCATGTCAGGTCTGAGTTCCGTCGTGGCCATCGTGCTGGTTGGCTTTTTTAATTCCATCATGTTCCCGACAATCTTCGCGCTCAGTCTGAAAAATCTGGGCGCGCTGACCAAGCGCGGATCTTCCCTTCTCGTCATGTCCATCATCGGAGGAGCGCTGATTCCCGCGGCGATGGGACGCATTTCGGATGCAAGCAGTATTCGAGTGGCACTCGTAATGCCACTGTTTTGCTACATCTATGTTATTTATTTCGCGGTGAGCGGGTATAAACCAAGTGCCACCCTGCCAATTTCGCGATCCGTGGCAACAGCAGAGGCCAAATGACCAGACGCTATTGCCTGACACTTGACTTGCAGGATGATCCGCAACTGATCGCCGAATACAAACGGTATCATGAAAAAATCTGGCCCGAGATCACCAGGAGCATCAAGGATTCGGGCATAGAAGACATGGAGATCTTTTTGCTAGGCACCCGACTGTTCATGGTCATGGAAGTTGGCGAGAACTTTACGTTTGAAGCAAAGGACAGCGCGGACCGGGAGAACGCCAAAGTGCAAGAGTGGGAAAAACTAATGTGGCAATTTCAGAAGCCGTTGCCGAATGCCAAGCCCGGCGAAAAATGGTTGTTGATGGAACGCATTTTCAAATTGGAGGCGTAAATTTCGCCGCATGCACGCGCTCAGGGGAAGGCGCGCCTGCCTGCCAAGCTAAGAAAGCGCTGTACTATCCGCCCCAGTTGAAAGGCGAGTTTCGCCCTCACAGCTGACCCGGTGTGCGCAATGAGCGAAACAGCGCCGCACTGCACAGGACGGACATTGCGGTCGCAACCGCGAGCGCCGCTGAGATCGAATAGCGTATAACGACTGCACCGAACGCCGCGCCGAAAAAGATTGCCAAGACTGAACCAACTCTCCTCGGCAATCTCGGGTTGTTGCCTTTCGCGAGTGGGGAGTCCGCAGCGATGCCCGTGACTGTCAATGTCAGGACGGTCGTTGTCAGATCCGGGATTGCGAGCTTCCGAACAACGGCATTCCGTGTGCCCATCGCGAGTGCCGTGAGGGCGATAAGAGCAAACGGTTGAAAAGAATGTTCCAGCAAATCGCCTCTGTATCCGATGCTGCAAAACGACGCCGCAGAGAGAAAAACCACCTCGAGCAAGAATGCTTGGGCCGCGAATCGAATCCGCGAATCGTCGCTCGCGCGGGCCATGATCCGTCCGCCGAGTATCGCGCCTATGAAAAACGCCAAGAAGGCCGTTGACGAGCGCGCCACGGATAGTCCAGGCACGCGCGCTGTCGCAAACGCGAGAAGCAAGATGTTCCCCGTCATGTTCGCGGTGAAGACGCTCCCGAGGGACAGAAAACTGACGGCGTCGACGAGACCAGTAACCGCCGTCATGCCGAGGAGGAC
>Ga0210402_10006585_pt1 | contig 10282 bp, 9 predicted proteins | sample IncBWC7MmetaG_FD_161055 | JGI IMG/M metagenome (GOLD analysis project Ga0210402, IMG submission 161055) | Forest soil microbial communities from Barre Woods Harvard Forest LTER site, Petersham, Massachusetts, United States - Inc-BW-C-7-M | ecosystem: Environmental > Terrestrial > Soil >...
GCAGCCCATCCAACGCCGGGCGCAGATGCTCGTGCGCCAGGGTCAGCGGGCATAGCGTCACCGGCGCCACCGCAAAGCCGATAATGCCGATCATGTCGGCATCCCGGCCCGGCAGCCCATGGTTATACCTGAAAAGCCTGTCGCTGAAAAGCCTGTCGCCGAAATGCCTGTCGCTGAAAAGCCCATCGCCGAAGACAAATTCCTTGGAGACCCGCCGCACCAGGTCGATACGCGTCGTGGGTTTGTTGTCGAAAACCATGTCCTGTTTGGCCATGCTGCCGGAGCAATCCACCAGCAACTGGATGCCGATCGTCCTGGTAATGTCGCGGACGCGGCGGGGGTTCAATTGGGGACCAGCCATCGCCAGCGCCAGCAGCCCGGCCGCCGCCAGCCGCAGTTGCGCCGGAAGCTTCCACCAGCCTTGCCGCCTGGTGGTGGGGAGCAGGGCGGCCTGTCCAACTTTCGTAAAACGCAAAGCGGGTGCGGTCACACGCCGCCGCCTGATTTGCCACGCCAGCCACGGCAGCAGCAGCCAACCCAGCAGCGCCCACGGCCATTGCAGCGCCAGATCAATATGGCCAGGCATCTCAGTTCTCAGCCTGGCCCAAACGCTCCCACGGGTTTGCCAGGCTCGGGGTGGAGGCCACATTGGCCGCCAGCAGATCGACGATGTTCCGGGCCCTGGCCATCGCCGCAGCCCTGTCCCAGTCCGCCCCGTTCCCGGAGAACTCGTCCCCGGAGAATTTAGCGCGGTCGCATTCGCCCAGGAGGGCCTCCAGAGACTCCTGCCAGCCAGTGCTCATCACGCCGACTCGCGCCAGGGCGTGGGCGATTTCCACCGAGGTGAGACGGGCGGCGCCAAGGTGCAAACGGGCCTCCAGGTATTGGTTGAGTATAGCGGCCAGTTCCGCGTAGAAAGCCCGCGGCTCAGTGATCGCGGCCAAGGCATGCAACCGCCCTCTGGCCACCGCTTCGGGCGTCGCTACCGGCGCTGCGCGTTGGCGCCGGCGGTAAAGAATGAGGGCCAGCCAGACCAGCGGGATGATCAGCAGCAAAACGGGCCAGGGGAATTCCGCGGCCGGAAGCATTTCGGGTTGGAGGGCGTCGCGGATATCCTGCATATCAGTCGCGCAGATCAGTCGCGCGCTCCGTGCAGCCGCAGAAACGGAATCAGGGACTGCAGATCGCCGGTGCCGGCTGCCATGCGCAGGTGGTCGATATTGGCCGAACGGAAAAGCGCTTCAAGCGCAGCCGTCTGCTGGCGCGCCGCTCCATCCCACGCGGCGCGAACCGCCGGGTTGCTGGTGTCGATGGTGCAGCGCTCGCCCGATTCGGCGTCTTCCACCTGCACCAGCCCGCAATCGGGAAAGCGCTCTTCGCGCGCGTCGAAGATGGAAATCGCGATGAGATCGTGCCGGCGCGCCGAGACGCGCAACTGCCGATCAAAGCCATCCGCCAGGAAATCCGAGATGAGCACCACCAGGGAACGGCGGCGGCGAACCTTGCCGAGAAACTCCAGCGCGCGCGTGATGTTGGTGCCGCGGCCCCGCGGCTGAAAAGCCAGCACGTCCCGAATCAGGCGCAGCACGTGGCTTCGGCCGCGGCCCGGCGGCACGTAAAGTTCCACGTCGTCGGTGAACAGGATCAGGCCGGCCTCGTCTTTGTTGTAGACCGCGGCCAAGGCCAGCACGGCGAACACCTCGGCGGCGGCTTCGTTCTTGGGCGCGGCGCCGGTTCCAAAAAGGTTGGAGCGCGACCCGTCCAGCAACAACATCACGGTCTGGTCGCGTTCTTCGGCGAAGCGCTTGATGTACGGCCGGCCGACACGCGCGGTGACGTTCCAATCGATGCTGCGCGTGTCGTCGCCGGCAACGTATTCCCGAACTTCCTGAAACTCCACGCCCGGCCCCTTGAAGGCCGAGCGATAGGCCCCGGAAAGCGCGCCGCCCACAGTTTTGCGCGCCCGCAACTCCACCAGCCTTACCTTCCGGGCCAGTTCGGCGGCGGTCATGGGCGGCAGAGTCATGGCACCTTGACGGCCCCCAAAACCTGTCGAATCACCTTTTCCGGCGTGACGCCTTCCGCATCGGCTTCGTAGGTGAGCAGCACGCGATGGCGCAACACGTCGAGCGCCACCTCCTTGACGTCCTGCGGCGTGGTGTAGCCGCGCCCGCTAAGCAGCGCCTCGCCCTTGGCGGCCAGCGCCAGGAAGATGGAGGCGCGCGGGGAGGCGCCATAGCGGATCAACGGGTCGAGCTTGAGCCCGTACCTGGACGGGTGGCGCGTGGCATCCACCAGGTTGACGATGTAGTCCCGCAGGCTGTCATCCAGGTGGACTTGGTCAAGCTGGTTCCGGCTAAGCAGGATGTTTGCCGTCGAAGCCACGGGACGGATATTGTCCAGCACGGGGACCGCGCGAACCATGCGGTCCAGGATCAGGCGCTCCTCGGCGATTTCCGGATAATCCAGGACCAGCTTGAACAGAAAGCGGTCGAGTTGTGCTTCGGGCAGCGGGTAGGTGCCTTCCTGCTCAATGGGGTTTTGCGTCGCCAGCACCAGGAAAGGCGCGGGCAGTTGGAAGCTGTGATCGCCGATGGTAACCTGGCGTTCCTGCATGGCTTCGAGCAGGGCGCTCTGCACTTTGGCCGGGGCGCGATTGACTTCGTCGGCCAGCACGATGTTGGCGAAGACCGGGCCTTTGCGCGGCGTGAACTGGCCCGTGCGGGCATCGTAGATCAGCGTCCCGATAATGTCGGAGGGCAGCAGATCGGGCGTGAACTGGATGCGGTGAAATGTGGCGTCCAGGCAGCGGGCGATGGTGAGGATAGAGAGCGTCTTGCCCAGGCCCGGGACGCCTTCGATGAGCACGTGGTTGCCTGTAATGAGGGCCTGCAGGAGGCGGCGCAGAAGCTGGGTTTGCCCCACGATGACGGAGGAAAACTGCGCCCGCAAGCGGCCGAGCCACTCGATTGTAGGCCTGCTGGTAGCGGATGGCTGCGCGCCTTCGGACATGTGCGGCCCCGTTTGCTACTTTAGCGCGTAACTGTGGGGCAGGTTGTTAGGGGTACCCTCTAGGTCCGGCGGATTGTTAATCCGTCCGCGCGATGCGGCAGCGAGCGCACCCGCCTCTATTGCTCCGCCGCCCAGTGCGCCGCCGGCTGACAACGGTTGACAACCACTGCCGCACTGCAGCCGCCGCGGATAGCCGCCAGTCTCACCGCGAGTAGTATAGCCCAACCGGACTCCGTATTTTCCTCTATGGCGTTCCGTATTCTATCCGATGCTGCATCAGCGACTATCTGTAAGAATTAGTGAGGTTGTAAAGGTTGTATGAAAGTTTGAGAAAACGAGTAGGCCGGTGTTGGCTGCACCGGCCCGCTCTTTCGGGTGCGCTTTCTGCTAGCGAACCAGGGGTAACTCTGTCCCCGCTCCTGATCCTAGCATTAAACGCTTCAAGAAAACAACACGCCTGTCGTGTGCGCCGTGGGCGCGTCGAACGGGCCCAACGGCAAGGATCGGAGAAGAAGATGAGGCTTATCGGAAAGACGAGACAATTCGTGGCAACAGCCGGTGTGGCTGTGCTGCTCATGGCAAGTGGAGCCAACCCGGCTGCGGCGTTTGACGGCGGCGGAAACAGCGGCGGAGGCAAAGGCGGCGCAACCAGTGGTGGAAGCGGCGGAAACGACGGAGGCCTAACCAGCGGTGGGGGCGGCGGAAACAGCGGTGGGGGCGGCGGAACTCCCGCGTCCTTGAAGACCGTCGCCATCCCGGCGCCGCCCGATCTCGCCACCTACGTGAGAGACCAGAGTACCCTGGTCGCACTCGGCAAGTCCCTGTTCTGGGACATGCAGGTAGGCAACGACGGCAAGCAGGCCTGTGCCACCTGCCACTTTCATGCGGGCGCCGACCATCGCAAGACTAACCAGCTCCACGGGAACGGCAGCCCGTTCACTGCCAACTACACGCTTGGCGGGTCGGATTTCCCCTTCCATGGGTCCACCATCGCTGGTTCGGCCGGCGTGTTTGACCGTTCGTTCACCGATGTCGTCCCAGGCAACCGGGTCGATGATGGCTTTTCCATGCTCGATCCTTCTTACAGCATGGGCGGCGTAGGCCTCCACCGTGTCACGGGCCGCAACACTCCCACCGTGATCAATGCCGTCTTCAACGTGCGCAACTTCTGGGATGGCCGCGCCAAGGACGTCTTCACCGTGTTCACGCCGTTCGGCGATTCGGACCCTAACGCCAATGTGGTGATGGAATCCGCCGGTAAGCTGACGGCCGTCAAGGACCGTATCCAGCACTCCAGCCTGGCTTCGCAGTCCGTAGGCCCGCCCAACAATCCCACGGAGATGTCTTCCAATGGCCGCAACTGGCCGAAACTCGGCAAAAAGATGCTCAGTCTCCCGCCGATGGCCAATCAGCGCATTCATCCGCAGGACAGCGTCCTGGGGACTTATGCCAAGGCGAACGGAACCGGGATGAAGGCCGCCGTCACCTACGCTTCCCTGGTTCAGGCCGCGTTCCAACCGCAGTACTGGAATTCCACGCGCCTGGTCGACGTTACCGGCAAGGATCTCGGCCTGACCGGCGCACCCGTCAACACCAACCAGTTCTCGCAGATCGAATACAACTTCGCGATGTTCTGGGGTATGGCGATTCAGGCTTATGAATCCACGCTGGTCTCCAACTCCACGCCCGTCGATCAGTCGGCCGAGGGCAACAAGTCGGCTCTCAGCGCGCAGGCGGCACAGGGCCAGGGCATATTCCAGAGCAAGTGCGGCACTTGCCACAGTGGCCCGGAGTTCGCCGGCGCCACCTATACCGCCCTCAACAGCAAGGGCGCGCTGACCGGCCTAAGCCACGGTCTTGTGACCGATACCGGTTTCTTTCACACTGGGGTTCGTCCCACGGTGGAAGACCTCGGAGTGGGCGGCAACGATGGCTTCGGCAAACCGCTTTCCATCGCGGTGCAGGGGCACGCCAGCGCAGCGGGCGTCAACGGCGCTTTCAAGACGCCGACCATTCGCAATACCGAGTTCACCGGACCGTATTTTCATAACGGCGGGGCTTCCACGCTGGAGCAGGTAGTGGACTTTTACTCCCGCGGCGGCAACACCCCCGGCGATGCTAACCTTGGACCCGGCATCCAACCGCTCAGTTTCAGCGCCAGCGACAAGGCCGCTCTGGTGGCGTTCATGAAGTCGCTCAGCGACGACCGCGTTCGGTTCGAGCGCGCGCCCTTCGACCATCCCCAACTCTGCGTGGCGGACGGGGCGAAGACGATGCCATCGGGCTCTCTGATGCTCAACGGCTCAACCGATTCGCGCTTCCCGAACGAGGCCATGGAAAACATGGTCGAGCTCCAGGAAGTAGGTTTCGCCGGCGGTCCCGCCCTCCAGACATTCGCCGAACTAATCGGCGCGGCAGCATCCAATGGGCCTCGCGCTCACGACATGACCGCGCCTTGCACCATGAAGTAACCTCACTTGCGAGTTTCGATTCGCTTCGGGACGGCCTCACCAGGCCGTCCCATTTTTTTTTAGGGCCGTGGCGCTATGTGGGGCAGGATGGTAACCTGCGGCGGATTGGCAATCCGCCTGTCTCACTGTCCAACGCCGCCAACACAAGCTGGCTCGCTGCCGCATGCCCCGCGATTCTGCGACAATAAAGCCTGCGTTTGAAGGACGCCCTATGCCCTGCCTCCTCGTGATTGTCGCCGCCGCCTTCCCGCGGGTCATCCTAGTGCTGATGTTCCTGCTGTCGAACTACCTTGAGCGTGCTTACCATGGTATTCTCGTTCCCCTGCTCGGCTTTTTCTTCCTCCCGCTCACCACTCTTGCATACGCCTGGATGACCAACACACACATGCCATTGGAAGGCGTCAATCTGGTGATCCTGCTGGTGGCCGTCATCGTCGATGTCGGCGGGTTGGGCGGCGGAGAATACCATCGCCGGCAACGGTGGTAATCGCTTACTATACGGTTGATGAGCTATATCCGCTTCGCCTCCGTCGCCGCCCTGCTGGGCGCTCTCACTCTCGCCTGCCTGGCGCAGGCTCCTGCTCAGAAGGGAAAATCCGACGTGAAAAGACAGGACTTCGGAAAGCTGCCGGACGGCACTCCGATTGAACTCTACACGCTCTCCAATGCCAAAGGCATGCAGGCCGGGATCATGACTTACGGCGGCGTTGTGGTGTCGCTGACCGCTCCCGACCGCACCGGCAAATTCGCCGACGTCGTCCTCGGCATGGCCGGCCTGTCTGGCTATCTGACCCCGCCGCCATACTTCGGCGCTCTGATCGGCCGCTATGGCAACCGCATCGGCCACGCCCAATTCTCGCTCGATGGCAAGGTCTTTCACCTGCCCGCCAACGATGGCGCCAACACCCTGCATGGCGGCCTCAAAGGTTTCGACAAGCGGGTCTGGAAGGCCACTCCCGGCACCGGCGGCGATCAATCGCTCGAACTCACTTATACCAGCCAGGATGGCGAGGAAGGCTTCCCCGGAAACCTGTCGGTCAAAGTTCTCTACACGCTCAGCGCGAAAAACGAGCTTAGGATCGACTACACCGCCACCACCGATAAAAACACCGTGGTCAACCTCACCAACCACTCCTACTTCAACCTGGCCGGGCAGGGAGAAGGCGACATCCTGGGGCATGAGGTCATGATCGCCGCCGACCGTTTCACGCCGGTCGATTCCGGCCTCATCCCCACCGGCGAACTGCGCTCCGTCAAGGGCACGCCCTTCGACTTCTCCAAGTCCACCGCCATCGGCGCCCGTATCGGCCAGAACGACGAGCAACTCAAGTTTGGCAAGGGCTACGACCACAACTGGGTGCTCAATAAGAAAGGTGGCATGGCCAAAGCCGCCGAAGTTCATGAGCCCAAAACCGGCCGCGTGATGGAAGTCTGGACCACCGAACCCGGCCTGCAATTCTACACCGGCAATTTCCTGGACGGCACGCTCACGGGCAAGGGCGGCAAGGTCTATCCCCTGCGCGGCGCTTTCTGCATGGAGACTCAGCACTACCCCGATTCGCCCAACCGGCCCACCTTCCCCACCACCGAGCTAAAGCCGGGCGCCACCTACCACACCACCACCGCCTACCGCTTCTCCGCCAGGTAAGGTAGGATAGACCATCGCCTTTGGTGGTCTGTTGAGATGACCCTGTCACTCCTCGGCGCACACACTCGCGGCTGGCGTGCCGTCGCCCTCGCCCTCCTGGGCTGCGCCGCCACCGCTTCCGGCGCCACCGTCCGCGCCGGCGCAGGCCGCGTGGATATCACCCCGTCCGGCCCCATCTGGATGTCCGGCTACGCCACCCGCAACCACCCGTCGGAATCCGTCGGGCAGCATTTATGGGCGCGCGCCCTGGCCATCGATACCGGTTCCCGCGGACGCCTGGTGATTGTCAGCACCGATCTCATCGGCCTGCCGTTTGAGGTGTCGGACCAGGTGGCCGCCCGCGCGCGGCAGCAGTTTGGAATTGAACGCTCGCACCTGTGGCTGAACTCGTCCCATACTCACACCGGGCCGGTGATCTGGCCGAACCTGGCGAGCATGTTCGTCCTGCCGCCGGGCGAGGAGCAGAAGCTCAAGGACTACGCGGCGCTTCTGGTGGACAATCTGGTGGCTGCGATCGGCAAGGCCGTCGCCGAACTGGCGCCGGCGGAGGTTTCGTTCGCTTTCGGCCAGGCCGGCTTTGCCATGAACCGGCGTGAGGCCACGCCCACCGGCGTCAAGATCGGTGTCAACCGCCAGGGTCCGGGCGATCACGAAGTCCCGGTTCTGAAAGTGGCTGGGCAGGACGGCAAAGTCCGCGCCATCCTGTTCGCCTACGCCTGCCACAACACCACACTCACCGGCGAGTTCTACCAGATCACGGGCGACTACGCCGGCTTCGCCGAAGCCGAACTGGAAAGCAGTTACCCCGGCAGCACGGCACTGTTCGTGGAGTTGTGCGGCGGCGACCAGAATCCGTATCCGCGCAGCACCCTGGAACTGGCCGTACAACATGGCCACGAGATGGCGGCTGAGGTAGGCCGGGTTATGAAGGGCAAAATGCAGCCTCTGCTTGGCCGGCTGCGCACCGCCTACCAGATCGCCAGCCTTCCGTTTGCCCCGCAGGAACGCGCGACCTATGAGGCCGACCTGCAAAACCCCAAGGCCTCACCTGCCGCCAAACAGCGCGCCCAGCGCATGCTCCAGGCCATCGACAGCGGCCATCCGGTTCGGGAAACGCCGTACCCGGTGCAGGCGATTCGCTTTGGCAGCGCCCTGACCGTGCTCGCGCTCGCGGGTGAGGTGGTGGTGGACTACGACCTCCGCGCCAAGCGCGAATACCAGCGCGAACACCAGCCCGAACACCAGCGCGGCCACCAGCGCGAACACCAGCGCGACCACGCAGGCGAGCCTCTGATTGTAGCCGGCTACTCCAACGCGGTGATGTCTTACATCCCCTCCGAGCGGGTGCTGCGCGAAGGCGGTTACGAGGCTGTGGACAGCATGGTGTACTACGGCCAGCCCGGCCCGTTCGCCCCCGGCGTAGAGGAGCGCGTCTTCAGTGCGGTCCACGCCGTGATGAAGCAGGTCGGCCGTTAGCCCCACCCTTCCCCTTTTTCTTTTTCTCTTCCTTTTCCTTTGTGGGGCAGATTGCCAATCTGCGGCGGATTGTTATTAATCCGCCGGCATCGCTCGGAGGTCCCTGGCCCCCCCTGATCATAAGTGAACGTGTGCGCGGCGGCTGTCCAGCCCGTGTCATATTGCCCGGAATTGCATTATGCGGCGCCTGTAGGTTGTCAGAGTAGGTGAAAATGCCTGTACTGATTTTAAAAGGGCAAACTGCGACTGGGTGCCACAGTTCGTGAAGAATCTCGCCACGGTTGCTGAAAACACGAAATAGACGTGGCAGCATTGCCTCTGGATGTAGATCGACACCGACATAGATGCGATAGGCACATTCAAGGGCAGCACGGCAGACTTGCCCTGGTAGCCTGTCAATGCGAAACGTGCGGCTGAGGTCCTTATCAAGTGGGCGTACAACCTCAAGGAATATCAACTCGACGGTCCGAGTTGGCTCGGAGCACCAGGCTGGCTGGGTAGTGACGTTGGACGTTATGAGATCGTCGCAAGAGGGGCGGAGATGCGGGTAGCGAAATTCGCCAAGAAGCACGCCGCCGCCCGCAAGCCCCTCGCTCGGTTCCTCGCCATCGTTCGCCAGGCAACCTGGAGGCACTTCCCTGAAGTGAAGCAGTCTTTCGCAGCCACGGATTATGTCCCGGCGACACAATTGCTTATATTTGACATTGGCGGAAACCGCTACCGGCTCATCGCCCGCGTGGACTTCGAACTGCAGACGATGCTGGTTCGAGCCGTCATGACGCATGAACAATACAATCGGGAGACACTATAAACCACTATGCCCGCTATCACCTATGAACAACTCCTTCTGCAAAGCATGCCCGCGGTCATTGAGGACGACGAACAGTACCAGGCTATCTGCACTCGCCTGGACGACCTTATCGGTAAGGGCCGCAAGCGCTCCCTGCAAGAAACCAGGTTCCTGCGGCTCCTCGGCCTTCTCGTCGAGGACTACGACCGCCGGCACGCCATGCCTCCGGACGATTCGACCCCTGCGGAACGGCTCCAATTCCTGCTCGAACATTCCGGCAAGACTGCTTCCGATCTGTTGCCCGTTTTCGGTCAGCGGAGCCACGTCCACGAGGCCTTGACCGGAAAGCGCCCCATCGGCGCCCCGCAGGCACGCAAACTGGGCCAACTCTTCCGCGTAGCCCCCGGACTATTTATATGACTGTTTATTTGAAGGACCGATCGCCCGTGCATGCCGGCGAGAGTCTCGGAAAACGCCAGAGGCGCTGCTAACGATCACATACTTCGAACTCGCCGAACTGGTCGGCGTCACCCCCGAGCAGTATCGCCTCATCGAACCCTGCGTCCGCGAAAACTCCATCTATGTCGATGCCGAGGTCATCGCCCTCATCCCCACCAACTCCGTCAAAATCGCCTCGGCCATCTCGGAACTCCTCCAGCGCCGTGCGCCCCAGCCCCGCGCCCAGCCACTCGGTTCCGACAAGTTCCGCGACCAACTCGCCCGCCTCGAAAGCCGCGGCCGCGCCCTCGCCGCCCGCTAGGAGCGCCTCTACATCGGACTCGGTTCCGCCAAGGATCGCGAGGTCCTCTGCGAGTCCATCCACAACCTCCGCGCCCTGCTGGGCAGCATCGACCCCGTTTTGACCTGATTGTGGGGCAGGTTGCC
>Ga0210402_10006586_pt1 | contig 10279 bp, 9 predicted proteins | sample IncBWC7MmetaG_FD_161055 | JGI IMG/M metagenome (GOLD analysis project Ga0210402, IMG submission 161055) | Forest soil microbial communities from Barre Woods Harvard Forest LTER site, Petersham, Massachusetts, United States - Inc-BW-C-7-M | ecosystem: Environmental > Terrestrial > Soil >...
ATACGAAAAAAAAAAACAGAGGTTATAAGATGGAAAGTCGAACTTGAGGAAAACACAGACATATGTTGTCACCGGTAAGATTTGCCATTTATCCTGGTTCCCGCAGATGCGATGGGTAGTGTACCGTTCGTCTTCGCACTCACACCCCCACGCAGTTTCTTGGAGGCATTTGTATCTGATGATACTCTTGGAGCGGCCTCCTTCATGACCATTTTGGCATGGATTTCTTCCAATTTTGACGCCTTGACCTTTTTGGGCCAAAAGAGGGTAACAAACCTGAAGAATCATGATGAGTTATACGAATTTGGCCTAAAAGTCTAAGGGGTGCACACGTACGTCCACAGATGTCTCCGCCATCGCTCCCGATCCTCGCCGGCAGCCTGTTTCGCACTGAGAACAAGTTCTATACGACGACCAATCGCAGCCAGAGAGTCCTTCAAGATTGCGACCTTGTCATCCCGAGGCATGTCCTCACCAGACAACTTTAGTTGTTTCTGCAACATGCATGTAAGCTAAATGTGCAATCGTCGTCAAATTACTCACAAGTTGCTTCTTGACAGGCCGCAATTCCTCTTTTGTAGCACCCTCATCCATCGAAGGGCTGGTCAATACGGGTTGGTTCAATCACGAAATACCCAGGGCGAAGATAGGACTTACCACTCGTCTGAGGATTCTGAATCCGTGAATGTTGGAGTTGGTCGACGTTTGCGTTTACGCGAACTGCCATCATCGACCGAAGCTACGGCCTCGCTTTCTGCCCGTCGCTTCAAACTGCCATTATGGGAGGACGAGGAAGCCATGGCTGTCGGGGGAGGGGATGCCGAAACCTTTAGCTGGCCTTTGTTCCGGAGGGAACTCTCGTACGAACGTAGCTTCTCGTCATGCTCGCGCAAGATGCTCAATAAAAAGTCACCTCGCCGAACGAGGTGGATTGCGTTGGGTATCGGCCTGCTGGCCGAGTCTTCACCTTTCTTGCCTTCTTCAAGGAAAAATTTGCCCTCGAGTCCGAGTTTGGGATCTTTTGCCATGGTTTCCCAATTGCCAAAGCCGTACATGAATGCGCCAACGAGCAACATCGAGTCGTCCTGTGGACCCCATCGCCCAGACCAATTGAGTGTCGGTCTGATGTTCTCCAGGGGTATCGTCCACTTATAAACGTCATCGAGGTCGGACAGCAGATTATACAGTATTCGAAGGTCTCGATGGCGTGAAAGAACGGTTTCTGCATTGATATTCCCGACACCACGACAGGTGACCAAGACTGCTTTGCTCTTTTGTGCATTGGTCAATGTCTCACCCGACGCTATCCGCGCCCGTTTTTGATCATCGCTATCCTTGACGGCCTGGGCGCAAATATCAATGATCTCGTCTGCGACATCTAACATCATGCCCTTGTTCTTGTCTTGGAGTTTTGCTTCTGTAACCTATCGGAGATCCCGTCAGCCAATGAAACTACGAGTCCAAAGTGTGACTCACAATGATATCGTATCGCTGCCGGATGTCACCCCACCGTTGCAGACTCCGAATAAGAACGCGAACGTCCCTTTCCTTCAACTCCATTGCCTTCTGACTCGCAGTTTTCCTGGTAGGCCCTGGCACCTTTGGTTTTTTGGGCACCAGGGCTGCAGCAGGTTGGTCAACATCCATACCTTCATACGACACCTGCGCGTGTGTTCGCTTGCGATCTCTCGACTCCTGGGCAGCCAATTCCTCCGCTTTCTTCTGGTCATCCTCCTTCTCAAATTTCTGGCGCTCTTCGAGAGGAATGATATCTTCCCAGTTCATATCGTTTTTGACATCGCTAACAGCTGCGAATTGAGCGAGGAAACCTTCACCACCAAGAGATGTGCCACCATCCCCGCCTTCAGCCAACGTCTCGTGATCCTCTGCACGATTGAGAATATCATCAAGATCCATCTCGTCGAGTTTTTTGTTCTGTTGCGAATCGTCTTTGTCAAACCTGCAGAGCGTGTCAGCGGGCGTAGATGTCAACAAAGAAACTCCTGACATTTTCTGGGCGCCGTACTTCAACACAGCTGTCAGCTCATCTTTGCTCAGGTTATCGGGTTTGTGGGGATCTTTGACTTGGGCATTGGCCTTGGAACTGAGATGGGCCTGGGATGTATCCATCTGATTGATAACTAAACCAAAGACAGGTAAGCACATATTTTAGCTAACATCACAGCGCGAAAACGACATACTCGCATACTCCAGCACCATCTTCTTCTTTGCACGCTCAAGAACATCCTCCTCCATGGTGTCCTTGCTCACGAACCGGTATACACTGACATGCGACTTCTGACCAATCCTGTGAGCACGTGCCATAGCTTGCAAGTCGTTCTGTGGATTCCAGTCGCTCTATACAAAAATGCGCCGTTAGTCAAGGATTCTCCGAACTGAAACTATTAACTCACATCAAATATTATGACAGTATTTGCCGTTTCCAAATTGATACCAAGCCCACCGGCTCGCGTAGAGAGTAGAAAGGCAAAATCGGGAGATCCAGGAGAGTTGAAATGCGCTATCGATTTTTTTCGGGCTTCAGACGCTACCATGCCGTCCAGGCGTTGGTGGAGATATCCTCTCAGGTTCATATAGTCACTGAGAATATCCAGCATCCGGACCATCTGACTGAAAATCAGGACTCGATGGCCATCTTGTCGCAGGCGAACAAGAAGCTTGTCGAGTAAGACCATCTTCCCACTATTCATGACGATTCCTTTGAGCGTCTCTTCATTGTTGTCCGTTCGCACCTCAGCACCATCGAACAAGTACGGGTGATTTGCAGCTTTTTTGAGCTCCATAGCTGCAAAGATGTCCATGAAATTAGAGACCCACATGTTAGGCGGAAAAATCACGCACCAATATTAAGCAAGCTGATGTTAGTGTTTCCATTCGCGCTCTTTACCAACCCCTGGAAATTCTGAAACCAAAGTTGTCAATAGTGAATGTAAACGCGATCAGAAGCTGCCATACCTTAGTCAAGATATTCTTGTAGAAATGTGTCTGCAAGGCACTCATCTCCACTCGTAAAATACGCTCGCTCTTGGTGGGTAATGATGTCAGTACGTCTCGTTTGAGGCGTCTCAACATCAACGTTTCCAGCTGCTCATGCAACTCCTTTATCTTCTCCTCATGGTTAGCGTCATTCAAGTCAAATTCATTCGTAAGCGCAACTGTTGGAAGGAAAAAAACTTGATAAATAATCCAGTTGCCGGGAAACAGGCCTAAGTGACTGACATTTTTCAGGCATCAAAAAGTGCATCAATGACAGCAACTCTGGAGAATTGGGATGTCATCAGCAAGTGTGGATACACAGCAAGTAGCAAGCAATATGATACCACGCACCTTTAACGTTGTTTTGAAGTGGAGTGCCTGTAATGAGTAACTTTGACGCAGCTGAAAACGATCGAAGTGCCTCGTATAATTGGCTCTCAGAATTTTTCAACCGATGTGCCTGTTAACCCAAAGGCTTCATTGGAACCTGCGACGACAAAGTCGATAACGGCTTACCTCATCAACAGCCAACGCCTGCCACTTGATATCACCCAGCTCCTTCGCGTCCCTCAAGGTCAGCTCATACGTAGTCAATAACACGTTCATCTTCAATTTCTTGTTCGAGGGTCCAAACTCATACGACCGAATAACCTCACGCGCGGGAGCGGTCCCGATGTAAGTGATGACATTAATATCTGGGGCCCATGCAGCAAATTGGGTCTGCCAGGCGGTGATTGTGGATAGAGGTACGATGACCAAGAACGGTCCGTATTGGTGCAGTTCATGGAACAGGTATGAAAGGAAGGCGACAGTTTGAACGGTCTATCAAAGAAAACCATGAGTAAAACATTCTTCATGAGAAGCGGCCAGGAACTTTCACCTTTCCGAGACCCATCTCATCAGCTAGTATCCCATTCTCCCCTTTGCTCCAGAGGTACGCAAGCCAATTAAGGCCTGTAAGCTGAAAGTCTTTCAGCTCGCCCCCAGTCGCAACGATGTAATCTGGATCCTTGTCAATTTTCTGAAACGTCGGTCTGCCATTCTTCGAATATGACACGCTTTTATATGGGAACTTGCCCTCCGCCTCCCTGATCCTGTAAGCCTCGATCTCCTCCTTGGCAGTGGGATTCACGTCTTTCTGGAGTTCCCACGTGCAGTGCTCGTAGTTGAGGCCACTCCACTTGCAGAAATATTCCATATCGGTTTCAGCACCTTCGCGATGTGCAACGATACGCTCGACGATGCGATATGTTTCCAGTTCCTCCTTTTCGCGCTCCTTGTCGAGATGGAGAGCTTCAATGTCTTCGCGGGATATCCCCGGGGTCGCGAGCCGCGCCTGCCAAACCTTGTAGGCTTTGATGTAGTTGTCGACGCGTTTCAGTCCCTTGAAGCGCTTGAGGAATTCGTAGGTCTCGTCCGTGTTATGGAGATGAGAAAAGTTTTTCCACTTGATATGAAAACGCTGGTGGTCTGTCAGTCGGAAGTTTAAGTATAGGAACAGATGAAAGATAACATACGACGTTGTCGAACCACAGGTCCTCTGGATCAGCTTCCCGACCTTCATCTCGACTGTGACTGAGAACGGCCTCGATTTCGTCTTCTTCCTGATATTCCATGTTGGGGTTGACGTAGTACCCTGTGTCACCGTCGTCGTCGTCGTCGTCAAACTTTTCAAAATCTTGAACGTCATCGACGTAGTTGGGAACCTTCCCACCCCTACTCGAGACGCGGATTTCATCGGCAGACGCTCGGGCCTTCTTTTTCTTCTTAGAGCGAGAACCATACTCGGAATCAGAGTCGGAGGTGGAGACTTGACGTACGGGTGCTGCGAGGAAAGATGAAATTGTGGTGCAGATGAGACAAAGCAAGCTTTACCTCTTGGCCTTGTTGCCGATGACGACGAGGGTAACTTTTTCTTCTTTTGGGCCTTCTTTTTGCCATATTCTTGATCAGCATACGTGCCATCCTCATCGTCTTCCTCTTCCTCTTCCTCGTCGTCTCCTTGGTCTTCATAACCCTGGGAGCAAGCGGTGGTGGAGTGAGAAAAAAATAAGTAATTGACACCACCAAGTACGCACAGAGTCCTCTGCACCCTGGAGTAACTGACTGCATTTAGACAGTAGTATGACAAAAGATATGGTGGGGGACGCACGGAATCTCGACGATCGTGGGACGAGGATTCATCAATGACAGGAGCAATTACAGACTGGTCTAACATTGGTGCGAGTTCGTCCTCGACAGACTCGCCATCAGCGTCAGCATCAGGTCCCTTGGTGCGCTCATTGTCGGTGTCGACCTGCATATCGTCGTCGCTGTCATAGTTGATGTTGAGGGGACCGCTGGGATGTGAGAGGGGAGAGGGCGTAGACGAGGACATTGATCTGTCAACATATGCATGCAGCATAGGGTAAAGAAGAGAATATTGTATGTTTGTGGTCACTGGGAGGGACAGTGAGGGGAGATGATGGGGGGAGGAAGAGGGGTTGAGCTGTAAGCGTCAACATCGCCAACGAAGAACTTTTCACACGGGGAGTGTCCGTCACGAGCGGTGACGAGGGGAAGGCCCCGGCGTTGTCCGCCGTAGCGATGACCTCCGATTACAAACTTGTCCCTTCGTCCAAAAAGGTTCACTTCCATTGTTACTATTCCTATTCACGTTCTGGTTCTCACCCATGTTTTGTACACAATCCATCCAATGACAGCTACAGCAAGGGGACGGCTGTACATGTCCCATCATTTATCAATTACATATCAGCATTGCAGTTCGCCGTGACATCGGGGTCCTATTAGACCAGACTAACGGCTTCCCCAACGCCGAGTAGAATGATGGCAAAATCACTATGGCCACAGTCACAGAGTCTCACGGTCGGACGCCCATCAACAAATGATCACCAGCCAATGTCAAGCAGTCTAGCCTTATCGATGTGGTTACACCTCTGGCTTCTTTGTTGAGTAGTCCGCGGAAAACTGTCAATGTGAATTGCTCGACGATTGCGTGTTTGTCAACTAGATAAAAATCGGCCATATGATAGTCACGCCGAAAATATTATTCGTGCTCATCGTGGCCGACGATGCCGACGAAATTCAAGTCGAATAATAAGCTGTCAGCAAAAGCATAAAGAATGTCAGTTCGTCCTTTGTATCTGAGCGTCAATGGTACCCGCCACACTCCGTTTAATCTGCGCCCGATATCTTCCATCAGACCTGTCCGCTGGTCCGGTTCTGACTTGGACGTCGAACTTCACGCCCGTGACGCCATTTTATTCCTCTCCGAGTACAAGCTATCAATGCATCAATGCTTCTTGCGGGCTCAATCAAATTAGCAGCCAGTCAATCTCGAGTGGTGATGCCATGAAAGACGTGGGACGGTTGTGGACGGCCGGCAGTGAAGGTTCAGGGAACCTGTCGACCACTGCCTGGACCACTGTACGTTGTGCCGTGTTACTGTCCTGACACTCGAACGCGTCTACGTTTGTATCGCAATTGAAATAAAGCAGGTCCGACAAGCGGTACAGCCCGCCACCTTTTGTAACAAGACAGACAGAGCAGTTCCTGTCCGACCTCGGACCTTTCGGACAAACTCGAGCTTGACTCTGGCCCGGAAAGAAAGCCTTCAAAATTCATGGTTCAACGAAAAGATAAGGGATCACACTTATCGGTTGTAATAGATCTGTCTCCAACCCCTACCCCCTTCCTCTCAAAACCTTCTTCTCCCAGCTCTTCGCTTCCTCAATACCAACGTACAACCGACCCCATCAGGGATACATAGTTCACCGACGTGACTTCGTATCTGCCTCTCAAGGTGGTGGACTCTACAATAGTACGGCGGGATGAGGTCGAGGCTCTCGGAGAATGAGAGGAATGTATGTCAGCAGCATTTCCGTCTTCATTCATGCTGACCATGTTTCGGTAGTACCGTGTGCATTGGTCGGAGGCCTCGCTAAAGCTAGAAAGCGTTGTGCTGTTAGTCATACAGTCTCAGTACAGTATTTTAAAACACTAGCGTCGGTCCACCTAATAGATATTAGTCGAATCACCCTCCCGTCGACATCAACAACCAATAATCCAGCAGTCTCGACCCTGTAACCCCCCGACCCACGCATCCTCATTCTATACCAATAATAAACTCGTCATTGCAACCATGCTCCTCACTTCCATTTATTAATCAATCTTGACGATGAGTAGAAAGTAACGGTAGATGTTTGCCAAGTCTACGGTCCCGAAACCGTTTTCCTTCAACAAGCAGCACATCTTACAGGCGGCTCGTGCCTCCACCTCGAATGTCGCGATGTCCTCCTCCAATAATCGTGAGTGTCTTCTCGCCCCTTCCCCCTACGAACTTCTTATCTTACCAATCCCCATAAGATGTCCTTCTTGTCCCCACCTTCAACCCGCTCGCGATCCCTACTCTAGATAAAATCGACTGCCGCCCAGCCTGTTTCTGTTACGAAAATATCGTTGATATTGGTTTTGTGTGTTTATCCAGTAACTTCCTTTGCTCGAACATCAACTCACAAAACGACCAGTCTTCTGCCAACCTGTTCCGGTGTGCTCGACATGCCAGTAAGTCATTTTGGAATCACTGTCTGTGACACTTTCCGTGTTCAAGTTGCGGCTTTATTTTCATGTCCAATTCTTCTGCATCCCAATCACCATCACATACAGGACGAAATTTTGATCAAAACCCTCCAGTGCCTCAACACATCCCGGCCTCTCCTTTCATCCTCCAACTCCAGCTCTGGGCCATCACCTTCCACTACATCTCAGTCTCGCATCCAAGGAGGATCGGGTTCCAGTTTCGGTCATTGGGCTAGCAACAGCGGCTAAATCCAGCTCCAAATAGGGGAGTTACCTGATTCATCGGGAACGGTCTGGTTAATGATGCTGACACTAATGGAACGAGAAATTGAATCGGGGCATTGCAGGAGTGAGGGATGCTGGCATAGGATGTATGTGTGACTGCTGTCTTGGGTCTATAAAGATAACGAGGTAATAAATATTGGCGGCTGTGTATTGTTTGATTGTGACTGAAAGTCTTTCGGACGACGGAGGATTAGAGCCTGGAGAGAAGTTTTATCAATCAGTCTCGTGGTTGGGCTGCGGTAAAACGTTAAGAGACGGAGTACGAGACTTTCGGTGTTGGGTCCCCCGACGAGGCGTATGCAATGGCCATGCTTGGAGTGGTGAACGCGCACCACAGACGTGCTGTAAATGAATAGTTACTTCGATATCAATAACACAAAATCTGCGAGAGACTCATGAACGAGTTGACCTTTTCCATCATCCTCAACTGTGATCAACAGAACGCCTGCATTAGGTTCAAGCTCTCCGCGGTCTCGGCACGGCTCTTGACAACACCAATCAGCTCTATTGTTCTTAACAAGGTGGGAGGAATGTACTCCAGAATCCATCCACCAGAACCCGTCGCAGGACTTCATGAGTGTCTACGTCTGTATCTTCAGATGTGTCGAGGTTGAACGCATTTCCGATCGAACGGGCCAGCATAGCCCTGACAATGTGTTCGCCAGCGCCTGTCAGAAAAAATCAATGGTTCACTTCACCGGGTAGGCATGTCATATATGTACCGGAAACGCTACACGCCATACCACGAGGTTGAATTGCGCCGTGCCCCGAAGGTGAATACACGGATTGCTCAGCCCAACATCCTGCTCCGAAGACAGCAGCCTGTTAGTTTAGTTTAGTTAACCATAGTAAACCATCATAAAGTTTTGTTAATACCTCGCCCATTCTTCCTGGGTACTTGAGTAACAGACCGCCGCTGTACTTATTTTAGCATGCCTCGGTATTTTGTGCCACTGATCCACACCTTGATACACCTGCAGCCAATCTATCCGAGTAAGCAACAGCACCGACAGTGTCCTGGAAATCGTTCGGGTTACTTGAAGTACCGACTCTTGCAGGATTATTTTTCGGGTTGGCGAAAGACTCAAGCTTGTCCTTCCATTTCATCCACTGATCCCTTGCTCTGGGAGACACAAGTGATTCAGGAGATACAACTTGCATTTTTTCAGGGTGAGAAACCGCGAATGCGTGGGCTCCATCAGAGACGAGGGTCCTGCCTCAGAGAAAAAAACATACAGATGCAAGTGAGGAAGAATCCGAAGATTCCTATAGATGACAAACATTGGAGGGATGCGACCCAGTGCATCAGGCATTCGGGAGTGCTGCAAAATCAAGTGTGCTAGTTGGATAGGGTTCTTTACTCCTGTGGATGAGCAATGGTTAAATGAAGAGCTTTCTTTGGCTTCATTATTTTAGTTACCCGAGACAACTCCTACACTCCCAAACTCCTTCGAAAGGCCATCCATAATCGCGGCATCGCACTCGACCCTCCCATTAAATGTTAAATTTGAGCCATAACCTATACAAAAGTATCATATATCAATCGTAAACAGGTCAACATATTGCACACAAACCTGCATTGAGACATGGTTCATCTTCAAGGACAGATATTGCGTTTTCTACAGCCATTAGTGCAGGGTTCCCTTGAAGAAGAGCATCAAGAGCCTGACTGCATGCACTGACAATGGTAGTGGTAAGCGCCCCGTGAAGTGCACAACCCGTGTGACTCGGACTCAGATGCGCACTCACTGTCTCAAGGCTTTCTTGACTTCTTTGTCGGAAGTTCGACTGTGAGCACCGGCACCTCCATGAACAGCGATGTAATTTGCCTTCATTCCCTCCGCAATCTGCAATAGGCCAGGTGTCGGAACGGGAAAATCGGATATACCCTCGTACTTTGTGTTTCAAGCTCAAGGCTCAGGCCAGAGCTCCCCCTCCTATATAAGGTATGTTTTGATTACATGATATTTCCCATATATATTATATAATATGTCACGTTATTACATGTGTCACACTGTGTGACATTTAGTTTCAGGCAAGGGTATACCGGATTAATGATCCGATACACTAGGCCGGTAGGTAGGTCCAGCCGTCAGGCCGGAAAAAAAAAATACGACCTCCGAAAATGTAGGCCAAATATAGGCCCTGGAGACAACCCGGAGATGGTTTGGAGAAATTTCAGTTGGGCTCCAGCGAATTTAGGCCATCCTAAGTAGTTCTTGTGTCAAATAAAGGTTGTAAATGTAAGGCCGTGCTCGAACCATGCCATTTCTGCAGAGGTGTTTGGCAAGACCTTCGCGGCCAGTAAAATTTTGACCAATGCACTTCAGGGTTGCAATCGCAAGCTCCTTATGGCATCGATGGTAGATATTAACTTATGCGTGTCATCGTTTTCAATTTATGTGATTTTACTAAATCT
>Ga0210402_10006587_pt1 | contig 10278 bp, 12 predicted proteins | sample IncBWC7MmetaG_FD_161055 | JGI IMG/M metagenome (GOLD analysis project Ga0210402, IMG submission 161055) | Forest soil microbial communities from Barre Woods Harvard Forest LTER site, Petersham, Massachusetts, United States - Inc-BW-C-7-M | ecosystem: Environmental > Terrestrial > Soil >...
GGGCAACGTCATGGCGGGGACGTTTCACCCAGAGCTGACTCAAGACACTACCGTGCACAGATTTTTCCTGGATCTGGTTGGGGCAAGGGCGAGGCAGCCGGCTTCGGTCGCGCGATAGCCCCGCGTGAGCTGGTGACCGTGACCTCGGAAGAGCACAGCCCAGATTAGCTGTGCTACCTCTTTCGCCCCTTTGGCGGTGACCTGGCTACTAGCGACCCATGGAAGAGCACGGCCAAGATTGGCTGTGCTACCTGGTTCTAGTTAACAGTAAGACCCCTCCCCCCTGGGTTTTGCATAAGTGTTCATTCTAAAGAGAGTTGAAGTTGTTTGTTTTGTTACAGTTATGCAAGTGTTCATTCTAAAGGGGGTTGCTGAAGGCAAGCCCCGGAGGCCCGGGTATTTCGGAGGGGCCCGCTAGAAACAAAAAAGCGGCAGGTAGCCCGCCGCTGGTCAAGACATGGTGTTGCCTGACCAGGATATTACTCGAAGATGTAACAAGAAGTCAAGAAAAAAAATCCAGGGTACCATGGAAAACTGGAAGTCGTTGGAACGATTGGAATAGAGTCGTACAAATCCTTGCCAGATGGGTTGCTCTCCTGATTGCGCCAGCCTAAGCTGAAGTTTGGAGAATCAGCTCCGATGAAGAAGGTTGCCAGAACGAAGGTTTTGTTTGTTTGCCTGGGAAATGCGTGCCGCAGCCCTATGGCAGAGGCTATTGCTTCGCGGCTGGCCGGCGACGTCATAGAAGCCTCGAGCGCGGGATTTACGCCGCTCGGCCGTGTGGAACTTCTGACAACACAGACTCTCGCGAGAAATGGATACCACCCGAACGGATTGCAATCGAAGCCAATTCGTTTCGAAGTATTGGAAGCAGCGGATATCATTATTAATATGAGCGGCCGGCCAGGAGAGATTGCTTTCGAGGACGCCGCCAAAGTCGAGGATTGGCGCGTAGAAGATCCTTATGGCGCGGATGCCGAGCTCTATCAGAGAATCTTCGAGGATATAGAGAAGCGCGTGGCGGAGCTGGCGGATCGCTTGAGAAACGGCGGACGCGCTGGGACAAGAGCCGGGAAGAACGTGGGGAAGGGCAGCAAATAATAGTTAGAAGGGAACTCAGGAGAACCGAGTTTGCGGCGAGAGAAAACAAGCGTTTCGCAGGAGGACTACCTCAAAGCCATCTGGGAGATGCTGGAAGAGGACCAGACGCCCATAAGCGCCCGGCTCGCGGAAGAGTTGAGCGTCACACCGCCTGCCGTTACCGCCGCGCTCAAGCGCATGACCCGCGACGCGATGGTTCGCCTAGATCGCAGCGGACGAATCGATTTGACGCGCAAAGGGCGAATGGTTGCCGAGCGACTGGCACTGCGACATCAACTGGCGGAAATGCTGCTTACGGAAGTGATCGGTCTTTCCTGGGCAAAGGCCCACGACGAAGCGGAGCGGCTTGAGCACGGGATTTCGCCGGAAGTCGAGGCGCTCTTGCTCAAGCGGTTTGCCAACAAGAAAACATGCCCGCACGGTGTGCCAATGCGCGGGGGCGTCGCCAAGTTGCGAAGCCAAGGTGCGGTGCTGCTGGCGGATTTGCGGGCGAACCAACACGCGGAAATTCTTTGCGTTTATGAGAAAGACGGGCAGTTCCTTGAATTTTTGGAAGGATTGGGATTGCGCCCTTCCACCAAGGTCGAGGTGCTGAAGCGCGAGTACGATGAAACCATGACACTGCGCTCAGACGGACACACGATGCATTTGGGGAAGCCGGCTACTTCACGGATTTGGGTGCGGCGGTTGAGCGCGTGACTGGTGACCCGTGAGTCGTGTGAACTCCCGTATGAAGTAAAGCTTGATATTGGCTGAGAGTTCTAGAATTCTGCGTGGTTTCAATCGCTAGGTACGTTGATCCAGGAGTGATTTGAGGCGGGCGTAGCCTGCTTTGCTGACTGGAAGACGGCTGCCATCCGCGAGTATGGCAAGGCGGCTGTCTTTTCCATACGGCTCAATGCGCACCACACGCTCGATGTTCAAGACATAGGAACGATGGATCCGGACGAATCGCTCGGGATCGAGGCATACTTCGAGGCTGGCGATGGTCTGCTGCTTCAAATGCTTTCTGCCTTCGCTGGCCAGGGCCACGTAGTCGTCTTGAGCTTCCGCGTAGTCGAGTTTTCCCACCGGAATCAGCGTTACGCGAGTCCCGTCTCTCACCACGATACGTTCCAGGAATTGTTTAGGCGGGCGTGCGGCCGCTGCGAGTTCCGGGGCGGGCGGCATTTTTTCACCCAAACGCGATTTCGCGCGAACAAGAGCCGCGTCAAAACGCTCGCGGCCAATTGGCTTTAGAAGATAGTCGACGGCATGCACTTCAAACGCCCGCATGGCGTACTGGTCATATGCAGTAACGAAAATTACGGCGGTTTCCGTGCCGATCAGTTCAAGCACATCAAATCCGGAGAGCTTGGGCATCTGGACATCAAGAAAAATCAGGTCAGGCTTGTGTGCGGCAACCGCCTTTACGGCCTCAAATCCATTCCCGCACTCGGCGACAACCTCGATCTCCGGATGTGTCTGAATCAGCTCCCGCAGGACAAGCCGTGCGAGGTCTTCATCGTCCACGATGAGGGCAGTGATCTTCTTCTCGTCCTTTTTGCTCAACTCTGCACCTCTTCGGTATCCGCTGGAAACGACAATTCCACTCGAAACGTTCCATTTTCGGCGCTAACGCGCATGTTCGCTTCCTTGCCATACCGCGCATCGAGCCGTTCGCGAACATTTTTCAGTCCGAGGCCGCTTTTCCGCATCGGTGTCGACTCTAGATCGAAGGTGTTCTCAATCACGAGCGAAGCGCGCCCATTGTGAGTCTGGCCGGAAAGCCGCACCGAGCCGCCATCCGGAAGATTGGCGACGCCGTGGGTGATGGCATTCTCGACGAGCGGTTGCAAAAGGAGGGGCGGTACGCGAATCGACTTGGAGTCTTCCTGAATAGCTTCCTCCATCTGCAAGCGCGCGCCGAATCGTACTTTCTCGATGGCAAGGTAGCGATGGAGCATGGACAGCTCTTCGGATAGCGGCACACTCGCTTTTTCGCCGAGTCCCAGCGTCATGCGGAGAAATTCGGCAAGCAGAACGCACATTTCGCGAGCCTTGGCAGGGTCCACACTGGTGAGCGCGCTGATGGAGTTAAGACTATTGAACAGAAAGTGCGGATTGACCTGCGCCTTCAGAGCTTTCAGCTCAGCATCGCGCGCCAGAATACTCGTCTCTTGCACGCGGGCTTCGGCCTTGCTGGAATCCTCGATGGCGAGGATGACGTAATGGGATGCGACCGACAGAAGATAGAGCAGAAAACCGGCGCCGAAAAGCACTGATAACTGAGAGGCGAAGCGGCGGTCGAGACCTTCGAACGCAGGCAACTCTGAGAGACCATAGGCCAGCAGCCTTGCGAGCAACACCCACAGAAGGCTGAGGATCGCGGCGGCCAGAACATGGGTGAGCCAGAGACGCTGGCCCGAGCTCTTTTGAATCGGTGCTGCTTTGCAGGAGTACCAAGCCGATAGACAAACAAACTGATAGATGAGGCAAAGCGGGATGAGCAAAACCGCGGCATCTAACCAGCCCAGCTTACCGGGCACGGCCATCACATAAATCAGAATTCCGGCCAATGGAACCCAAGCGAGCAGGTAGAGGCCGAAGCGGTTAATCGGTGTGAGAAGTGGATGCATAAAGACCGCTTAGTTGCCGATCTCCACGCCTCCGAAAACAATCGAGCCTGTAATGATGAGAGTTTTCCGCTTTGCGGCTGACGCGTCTGGGGGGGTTGCAGAACTGCGTGTCTTGTCCGAATAGCCCCCGAGCACGGGAATACTCCGCGAATGGACGTTCCAAGCGTCGGGTACACGGATTTCGACGCCACCAAAAATGCATTGGACTTCGAGGGTGGCTTCATCACCGTCAATATTGGCGTCACGAAAATCGAGTTCAACGCCTCCGAACACGGATGTAGCTCTGCCACCTTTGAAATTCTGGCTGCTGATGCGCCGCTCCGTACCACCAAAGACGGCCACCGCGTCGAGCGTGTCTGCGGTATCGGCCGTACCTCTGGCCACGACAGGAGCCTTGAGAGCGCTCCACATAAGAAATAGTCCCGCGACGATGATCGCGACAGGCCACAAGTCGGCGATGCCCATGTGCATGATGCCGAGATTGTTGAGCTGGAAGACCAGACCCACAGCGATCAAGATTAGTCCCCAGACGCGGCTTGAGGGTGTAAACAGGTGGCCAATGCCGAAGCAAATAAGGATCATGGGCCAGAAGCTGAAAATCGAGCCAATATGGATCAGACCCATGTGGTCGAGGAGGAAGGCAACGCCGATCAAGAAGATCATCGCGCCCCAAACGAGTCCAACGCGAGAAGCTTCGTGGTTGCTTTTGCCGCCGATCATTATTCCGGCTACTACTCGGGGACGTTTGTCGCGATCACCCATTGTCGGTCTCCCGTTCGCGGAACGCGGATGTGCTCAAGTCAGTTGCTCCAGTCGAGCCGGCGGAATGCGACCGCAGCAAAGCCAGGCCGACGATCATGGCCACCATAGCGGAGAATAATACCAAGATACGCGCAATGAGTGAGAAGTAGTCGAGTTGATGGAGAGCGATTGTTCGGACGGCGTTAAGGAAAGAGAGGCCGAGTGCCGGAACGACGCCGAATAGCCCATCTTTCAATCTTTCGATGAGCCGTTCAAGCGGCGTAGCAAGGAAGGCGAGGTCGGCGACGAGGGCTGCGAATCCCAGGATGACAAGGATGCTGCCCAAGTTGCTTCTTTTCTTGCCTGTCGAAAGCTGTTGTGTTGCCATGCTCGCCTCCAAATCGGGCGGTTTGTGCGCCCAGGGGCGAGATTACGCACCGATAGGGAAGCGGTCATGTGGTTTTCGGCGGGCAGGCCGGTTTTACCGGCGAGCGGGGGATGCTATCGGCAGAGAACGGGAGAGGAGGGCAGGAAGAGAAGGGTACTAGGCCCCCCTTGCAATTTCGCACGATTGGCCATAGGGTATGCCCCACAGAGCGGTGGCTTTTCCCACCCCTATTGCCGAATTCCCACAGGAATTCTTCGGCGGACGGAGATGATCTTGCAGACAGAAAATGCAAACGCCAGAAGTGGCGAACGATGGCGCTGGCTCCTGTACGTCGCGCTCGCGCTTGCGGGAGGACTGCTCACTTTTGTCGGAGCGCGCGCTCAACAAAAGGCCACGGATGATGCCACATTTCGCAAGCTCATCGACGCCTACTGCGCCGCATGGAGCACGGGTAATGCCGACAATCCGGCGCGATTCTACGCCAAAGAAGATGGCCTCGTATTTTATGACGTGACTCCGTTTTCTTACCACAGTTGGAAGGAATATCACGAAGGAGTGAAGACGGCGCTTTTCGACAACATGGAAAGCGGAACACTCAGCGCAGGGAAAGATTTGAAGGTGCGCCGCCATGCTAACGTGGCGTGGACCACGGTTTCCATGCACTTATCGGAAAAAACAAAAGCCGGTAAAAATGTGGAAGCAGAAATCAGGTATACCGGAATTTGGGAGAAGCGCGCCTCGGGCTGGTTATTGGTGCATGAACATCTATCCACGCCATTGGGCGGCGGTTAAGACGAGGGAATCTTGGGAGCGGGCGGAGAGCCCGTGTAAGACCAATGTTTAAGACACTGCAGTACTACTGGAACGTTGCTCGCGGCTACCGCCTGAATCCCTGGAAGAGCCCGTACTTGCGCTGGCGATTCGAGACCTTTCTCGGCAAGGAAGCGGCAAACATGGACGCACGGAAATTTTTCCAACTTTCCTGGAAATACCGCTCGAACATGATGAATTTTGTGGATTGGGCCGCTGAACGCCGGCGGGTCCAACGTCATATTCGCCGCCACGCCTGAGTCTCTCCGTCCTGATTTCAGAGCGCAAGCATCAAAGCTGCGAATTGGTGCGTTTGCAGGCGTATAATTTGTATGGAAGGAGGATCCGCCGTGGGCGAGATGAAGATCCTCCAGAAAACCGATGAGCTGCACGAAGCGCGCTGGTGGGAGCCGGAGCCCGGCGGGCGCGTGCACTGTTATCTTTGCCCTCGTCACTGCCACATCCACGCGGGACAATCAGGCTTTTGCTTCATCCGCGTGAATCGGGGCGGAAAACTCTACAGCCTGGGATATGGAGCTCCCGCGGCGCTGCAAGTCGACCCCATCGAGAAGAAGCCACTGAATCATTTTCTTCCTGGTAGCCGTGTTTTCAGTATGGGAACCGCAGGCTGCAACATGGGCTGCTTCTTTTGCCAGAACTGGGATATTTCCAAGTCGCGGCAGGATCAAGTTCGTTCGCAGCCGGTGGCTCCGGAAGATGTCCCTTTGTTGGCGCTAAAATATGGCTGCGATTCGCTGGCGTTTACGTACAACGAGCCCACCATTTGGGGCGAATATGTGATCGATATTTGCCAAGCCGCGAAGGAATACGGGCTGAAAACAGTAATGGTTTCGAATGGCTACATCACGCGCGAAGCTTTTCATGACATCTATGACCACATCGACGCTGCCAACATCGATTTGAAAGCTTTCACGGAAGGATTCTACGGGAGGACCACGCTGACGCATCTTGCGCCGGTTCTCGAAACACTAGAATGGTTGAAGAAAGAAACGAATCTGTGGTTTGAAATCACCAACCTGATGATTCCCACCCTGAACGATGATCCAGTGGAGACGGGCAAACTTTCCGAATGGATTCTGACGCATCTGGGGCCGGACGTGCCTTTGCACTTCACGGCGTTCCATCCCGACTTCAAACTGCGAGACAAGCCGCGGACACCGGCCGAGACATTGCACCGGGCCCGGGCTATTGCCCTCGAAACGGGTCTCCATTACGTTTACGAAGGAAATATTTTCAGCGACGGCGCGAACACGTCTTGCCCCAAGTGTGGTGAGTTGCTGATCAAGCGTTCGTGGCACGATGTGCTCGAGAATCGGCTTGTGGGCGGCGCTTGTCCCAGATGCTCGTTAATAATCCCTGGAGTATGGGAGAAGCTGGGTAGAGTGCGCCCGAGCGCGGCTACCGTTAGAAAAACTGCGGGGAATTACGACCACTTGAATCTGTAGCACCGGAATACTCGCCAGACAAGGCTGTAGCCATTAAGGGTGAAACGAGTAGTAGCCAGGACCAACGCGCATACCGTGATGCCACGCCACGGGGAAAGCCCACCAGACCAGCGTTCCCACAATCGCCTGCCCCACTGCGAGCGGGATTATGTTTCGTTCGCGACAGAAGAGCCAACTCATCGCCGCGCCACCCAAAAAGGTTAATGGCACAAGCACCGGATTGGGCCAATGCAGCGCTGCAAAAATAACGGAAGCGAGCAGCGCGGCGAGGAGAGGTTTCTCGAAGGCATAGAGAAGCCGGTTTGTCAGATACGAATTCAGCGCAACTTGCTGCAAGAGACAAAATGCAAAGTAGGAGAGGAAACGCCGCGGCTCAAGGAAGGGTAGCGGTAACCGGTGGTAAGCGCCGAGCCAAAGGCCTGCGGCGCAAATGCCAAAGCCAAGCACTGCAAAAATCAGCAGACCTTGCCGCGTTGCGGGCCAATTATTGTCGGCACGCCAGCCCAGCGCTTTGGGAGTATCCCGGTGCAATGCAATGCTTGCCACAAGCCAGATGGGGAAGACAGTCCACGAATTGGGACTCGCACCTTGCAGCTTCCAGATATAGAGGGCTATATATCCAGCCAAGCCGAGCGTCTCGAGCAATGTCAAAACGCGGTAGCTAGTTTTGGGCATTGGTTTCGGATGCGAAAAGAGTTGGATCGTCTGCGCCGCCGAGTTTCAGGAAATACAGCGCGCTCTCGAAGCGCGGGTAGGGAGAGGAAACCAGGATTCTGCAGAATCAGATTTTTGCGCATCTCCAGATGGCGCCCGCTCGTGTTAATTGAGAAAATCACGGTAGATGAGATGATGGTCATGGGAACGAGGTTGTGTTCGCAGGGGCGACAGGCATGGAACAGAAGCACCGCGTGGTAATCCTTGGAGGCGGGTTCGGCGGCTTAAACGCCGCGCAAAAACTTAGGCGCGCTCCCGTGGAAGTTACCCTGATCGACCGTCGCAATTTTCATCTCTTCCAGCCCCTGCTTTATCAGGTCGCCACCGGATCATTGTCCCCTGGTGAGATAGCAGCGCCATTGCGAGGCGTCCTAAGCAAGCAGAAAAATGCGCAAGTTTTGCTTGGGGAAGCAGCGGACATCGAGCCGGACGAGAAACGCGTCATTTTGCGTGACAGCGCTGCCATTCCCTACGACTCGCTGATTGTTTCGACCGGCTCCCAGACTTCTTATTATGGCAACGATAGTTGGCGCGAATGGGCGCCCAGCCTGAAGTCCATCGAAGAAGCCACCGCCATCCGGCACAAAATTCTCTACGCGTTCGAATGCGCGGAGCGTTCGACATCCGAGGAAGATGCGCGCGCATGGCTCACGTTCGTGATCGTCGGAGCCGGCGCTACAGGCCTGGAACTGGCCGGCGCGCTTGCCGAGATCGCGAATGAAACACTCAAGAATGATTTTCGCCGCATCAACCCGCGCGAAGCACGAATCATTCTCATGGAGGGCGGGCCGCGGGTCCTCAATGCGTTTCCCGAAGATCTCTCGGCGAAAGCCGAAAAGCTTGTATCGCGCCTCGGAGTCGAAGTGACCAAGGGCGTGATGGTGACGTGCATCGATGCCGAAGGAGTGACATACAAGTCTGGCGACGAGTCAAAACGTCTTCGGGCAAAAACCGTTCTCTGGGCCGGCGGCGTCACAACCAATGCGTTCGGAAGAAAACTTGCCGAACGCACCAAGTCGGAGACGGACCGCAGTGGACGCATCAAAGTCGCTCCTGACCTGACTGTGCCTGGCTACCCGGACATCTTCATCGTCGGCGATCTGGCGCTTTCTCTAAGCGAAGAAGGGAAGCCGCTTCCGGGCGTCGCGCAAGTGGCGATTCAGGGCGGAGCCTACGCCGCAAAAACCATTCGCGCCCGCTTGAAAGGCAAGAAGGACGCAAAGCCGTTCCATTATTTTAATAAAGGGGACATGGCCGTCATTGGGCGCGCGGCGGCGGTTGCCAACATCTTTGGCCTCCATCTAGCGGGGCTGTTTGCTTGGCTGACCTGGCTTTTTGTTCACCTAATCTATATCGTGGAATTCCAGAGCCGCGTTCTAGTCTTCGTTCAATGGGGATTTGAATATTTGACGTTCAGCCGTGGAGCTCGCCTTATCACCGGCGCCGCCGCGACGGACTCGCTCGATAAACCGGCGAGCCTCAGCAACACGAGCCACATGGGCGATGGCCGTTAGAGCTGTGCGCTGCCGCAAAGTACTGACCGGAACAATGGTGCACGGAATGCCCACACGCTTTCGTCCCGCCGCGAGCGCGGTGAACCGATGGATTCGGTGGATGCATCGAAACGCCAGTTCTATTCGACGCAGAGTTTCAGGGCAAACGGCGCAAGATTCTTGCGCAAGGCAGCCCTAGTACCAACCAGAAGGACTAATAGTTCTGGGATTGACGTTCGGACGGATTCGCGCTAGTGTCTGCTCTACAATTTTGAACTTGCTACCCAGCTCAGGAATCGCTTTGGGATTGTTTGTCCACGACCGATAGGAGTATCTCCTCTCGCCTTTCGGTATCGAGTCCCCCAAGTCCTATAGCATCGAGCAGCATTGCGGGTAGAGACAAGCGCATGTCCAGGAGGCATTGTGCGTTCCATTCGTCTAGCTATGGCTGTGTCCATCCTTTTAGGTGTGGTCTTTACCGCACTTCCAGCGGAGGGACAATCTGCCGGTGACAGCGTCAACATGGTATCGGGGACGGGCTGGACCAACGGCGATCCATTCCTTCAGCGGCAGAATGAACCGTCACTGGCGGTGTCAACCCGCAACACACTGCACCTGCTCGGTGGAACGAACGGACTCTTTTTTTACAGCGGTATTGCGTTCAACCGCGGAACGAACGCGCCCGGCGTAGTGTTCGTGGCGCGGTTCATTGACAACGACAATAAGGAGAACGGCGACGCAACACGAACCGAAGCTTATATTTTCTTCCAAAACTCTTAGTATGTGAGGATGACTATGCGAAATATCTGTGCGACGCCGAACACAAGATCATTGAGCCGAGGGTTTAGCATTTTCGTTGCTGCCTTTATGTTACTGCTAGGGATTGGGTTTGCGCGGCCGGCCGCTGGACAAGTTGTGAATGGACTGGCGCCCTCCCAGAACTATTT
>Ga0210402_10006588_pt1 | contig 10277 bp, 9 predicted proteins | sample IncBWC7MmetaG_FD_161055 | JGI IMG/M metagenome (GOLD analysis project Ga0210402, IMG submission 161055) | Forest soil microbial communities from Barre Woods Harvard Forest LTER site, Petersham, Massachusetts, United States - Inc-BW-C-7-M | ecosystem: Environmental > Terrestrial > Soil >...
TGTTAGTCGCTCAAATTACTCAAAGACCCATTCATGCTCGAAGCGATGAATGGGGTCGAACAGATTCTGGCACATCTATCAGGTTGTCAAAGAGCGTTTGTTCTACCCCCCTGTCCAGCAGAGTGGCCTGCAACGAACTCACTAAGATTAGCAAACCTCACCAAATTGTCAACACCCCATTACACCCCGAAATTAGTTTTCCACACGCTTCCTCAGCCACCTCCCTATCCCCTTCAATTTCCATGCGATGCCGCCTCCAACGCTCCGAATTCTTCCATGTAGCCTTGGCATTTTACGCCATCGCTCCTCTCCGCTGTGAACTCCAATCGGCGACCAGCGGTCCGCTTCTGTACTTGCGGGCAGTAGGCGCGCCAATAGTGCCTCACTAAAATCGTATGGCCGGCAGTTGCGGAGGGGCTACGCATGGATTTCTCCAAATCGCCCGACGGAAATAAAATCTCGCGGAAGGAACTCTCTTTTCCGTGGCTGCCATTTTACGCGTTCGTCGTCTCGCTCGGTGTCTGTCTCGCACTGGCAGGCTGCGGCTCGGTGAGTTCCTCGGGCCGCTCCACTGGCAAAGGAACCAAGCCGGCGATCACTTACTTTGCGGCGGACCCCACCGGCATCAGCTCCGGCGCAACCAGCATGCTGAACTGGGCAGCAACCGGCGCAACGACCATTTCCATCTCACCGGGATCGTTCTCATCCACTTTCCCGAGCGGTTCGTTCAGCGTCAGCCCGACGGCCACCACCACCTACACGCTGACTGCCACCAACGCCGCCGGCTCGTCAACCTCAACCGCCACCGTGACCGTCACTGCAACTCCCCCAAGCAAGCCAACCATCAGCTCCTTCACTGCCAACCCCACGATCATCAATTCGGGTTCCAGCAGCACGCTGGCTTGGACGACGTCCGGCGGAACAAGCATCGCGATTACGCCGGGAACTTTCACTTCGTCATCGGCCAACAGCTCAACCAATGTGAGCCCAACCGCAACGACGACTTACACGCTGACGGCGACCAACTCCGCCGGCTCCGCCACCGCCACCGCGAAAGTCACCGTCACGACGTCGTCCGGCGGCTCGCTCGCCATCACCACCTCTTCGTGCTCAGGCGGGACGCAAGGCGCCTCCTACACCGGCTGCACCATCGCGGCCAGCGGCGGCACTCCCCCGTACACTTTTTCCATCAGCGCCAACGCCAGCTTCGCCCCCCTGCCCGAAGGGATGTCTCTCGATGCATCCACGGGCAACGTCACCAGCGCGCTCATCGGCGGCCAGGGCAGCTACACGACCGAATTTGTAGTGACGGACTCCACCAACACGCAAGCCACGCGCAACATCAGCTTCGCCATCAACGGCAGCAACGCTTTCCTCGCCAACATTTTCCCGGCCACTTCCATCTTTCACCATCGCGTCGACGCGGCCACCACCAGCTTGCCCGTGGACTCATCGCCCGCCGCCCCGATCTACAGCGGCTACCTGGCCGCAACGGTGAAGCCCTTCTTCGGCAACAATTCCAATGGCGTCTTTCCGAATGGCATTCCCGCCATCCAGGTTCCCGCCAATCAAGCCAACGTTTCCGTCAGCACTACTCTCTATCAATCGTATTTCACGTCCGGCCCCATTCCCGCGTATGCTCCGGTGGAAGAAACCGCGCGCTCCACGGGCGATCGTCACGTCCTAGTCTACGTGCAGGCCGGCAGCGGAAAAACTCCCGCGCTTTATGAAATGTGGCAGGGCATCTATCAAGGCGGGCCGTGGACCGATTCCTCCAACGCGCTCTGGCCCGACGTCTCTTCGAACGCGCTGACGGCCCAGGGCAACGGCACCTCCGACGCCGCGGGACTTCCCGTCGCCCCGCTGCTCGCCAATGCGGACGAGGTCATCGGCACCGGAACGCCCTCCGCGCCCAACGGCACCGTCCGCCATCCCATCCGCTTCACGGTCAACCATATGGTGAACTACTGGGTGTGGCCCGCCACACAGTCGGCGGGCGTGGGCAGTTGCACGGCTTCGGGTGGCGGCACGATTCCCACGGAATCGCAAATCTCGCAGTCCACTCCTCCGGCAAGCTGCACCATGTCCGCACCCGCGGGCGAAATCTATCGGCTGAAAGCTTCGGTGGCCACTCCGTCCTGCGCCACCACAAGTCCGCAAGCGGCCATTCTCATCACTGCGTTCCGCAACTACGGCATCATCCTCGCCGACAACGGAATGAGCGGCGGCCTCACCGGCACCCCCGACGCCCGCTGGAACGACACCGACCTCCGATGCCTCACCAGCCTCACCCTTTCCGACTTCGAACCAGTCAACGTCTCCACCCTGATCGTTAACAACGACAGCGGCGCCACCAGCTATTAGCCAAGCCTCTCCGCATTCCTCAATGTAGCGCTGGCTTTTATGCCAGCCCTCTTTCGGCTCGGACATTCACGTCCACCATCTGCGATATTCCAAAAATATTCCCGGCCCTTCGCGCGCATCTGTGGCGGCCCGCCTGCCCTGAACGTAGGCGAAGGGTCTGAGGCGGACGCCTTGGAGTGCAGCTCGTCCCGAGCGCCGAAGCAGAGCGAAGCTCTCGCTTTTTCGCCATATGCATCTAGCTCCAATGGTACGTTTACCACGCGTTACAGCTTCCCCCGACGGCGCGCTTGCGCGAGAGGGTTAGGGCATAGGAGCGATTTGCTACACCAGATAAACAGCCTCTCCGCTGCGGAGAAAGCGGAGTTGTTAGAGGTGTGGCAAAGCTTGGAAGCGGACGCGGTAGCGCTCACGGGCGCGCAACACGCCGAGCTCGATCACGGGCTCGCTCGGCCTGAGCAGAATCCTTCCGATGTCGTCCCCTGGGAGCAAGTCCAAGCGCGCCTATTTCAGAAACCGTGACACTCCGCTCAGGAGGTTTTAGGCTGCGCCACCCGCCACCCACAGGCGGGATCCGGGCAGCTGGTGTCCTTCTCTGCCGGACCTATCTTTGTGTGGGGACGCCGAAGCAATGCGAATAGCCGTCGTCGTCGGAAAGGAAAAACTCGGTCTGCCCATAGTCTCGCTGCTCGAGTTCTGAAACACCGTACCCAAGGCTCTTCAATTGCTCTCTCGTTTTGTGTATATCCGTCGGCGCCCAGTAGAGCCGAATGCCCTCGTAGTCTTCCGGCTTGACCGGAGTCCCCGCGCGTTGGTTCAGCATAAAACATAACCCGTCTTTCCGAAGCATGCAGAAGATCAGCTTGTCGTCTTTGCGCATTTCTGAACTCATCGAGAATCCCAAACCATCAACCCACAAACGCAGACTCTTCTCCAGGTTTGCGCTCGGAATCACCGGGATGCAATATTCAACAGGCATAACAGCCTCCTTTCGCCAAACTAAAGCGCCGCTCACAATGCATTAAGCCATCCATAGGCGACACCCGCGCTGTGGGTTCCTGACCGTGGATTAGTTTACGCCAGCCAAGGGGACAACCAAGAGGACGGACGGGATGTTCCCTTCAAATTTATCAGGCTGCCGAAACGCAAGAAAACTTTCGTCTGCCCCTGGTCTTGGAGATAATCCTGAAATAGCCGATCGGCATAATCGAACACGGAGGAACAATTGGCAAAAGTAATCGTCGGGATGACCATCTCGCTTGACGGGTTTGTAGCCGACCAAAATGGCAACGCAGGCCGCCTATATCCCGACTTGGCGGCGCTCCAACACAACGCTTACATGAAGGACGCTATCGAGCAGACTGGTGCGGTCCTCATGGGGAGAAGGACGTTCGAGATGGCGGACCCCGACTCGTACGTAGACAGCTACGAATTCCAGGTGCCGATTTTCGTGCTGACCCATCACCCACCGAGCGTTGCACCGAAACAAGACCAGCACCTGACCTTCACGTTCGTAACCGACTGTGTGGAATCAGCAGTGGCCCAAGCCAAAGCTGCCGCCCGCGATAAGGCAGTTCAGGTGGTCGGCGGCATCAGCGTAGCCCGACAGCTCCTGGATGCGGGACTCGCCGACGAGCTTCATCTTGATATCATGCCGGTATTTTTGGGCAGCGGTCTCCGGTCGTTTGAAAGCTCCACCCTGGAGCGCGTCCGCCTGGAGAAAATCAGCGTGCAGGAAGTCGGCACGAGAACCAGCCTCCGATTCCGCGTGAAGCAGTAGTCGACCTTCCGGGAAGTCGGGCACACACGGGATGTTCCCATCCAATTTATCAAGCTGCCGAAATCCAAGAACTCTTTGTGTCTGTCCGCAGTCCTCTGGTGCGATTCTTTATTGGTTGCCTTCGGTGGCTGGCAAATTCAATTCGCAAACACCTCCTGGGTGGCCTTCCCTTTCGGTTTTGGCTGACCCGCCGGAGGCGGGAAAGGGTTGGCCACTCCGCTCGTTTCTCCGGCCGCCGGGTCCTCGGATTCGCTGTGGGGGATGTAGTAAACTGCGTCCGCGAGTGTTCATGAGGCAGTACGTGAAAGCCCCAATTCTTTACCGGATCGCTTCTGTGCTTCTGCTGCTTTTTGCCGCCGGACATACGTTTGGGTTTCGCCAGAATAATCCGGAATGGAGAGCGGACGCGGTTCTTGCGTTAATGCGCTCCGTCCACTTTGACGCGCAAGGGTTTACCCGGACGTATTGGGACTTCTTCAGCGCGTTCGGGCTTTTTTTCTCCGTGTTTCTTTTATTCGCCGCGGTATTGGCGTGGCTTCTGAGCCGGCTTCCGGCAGAGACTTTGGCACGCGTGCGCAGCATTGCGTGGGCGCTCGCCATTTGCTTTGTAGCAGTCACAGCTGTGAGCTGGAGACACGCCTTCACCACCCCCCTCGTTTTCTCAACCCTGATCACAGTGTGTTTGCTTGCGGCCGTGTGGCTCTCACCAAAGACAGGCTGAACCTTGCTGGGGCAAGCGACAGTTCCGATCAGCCCTGCGCCCAAGATTGGCATCTGGAAATCGCACCTCCCATAACGGGCGATGCAACCGGCTTGAAGTCTCTTCCTCCGCTCCGAAGCTAACGGCTGTAGACTGTCCCTTAGGGCCTGCGGCCAGCGAAACCCCATGAAAATCAGCCAGTTGGTCTTTCGCGGACCCGCGACGTAACATTGCCTCCGATGATGCGTATGCATAGGCATAGGCACTTTCGCTTTTCTACTTTCGACTTTCCATTTTCTAATTTCCCAGTTTCCGCTTCTGCTAGGAGGGCACAATGATCCGAGAACGAGCGCTGAAAATCGTGCTGGTGCTGGTGGGGCTGATTTTTGTAGCGCTGGCCTATCCGATGGTGGTGCTTAGTCAGGATGAAGCACTGCAGATGATGCTGAGCGTCTATGTCACGCTGGGAATTTTCCTGCTGCTGGCGGCGCGCAATCCGTCCACATATCGCAGCGTGATTGCCTTCGCGGCCTGGTCAAGCATTGCCCACGCCGTGCTCATGGGCGTGCAGGCTTACTACGATGTGGCCCAGCGTGTCCATTTCCTGATCGGCGACCTCGCGCTGGTGATCATCGGCATCGCACTGATCGCCCTCTCGCCCGCAAAACTAAAGCTGGCCGACGCCTGACAGGAAAACGTGCCTTCACCCAGCCAAACACCGGGCGTTGCAGCCGGCTCGAAGCCTCTTCCTCCGTTCCGAAGCTAGCAGCTGTCGGCTAACGGCCGGCCGATTCCCTTTTGCGGCCTGGCGGCCTACAATGTCGCCGCTACTTTTCAAGCGAGGGCCAAGAGCCATGCGAAATCTGGTTGCTATGCGGAAGCTGTTGTTTATTGCTTTGTTGTGTTTGGGGTTTGGCGCGGCAGCGCGGGCGCAATACACGGACTGGAAGGCCATTGAGGATCTGGGCGGGCCGCGGGAGTTTGCGGCGCGGCGTGCGGAACTGGCGGCGCAGGCGAAGACCGGCTACACGCTTCTGTTTGCGCGCAACGAAATTGCGGAGGCGACGCACTACCGCGAGGACAACGACTTTTACTACTACACAGGCGTGCAGGACCCCGGCGCCGTCCTGGCCCTGGACAACGCAACCGGCAATACGTTTTTGTTTGAGCCGGAGCAAGCCGGCCGCACCGCGCAGGTCTATGGAGCGAACCTGCTTTCTCAGCCGGAGGAGGCGAAGCGGCTGGGCTTTGCGTCGGTGCAGCCCATCGGCAATCTGGACATCATGCTTTCCTACACGCTGAGCGCACATCCGCCCGTTGACCTCTGGGTGCGGCTGGGATTTCCGGACAAGGCCGACAGTGCGCGCGGCGAAGTGGGCCGCGACCACGCGTGGAAATTCGCGCATCCTTATCACGAAGACATTCCGCAAGATCTGGCGCCGGGGAAACTGCTGGCGGAACGCTACCCGATGGCGAAGCTGCGCGACGTGACCGCGATCATCGACGCGATGCGCAACATCAAGCGGCCGAAAGAAATCGAAGTCCTGCGCCGCAACGGAAAAATCAGCGCGGAGGGCGACCGCGCGGCGATTGCGCATGCTAAGCCGGGGATGCACCAATACGAAATCGAAGCGCGGGCTTACGACTATTTCTACAGCCATGGAGCGCAGGGCGTGGCGTACCTGGCGATCGTCGGCTCTGGGAACGACATCAACACGTGGCACTACTTTTCCAACCGCAACGTCATTGAGGCGAATCAGCTGGTCGTGTTCGATTACGGCGCTTCGCTCGACCATATGACTATGGACATCACGCGCACCTTTAACATCAGCGGAAAATTCACGCCAGAGCAGGCGAAATGGTATTCCGTGGACCTGGAATCACAGAAAGCCACGATCGCGCTGCTAAAGCCCGGGCACACCTACGAAGAAGCCGAAGCCGCGGGGAAAGCCGTGTTTGAAAAGGTGGGAATCGGTGCGCAATGGTATGGCTGGCCTGGCCACTTTGTGGGACTGGCGACGCACGACGTGATGCATCCGAGCGGTCCGATCAAAGCGGGCCAGGTGATCACCGTGGAACCGATCGTGGAATTCCCCGACAAGCAGATGCACTTTCGCGTGGAAGACACCGTCCTGATCACCGAAGGCGAGCCGGAAATCCTGAGCGCGGCCATACCCAAGGAAATCGTCGACGTCGAGAAATTGGTAGGCAGCGAAGCAAAGGAGAAATAGAGGGAGTAGAGCCAAACGAGTTCGGAAATTATTGCGAGATCCTCAAAACAAAATGTTGAAGCGCGTGACTAACTCTGTCCTGTTAATTTGGTCTGGCGTTCTCCATTCTGCTGCGTTTGTTTCCAGCATTCATTTTGGGGGGATTTGGGCTGATTGCTGCCTGGCCGCACATTTTTGGAGGCAGGTAGCGTAGATTCAGAATCTAATGTATTCATCCGAAGCGGGTGGCCGATCAGAAGATCGGCGTTCCCAGGAAGCGGCGCGATTTATTGCGGGATGGAGAAATCGTAGATCTTGCCGCTGGCGCTTCCGCCGGAGCGGGACGCGCCGAGATCGCCGCCCGACATGTTGGACTGAGCGCCGGTGCCGAGGAAGAAGGTGTATTCGCCGGGCTTGAGATCGGAATTCAGTGTGACTTTGTAAACGCGGACGCCTGCGTGCTCCGCTCGAAACGGAATCTGCTTTTCTTTTTTGATTCCGGCTTTGCCGCCGGTTATGCCGCCAAAACTTCCGACCTGAAATTCCCGGTGATCGCTTTTCTTCTCCAGGGTGAGCAGAACGTAGTCCGAAGCGGTGTCGCCGTCAGGAACATAGAAATAGAAAACGGGACGACGGTCCTTGACGAGATTCGCGGAAGTCGGGCCTTCGACGAAGGCATCCCAATGCTCGGAGCGGATTCCATTGGTGAAGAAACTGGCCGCACGGCCTCCCGCTTTTTGCTGCGTGAGCGTCCTGCCCTGCACGAGAGCAAACGTCGGTCCGTCTTTCCAGTAAACGCCCACTTCCGGCGGCGGAAGATTGGGATCCGTCGTCATCGGCGCACCGGAAACGACGACTGTCGTAGGAAGCGCGGGATTGATCATGGCCTTGACGACGGCGTCGGAAACCTTGGCTTCCTTCAGCGACTTCAGGGCGTCGACCGAGGTCTCGAAGTTGAGGCCGTCGGAACCGGAGATACTGCGGATTTTGGCGATGATGACGTCGTCAGACAGGCCGAGCGACGTCATGGAAATGATGTCCTGATTAGTCAGACGCTTGGAGGACTCCTGTGCCATTGCTGATCGGCTGAAGGGATAACAGGAGAAAAGCAGAGCAGTTAGTAGGCCGACTGCCGTAACGGATGCCTTGCCGTGCCAGAGCGAACTGGAAAGACGTGGCATGGAGTGTTCCTTTCGTCTTGTTAATTAGATGGACGCGCGGAGACTGCAAAAAGTTACTGACGCAAGAAATTCGATGGCGGATTTGCCAATGGCGATGCCTGGAATGGTTGGCGGTTCGTTCGCCTGGGCACGCCAATCGGGAGATTCATCCCGCGCCACCCGCGGGAGGGCACAGAGTTGACGTGTCCGGAAGGCGCTGGCTCGACCTTAAGTGCGGGCGTTGTTACGATACGTCGCATAGGCATGGCTGCGAAGAAACAAACGAAAAAGAAGGGACGCGAGAGACGGCACGAGCTTGTCGAGTCGCTGCGCATTGTGTTGCGTGCGCGATTTGGTGTTTGCGCAGGGGAGCGCATCGGGGTGGCGGTTTCGGGCGGGGCGGATTCGGTGGCGCTGCTGCGCCTGTTTGTGGAATTGCGCCAATTACTGGGCATTGTCGTTTGCGTAGCCCATTTCAACCACAAGTTGCGGGGGAAGGCTTCGGACTCGGATGAGCAATTTGTAGCCAAACTTGCGGCACAGCACGGAGTGGAATTTTTTGTCGCTTGTGAAGATGTTGGCGCAAAAGCCGAACGCGAGCGGGCGAATCTGGAGGATGCGGCGCGGCGAGCCCGTTATGCATTTTTCGAGCAACTGGTGAAGGACGGGCGAGTTTCGCGCGTGGCGGTGGCGCAGACCGCGGACGATCAGGCGGAGACGGTGATGGCGCACATTTTGCGCGGCACGGGCTTGGCGGGTCTTGCGGGGATTCATCCGCAAGCGGGAAGCGTGTTACGTCCGCTGCTGAGGATTCGGGGGGCGGCGCTGCGGGATTACCTGCGGGCGAAGCGGCAAACTTGGCGCGAGGATGCTACCAACCGCGATGAAACGCGCACGCGAGCGCGCATCCGGCATAAATTGATGCCTTTTTTGGAGAAGAAATTCCAGAATTCAGTTGTGGAGCATCTGTGCCAACTGGCGGAGCTTGCGCGGGAAGACAACGATTACCTGGATTTCACAGCGAGTTTCCGGGTGAATGATGTTGCAAAAGAAATAGGAACGGGAATTTCCATTCCGGTCGGCGAGTTTGGCGAGGTCCCAAAAAGCTTACAAAGAACGAGCGGTGAATATTCCTCCGAAGCGAACACCCTCGCGTTGAGGAAGCGGATCATTCGCGAAGTGGTGAAGCGGGTAAAGCCGCGGGCCGGTGAATTGGGCGCGCTGCATGTTGACGCGGTGCTCGATCTAGCCCGGAGCGGCCACTCCGGAAAGATTCTGCAGTTGCCAGGGGGCGTGGAAGTGCGCCAGGAACGCGAATTGCTGATCTTTCGCGCCGGCCCAATCGGCAAAGATAAGACCGAGCGGGGAACGTTTTCCTTGCATGTGCATTTGCCCGGGCTCGGCGAGGCGTTGCGCCTTGATGCACTTTCTCGCATCTTGCACTTCCGGGTGATTGACTGGCCCTCCGAAGGGCGAGAAACTACTAGTACAGGGGCAGTTCTGGACCGCGACCGGTTGCGCGCACCTCTTGAATTGCGGAATTGGCGTCCCGGGGATGCCATGCGGCCGGTGGGTCATCAGAATCGTCACACGGTGGCGCGGCTTCTGAACGAACTTGGAGCGAGCCGCTGGGAAAAAGAAAGCTGGCCGGTGCTGACCAGCGCGGGGAGATTGGCGTGGGTCCTGGGATTGCCCGTCGCAGACGAGTTTGCGGTGGTTGAAGGGAGCCGTGCAGCGGTGGTGATTACCGAGGAATCCTCATCGTGAGCCGCGCAGGGGCTGCTTCCTACTCCGCGGCGCGAATTGCCGGCCGGGTGAAAACGCTGGGGCGCGCGATTTCGCAAGCGTACGGCGGGCGGCGGCTGGACATGGTGGTGACCATGGACCGGTCGTTTGTATTTGCCGCCGATCTTGTGCGAGCGATTGATGGGCCTGTGGCGGTGCACTTTGTTCGCGAAGATGTCCGCGACGTGGAAATGGACGGGCGCGTGCGACGGGAAGTTTTTTTCGGGAATCGCCAGACGACCAGTGGCGGCGAAGAAGCATCGGAATTCAAGGGGCGCGGC
>Ga0210402_10006590_pt1 | contig 10276 bp, 10 predicted proteins | sample IncBWC7MmetaG_FD_161055 | JGI IMG/M metagenome (GOLD analysis project Ga0210402, IMG submission 161055) | Forest soil microbial communities from Barre Woods Harvard Forest LTER site, Petersham, Massachusetts, United States - Inc-BW-C-7-M | ecosystem: Environmental > Terrestrial > Soil >...
CGGCAGGATTGGGGATGGCGGCCGCAATAATGCCAGCCTTGTCACAGACTGTCGCCCGACCCCCACGTCCCGCGACCGCGGCCGCTGTCGGCGAGGGTGGCAAGGTGCAGGAATCGAATGAGTGGACGGTCGGTATCGCTGCCGGGCTGCTCGAAGGCGCGAACATTCGTTTCGCATCCGAAATGGCCAAGGTGCTGGACGACAGACCGAACCTGCGCGTGCTGCCGATGGTGACCTACGGCGCTCTCGGCAATGTCGAAGACCTGCTCTATCTGAAGGGCGTCGACGTCACGATCACCTCGGCCGACGTGCTTGAGGAATACATCCACAAGGGCACGCTTGCGAACATCAAGGAGCGAATACGCTACGTCTGCTCGTTCTACATCAACGAGGTGCATATCTATGTGCGTCCGGAGATCAAGACATTGCAGGATCTCGCCGGCAAGAAGGTGAGCTTCAACACCGTGGGGAGTGCTGCGAACCTGACGGGAGGCATTATCTTCGATCGCCTTCACATCGGTGAGCAAAGGGTCTTCATCAACAACTCGGTCGCACTGGAAATGATGCGGACGGGTGAGATCGCGGGCGTCGTGCATGTCACCGGCAAGCCGGTCGATCTTTTCGGCAAGTACAAGCCGGAGCCGGGATTCCACTTCCTGCCGCTGCCATATTCGCCGGAACTGCAGGATTACTACGTTCCGACCGAACTTTCGTCGAAGGACTATCCCAATCTGCTCCGGCCCGGCGAGACCGTGGAAACGGTTGGGGTGCCCCAGGTGCTGGCGGTCTATAATTGGCCTCCCGAGACCGCGCGGTATCAGCGCGTCGCCCGCTTCGTGAAATATTTCTTCGAACGGTTCGACCAGTTCAAGAAAGCGCCGTTCCACCCGAAATGGAACGAGATCAATTTGGCCTCCTCGCTTCGCGGCTGGACAAGGTTCCGAGCCGCGGAAGAAATGCTGGCAAAGCCGGCCGCGTTGAACGGACAGCGCGATGTAGCACCTCCACGCGCCAGCGCCGGCGCCCCTCCGGAGCAGGACCGTCAGCAGTTCGAGCAGTTTCGCAGCTGGTTGAAGCGGAATTCGGCCGGGAGATAGGCTGATCTGAGAGCATGATCTCCCTTGAGCCTCAACAAACGCAACGCGTTTGCGCGGGGATCATGCTTCAGTTGCCCGCATCAAGTCCGTCGGGCGCGCCTTCAAAATGAGGTAGCCCTTCTTCTACGACAGGCTAAAATCACCGTCTTCGGAGGTTTCAGCCATGAAATTCGAAGGCGGATGCTATTGCCGTAAAATTCGCTACGTGGCAGACGGCGAACCTCGCCTCAAGGCGCAGTGCCATTGCCGCGAATGCCAGTATATCAGCGGCGGCGCCCCGAACATGTTCATGCTCGTGGCGCCGCAGGGCTTTCGTTACACCAGCGGCGAACCGCGCAAATTTTCGCGTTCCGATCTCGAAAGCCCGGTGACGCGCGAATTTTGCGGCGAATGCGGGACCCATCTCGTCACGCGACGACCGGGTTTGCCACTGATCATCCTGAAGGTCGGCACGCTTGATGATCCTGGTCTGTTTGGCGCGCCGCAAATGGCGATCTATACCGTCGACAAACAGTCCTTCCATGTTGTTCCAGAGGGCTTGCCAACATTCGAGCGCTTGCCTCCGCGCTAACCGAAGGCGCCTCGGTCAGCCGCGTCGCGCCGCGTTGATCGCGGCGACGTCTATCTTCTTCATACCCATCATCGCATCAAATGCGCGCTTTGCTTCATCGCCGCCAGCCGCTAACGCCTCGGTCAACACGCGCGGCGTGATTTGCCAGGAAACGCCCCACTTGTCCTTGCACCAGCCGCATGCACTTTCCTGCCCGCCATTGCCCACGATGGCGTTCCAGTAGCGGTCGGTCTCGTCCTGATCGTCGGTGGCGATCTGGAACGAGAAGGCTTCGTTATGTTTGAACGCGGGGCCGCCATTGAGGCCGAGACAAGGGACGCCGGCAACCGTGAATTCGACCGTCAGCACATCACCCGCCTTGCCGGACGGGTAGTCACTGGGTGCACGGTGGACGGCGCGCACAACGGTGTCGGGAAATGTCTCCGCGTAGAAGCGGGCAGCAGCCTCGGCGTCCTTGTCGTACCAGATGCAAATCGTGTTCTTTGCCATTGCGAGTCCCTTCGGTTCCACGCCAAATCATGCCTCACACCCATCCGCCCCCGATTGAGATAGGCTGCTCCGTCGATGTGCGCCAGCTTCGATGTCTTTTGCCCAGCCTCGCCAGATTCGTCGTGATGGGCCAGAGCACGACATCGGCTTGACGGATCAACGACCAGCCGCGATTTCATGCGTCCGCGGATGCTAGGTCGGCTGGAATAGCATCCACACGCCCCCAGCGAAAAAAACGATTCCCGCCGTTCGTGCAATCGCACGGCCCGACGGCATGACTTTCTCAAGCAGGACGAGGATAGCGAGCGCGGCGATCCAGAAAAGATTCATCACACCAAGAGCAAAGAGGAGAAACATCAGCGCCCAACAGCATCCGAGACAATAGACGCCGTGGCGAAACCCCAGTGTCAGTGAACTGGTCGCGGCCCTTTGGAAGCCGCCGTGGCTCAAGATGAACCCAAGCGGCGCTTGGCACTGCGATAGGCAAACGTCCTTCAGCGGTGTCCACTGGTAGAGCCCGGCAAGGATGAGCAAGGTGCCGCTGACAATCCTGTTCGCACTGGCCATCATTGGCGTGAGCAACGCTGCACGTTCAAGGGCCCATTGCGCCGACGTCGCCGCGAGTGAAAAGGCGATCCATGCCAGCAAGTAGCCGCCCGCAAACCAGGCGGCTGAGGCGAACGGCCGGCTTTTCACGGCTTGGCGTCCAACACGTGCGTAAACAAGGATCATCGGCGCCGCCGAGGTCGTCATCATGCCGATCATCATCACGACCCACATGACGAACACGTAGGCAAATTCGATCGGCTGCCAAGGCGAGCTTGCCGGCATCATCAGAGCCTGGCCTGCCGGGATCATGCGGTAGCCAGTCATGTCCATGCCGTCCATGGCCATATCGTTGGCGAGCCAGACGAGGTCGGACCAGGCGAGCGCGGTAAGCGCCGCGAGCGACGCGATGATGATGGCGCGGTCGCGACGCAAAATGGCTTCGAGAGCCGATGCGCTCATCAGGATGTGTTCATCAGGACGTGCTGGACCACTGGATCGGCGCGTAGTGGCCGTTCTTGCCGGAGTTATCCCAACGCATCCCGTGATCGCTGAACGTATTTCCGGGTGCCCCCACAGCAAATGCGAGCTTGTCGGGACTGACCGGATGGCCGATGTTTGCCCACATCTCGCCGCTTGGATGTGCCGTCGGCAGCGGATCAACACTCATGTGCAGGATGCCCGGAATTTCGGCTGAGCGTGTTTTGCCTTTGACGTGATAGGTGATCGGAACCTTCTTCGCGCCGAGGTTTTTCGCGATCAGTGGCGCAAAAAGCGCCATGGGTCCGCCGGCCGCTCCGGTGAAAATGGCGCCCAACGCTTCCGTCTGCTTGTCGTTGGCGCGCTCGTCGATATAGGCGGCTACTGACCAATTTCCGTCTGCCATGGGCCCCGGTGTATGGACCGCGAGCGCGACATTGAGGCCGTCAAGCACAGTGCTCTCATAGCTTCCCTTGTCGATGTGAAAGAGCAACGCGACGTCGCATACGCCTTCAGTTGGCCTCGAGGTCAGTGGTGCGGATGTCGACACAAGACAGGGACACACCACGTTGCAATTGCAGTTCTCGAAATAGTCTCCCGATATTTGCCAAGCAGCTGCCATTATAGGCTCCCGTTGAAATTGGCTTCTCGTTGAAACATACCGGCCAGCGGCTGTTCGCGGATCAATCTTCGCGGATCAAAATTGGTCGGGCAAGCTGACCTATTGCGATCGGTCAGCATTATAGTGAAGCGAAGGCTGACTGTGAAATGTTCAATGGCGGCAATGCGGTCTCGTAGACTTGCCGCGTTCTCTTACGAATTCCGTTCCGGATCAAAAACAGCAAGGTCTCGACCGAGCAAATGTTTTCCGGTCTGAGCCTCAGAGCAGACGCAAGGCCGGTCGAGCGCGATGTCTTTTCAACCTCAACGCATTGCACCGAACCGCGACCATCACGCTGCCAGGCCACGCATCGGCCGTTAACCATATGCCAGCTTCCTGCGATTGGCGGCGAGAGCTTAGCTCGCATTTAACTATTTGCCCCAAAGGATAGGCGACCAGCGCGGAATGACCCGCAGCAAGGCATTGCTTGCGGGAGTCGAAGCTTTTGGGGAGCGATGGCGTGAGAGCGCATTTGGTCGTCGCGCTGGCTTTGACGTTGATCGGCTGCAGCCGTCAACCGTCACCGCTTGCGTCCGAGACATCATGCGACAGTGCGGACGGGCCGGCCTGCGCCGAGCGAAGGGCGGCCGGCACGCCGGTGCAGCTTGCATCGTTCAGACCCCATTCCACGACGGCGCACGCCAAGACCATGCAAGCCAAGACGCACGCCAAGTCCGTGCACGCCGAGACCGTGCATGCCAAAACCGTGCATGCTAGGACGATGCACGCCGGGACGGCGCACGCCAATATGATGCAAGACAACGCCTCGCGCATCGCGAGGCGAGCAGATCCGTCTGCGGATCGCCCACGCGCCGGCATCTACCTCGCCGCAAAAAGAGCAAAGCCCGCGGCCGGCAGAGAGCGGATCGCGCCGGCCTTCCGTGTCCCGCTGCCGCCGTCGCACGCGCCGAAGACGCCGTCATCGCAGGCCGCAAGCGTTGCGTCCGCCTCGGTCGATCCGTCACGATTCGATGTCGCGGATGCGCGCGGGGCCACGGAGGGCGTTGCGAAATCCGAATCGCGAACGATCGAGCAGCAGGTGGCCGACGCGACAGCGGCAGCCGAGCGTGCAACGGTCTCTGCCGCGCCACCCGCGCCGCAATCGAAAGCGAGCAGGGAAAACATCGCGGCCGCTCCGCCGAATACCGATCTTCTGGTCGCCGTCGTCATGGCGCGTCCGGATGTCAAGTCGGTCTCCGATCTGACGCGCAAGACCATTGCGATCGACGAACGCTATTCCGCATCGAGCGGCAATGTCAGGACTGCGATCGTCGCCGCCGGCGCACCCGAAGTTCAGGTGAGCGAGGAGCCGATGACGGCAATCAATCGCCTGACCGGCGGCGAGGTGCCTGCCGCGGTGGTTGCCCTGGTCTCGCCGGACGCAGCCGACACCTTTCCCGAGATCGCGGGCCTCAAGCTTTTCCGCGTCCCGCTGTCGCCGAAGTCGGAGCGAGCGAAGCCGTAGCGCCGTGTGTCACGATTCGGAACAAATTGCACAGCCAAGGCGTTTGTTTCGGCGCGGGCGCCACCGGATTGCCACGAGAAAGTCCCATTTCGAAGTCTCGATGGCGAGATCCGACATTTCGTGAGTGGTTACTTTGTACCGTGTTGCCTTGGTGATTTCCGTCGTACTTGCCGCCTGTTCCTCCGCGTCTGCGGAGTCGGGACTTGCCTCCTATTATGGCGGGCGCGGCCATCATGGCGAAATGACTTGTGCCCATCGGACAAGGGCTTTTGGTAGTATCGTCACCGTCACGCATGCCGGGCGTTCGATCCAGTGCCGCGTCAATGATCGCGGTCCATTTGTGCGCGGCCGGATTATCGATGTCTCGCTGAGTGCCGCGCGCGCACTCGGCATGATGCGGTCCGGCGTGGTCCGTGTCTCCGTGGAGTAGCTTGCCGCGACGATGGGCTTGCGCCGACTTCGCCCGACGGGGGACGCCGCTCAGTCGCGTTTCCGCCCTAACGCCGACAAACCCGTCGACAAACTGTTAACCCGTCAGCGCGAAGCAGTGGAGCCGGCGTCGATGTTGCGTGAACCAAGCGTTGCCTTTAACCCGGAAGAACTTCAGCTTTTGGGGAGCGTCTTCGATCAGGCGTTGGCATCGCTGCCGCCTGCGATGCGGACGCGCTCCAATCGCGTGGAGATCGCCAAAAGGATTCTGGCGTGCGCGGCCACTGGCGAGCGCGATCCGATCGAGCTTGAGCTAGCCGCCACGATGAACTTGACAGTCGCCGCGTAGCCTCGCGCCGGCAAATCGCGACGAGCGCGCGGGAAAGCGTGCAGGCAACGCCGTCGCAACGGCCCGTCGGGCAAATCAGTTGCGCGATTTGCATGTGCCGTCGCCTGGCGCGACGTTCATCACGCCCCGAAATCGCCTGCGCGCTGAAGCGAAATTCGCAAGGCTCTTCAAGCCGATTTGGCTCGTCCAGTCGTCCTTCCAAAAATATTCCGCTTTGCTCTTGCCCTTGCTCCGTGGCTACGTCTCACTGTCCCGCCTCCACAAGAGGGGCGTATCGCGATCGTCACGGACGTAGGAAGCGGGATGCGATGGACGCGGCGTGTCACGAGACGAATGACGCGCTCGCGGACGGCGAAGTCGTGTGGTCCTGGCGCCCCGACGCTGGCGCTAAGCCTCGCAACGATGATTGCGAAGCGACGGTGGCAAAAGAGCCCGGTCACCGGGGAGAGCACCTATAAGCCGTAAAACCATTGCGCAGGGAATGCCGGATGTCTCGGCTGAACCTGTGGTGACTGCCGCCTGCTTTTCTTGTTGCAGGCGGGCCATGGGTGCAGCCCGCACCCGGCATTCCCTGTGCCCTCTCTTTGAGAGATGAGGGTGGTTCATACGCAAAACTCGGACGCAACGCGCCGCGAGAACGCAAGCCCGCGCGGGTAGCTATAGCTCCCTCCACGTCGTCCCGGCGAACGCCGGGACCCATAACCCCAGGCGGATGTTGTTTGAGCAGGCTGGCCCGAGATCGCGAAAGCAACCCAGGCCGGTGGCTATGGGTCCCTGCTTTCGCATGCTTTCGCAGGGACGACGATGATAATAGAGGGTGAGCCGCCTGCGACGAGGCAATTCGCAAGAGTCATGCCTCTGGCCGGCGCGCACGCGGTCGCTTACATCTTCGCGATAACCTTAGCACGGGAGCAGCCCATGCAACTGACCGGCATCCATCATCTCACGGCAATTTCGGCGCGGCCGCGCGACAACCTTGCGTTCTATTCCGGCCTGCTCGGCCTGCGGCTGGTGAAGAAGACCGTCAACCAGGACGATGTCAGCGCCTATCATCTGTTCTATGCCGACGGCAAAGGCAGTCCCGGCAGCGACATCACCTTCTTTGATTTTCCACTCCCGCCGGAGCGGCGCGGGACCAACAGCATCGCGCGCACCGCCTTGCGTGTCGCGGGCGAGGCCACTTTCGCGTTCTGGCGCGAACGCCTGAAGCAGGCGGGCGGCGTGGTCGGCGACATCGGCGAGGTCGATGGCCGGCTGACTTTGCCGTTCGAGGACGGTGAAGGCCAGCGGCTCGCGCTGATCGATGACGGCGGCGCCGGCCCATCCTCGCCATGGGCGCGCAGCGCCGTGCCGGCCGAGCATCAGGTCCGCGGGCTCGGCCCGATCACGCTCAATGTGTACGAGCCCGAACGCACGGCGCTGGTGTTGACGGAGGTGATGAACATGCGGCGCGTGCGCGACTATGCGACAGCGGATGGTCAGGCGCATGTGTTCGCGATGGGCGAGGGCGGTCCGGCGGCCGAGCTGCACGTGATCGGGGCCAAGCATCTGCCGCTGGCGCGGCAAGGTGCCGGCGGCGTGCATCACGTCGCCTTCCGGACGCCGGATGAGGCGCAATATCACGCGTGGACGGCGCGGCTCGATGAATTGCGGATTCCGAACAGCGGCGAGATCGATCGCTTCTATTTCCGCAGCCTTTATTTCCGCGAGCCGAACGGCATCCTGTTCGAGATCGCGACCGACGGTCCCGGCTTTGCCAGTGACGAGCCGATCGACATGCTCGGCGAGAAGCTCGCGCTGCCGCCATTCCTGGAGTCGCGCCGCGCCGAGATCGAATCCGGACTGAAGCCGCTTGATTGAGACTTTCGCAATTCAACCACGTCGTCCCGGCGAACGCCGGGACCCATAACCCCAACCCCAGGCAGATGTTATTGAGCAGGCTGGAGCCACCTCCGCGAAGAACAGTCCAAGCCGGTGGTCATGAGTCCCCGCTGGAGCCTGTCATCGGGCGGTGGCGGGGACGACGAGGCGGCGAGCCGTTATCCGACCAGCACCGCATCCGCGCCGGTCACGGCCTCGGCGCTTTCGGTCACCGTCTTTTCCAGCGAAGTGGCCTGCACGGAGATGTTCTCGGCGAAGAACCGGGCCAGCGTCACGTAGCGTCCGTGATCGCCGGCCGCCTCGCTACGCGCGGCGAGCGCTTCGCTTGCGAGATAGCAGCCGCCGAGCGCCGAGCCGAACAGGCGAAGATAAGGCGTCGCACCCGCAAGCGCGTCATTGGGTGCGGAGGCGACGCGCTCCACGAGCCAGCGGCTCGCGCGCTCCAGCGATCCCAGCGCGTCGCGCAGCTTCGCGGCCGTGGTGCCGAAGGCGGGATCGTTGGAGACCTCCACCTGCTTGACGATGCCCTTGAGCTCGTCGAGCAGCGACCACACCGAGGCGCCGTCGTTCGCGGCAAGCTTGCGCGTCACGAGATCGATCGCCTGGATGCCGTTGGTGCCCTCGTAGATCGAAGTGATGCGCGCGTCGCGATAATGCTGTGCGGCGCCGGTTTCCTCGATGAAGCCCATGCCGCCATGCACCTGCACGCCGAGATAGGCGACCTCGTTGCCGATATCGGTGGAGAAGGCCTTGGCGATCGGCGTCAGCAGCGCGCCGCGCATGGCGGCATCGGCCCGCACCTTGGCGTCCTTGGCGCGCACCGCGACGTCGAGCGCGACCGCGGTCGCATAGCAGATGGTACGCGCCGCCGCGGTCATCGCGCGCATCTGCATCAGCATGCGCTTGACGTCGGGATGCATGATGATCGGGTCCGAGCCGTTGCCGGCCTCGCCCAAGGCGCGACCGGCCTCGCCCAAGGCGCGGCCCTGGCGGCGCTCCTGCGCGTAGGCCAGCGCCTGCTGATAGGCGCGGTCGGCAACGCCGACGCCTTCGAGCCCGACGCCGAGCCGCGCCTGGTTCATCATCGTGAACATGCATTGCATGCCGCGGTTTTCCTCGCCGATCAGGTAGCCGACCGCGCCGCCGTGATCGCCCATGGTCATGGTGCAGGTCGGCGAGGCGTGGATGCCGAGCTTGTGCTCGACGCCGCTCGGATGGATGTCGTTGCGCGCGCCGAGCGAGCCGTCGGCATTGACCAGGAATTTCGGGATCAGGAACAGCGAAATGCCCCTGGTGCCGGCGGGCGCGTCAGGCAAGCGCGCGAGCACGAAATGCACGATGTTGTCGGTCATGTCGTGGTCGCCATAGGTGATGAAGATTTTCGTGCCCTTGATCCGATAGGTGCCGTCGGCGGCGCGTTCGGCGCGGGTGCGCAGCGCGCCGACATCGGAGCCGGCCTGTGGCTCGGTGAGCTGCATCGTGCCGGTCCACTCGCCGGAGATCAGCTTGCCGAGATAGATCTTCTTCAGCTCGTCGCTGCCATGGGCATCGAGCGCCTCGATCGCCGACAGCGTCAGCAGCGGGCAGAGGCCGAAGGCGACGTTCGACGCGCTCCAGATCTCGGTGCAGGCCGCATTGATCGCAAGCGGCAGGCCCTGGCCGCCGAACGCTTCCGACCCCGAGACCGCGTTCCAGCCGGCGTCGGTCCAGCGCTTGTAGGCATCGGGCCAGCCGGGGGCGGTGGTGACCTTGCCGCCATCGAGCTTGATGCCGTGCTCGTCGCCGACGCGGTTGAGCGGCGCCAGCACGTCGGAGGCGAACTTGCCGGCTTCCTCCAGCACCGCCTGGGTGATGTCGCCGTCGAAATCGCCGTAATGGCCGGCCGCGACGGCGGCCTTCAGGCCCGCGCCGTGGTTCAGTGCAAGCAGAATATCGTCGATGGGGGCGCGGTAGGTCATGGCGTGCCTCGTGGCGAGCGGACGGGCAGGGGTACACGTCTTCCCATGAAACCAGTGTTCTCTCAACTCCCAATAGGCAAGGTAGGTAAGGTTCAGGTGCGATCGATGACCGCGGTGCGCGGAATACCGGCTTTCGGGGCTGTCGCCCGTCGCTCGTTTCGGGATGAAATTTGCGTGCCCAGCCTGTTGAAATCGCTCAACTCCCTCTATAGACCGGCGCTATCGGGAATCGGCCGTGCCGCGATCGCCGCCGCCGTCCCGAGCGGCCTGTTGGGGCGTAGCCAAGCGGTAAGGCAGCGGATTTTGATTCCGCCATTCGGAGGTTCGATCCCTCCCGCCCCAGCCAGGGA
>Ga0210402_10006591_pt1 | contig 10275 bp, 14 predicted proteins | sample IncBWC7MmetaG_FD_161055 | JGI IMG/M metagenome (GOLD analysis project Ga0210402, IMG submission 161055) | Forest soil microbial communities from Barre Woods Harvard Forest LTER site, Petersham, Massachusetts, United States - Inc-BW-C-7-M | ecosystem: Environmental > Terrestrial > Soil >...
CGAGCGTCGATGGCGCCAGATATGTTCACGCGTCAACCGCATGCGACCGGATCAGGCAGGCTCGAGCGCGACATCACCATGCCGCTGGTCGAAACCGCGCCAAGGCGGAGATCAAATTTCAAGGCCGCGCGTTGAACCTCAGCCCGCCGCCGGCGACCAACGTGGCGGGGTCCACACAAAATCATTACAGCCCGTCTATGAAAATCGCGCTGCTTGCCTTGATTGGGCTGTTCGTGGGCGCGTTCGGCGGCGCCGCGCTTGGAATCGGTGCCGGGCTCGTCTGGATCGAAGTCTTCAAAACCACGAGTTTTGAAGGCTATAGCGGCATGCTGGTGTTCTTCACATTCCTGCCGATCGGCGCCGCAATCGGCGGACTCGCAGGCGCGCTGCTATTCGGCGTCACGGCGGCTCGCGACGCCGAAATGGCTGCACGACAATCGCCCACTGCTCCGTTTGACGGCAGAATCGGACACTGAGGCGGAATTCGTGCCATGCAAAAAGGCGCTTGCATTTTGTATACATATCATTATTTGAAGCTTCAAATAGTGCAGCCTCCAGGCAGGGCGTCGGCAAAGACGCCCATCAGGGCCGGTCGCTGATTTGCAAAACCATTTCAGGACGCAATATCATGACAGAGCACAGCCTCTGGCGCTTTTCTCGTGCCATGCATCGCGCGATCAACGAGCGCCGGCGCGAAGACCTCGAGCCCTTGATCGACGAAGATGTCGACTGGGCGATCTACGGGCCTATCGACATGTTTCCATTCTTCGGCGCGCGGCACGGAAAGGCCGCGGTGCTTGAAGTCATCAAGCAGATTGCCGACAACGTCAGGGTCCACCGCTTCGACCGCGAATCAATTCTGCTCGGTGCGGAGTCGGCAGCCTCGATGTTGCGCTACTCGCTGACCATGCTTGATGCAAACAAGCCGATCAGTCTGCGGCTTGCCCATTTCGCCAAGTTCAGGGGCGGAAAGCTGAGCAACATCCGCATTCTGGTGGATACTTTCGACCTGGTGGAGCAGGCGCTTGGACGCCCGATTCACCTGCCCAGGATCTCGCCCGCAACGTGATGGTCGAATCACCATCGTCGATTCGGGCGGCCGGCGAATGCCGCGAAAGGTCTGGGCATTGCCGCATATTGGCCGCGATGAGGTCAAAATCGGCAGTCCTCATGGTGCGGTGTAACTGCGTCGCGAGGAGATTCGCGCCCGCAACATGCGCGAAAAGAGGATAAAGCCGATGAACGCCATTCGCCCGGAGAAGATCGAAGTGACCGACGAGGACAATGATTTCTCCGCAGTCTCGGAGGTCGAGGCCGGCATCCGGGACTTCGTTCGTAACGATGTCGCTTATTTGCGCCGCCCGGTGCCAGGCATGGCGGGAACGGCCGATGCCGCAGTCGATCCGAATGCGGAGGCCACGGTCAACAGCGTCAACTCGTTGATTCAGCGCGTGGCTGGAACATCGCTTGCCGAAATCGAGAACCTGATTTCCGAGCTGGAGAGCCTGCGCGAACTGCTGCATGCCGAAGGTCAGCGAGTTCAGCGCGAAATTTCGGGCTATGCCCAGCTTAGCCACGCCGCGATGAAATCGACCCGCATGATCGCCGACAACGTCGCGCAGTGGAAGCGATCCGCGGACGGATTGCGCAACGGCTGATCTGCGAACTTGATGCGATTTCCGTCGGGTATGGTTAGCAGAGCCTGACCTACTGGACGGTGACCGGACCGCCTTCCAGCGAGTACGCACCGTCCGCATAGCCTTTCACCACCATGGTGGTGGCGAACATGACTGCGAGCGTGACGGTTGCGAAGATAAAACCTACGAATTTCAGACTGCGGCGGTCAGCCATGGTCGTCCCCTCACCTCAATTCTGTCCTTGTGTCTTCAATGACAGGCACAGGTTCAAAATAAGTTAGCGGGGACGCGGTTCCAGCACCTCCTCAGCCGCCGCCGTTTCGCCGCGGTACAAAAGCCGTCGCCAAAACCGAAAATACCGGCTCGCCGCGCTGGTTGGTCCCGGTATTGCGGGCCTCAAGGACCCCCCATTCGGGACGGCTCGAAGAGGCCCGCAACGACACGACCTCGGTTGCGAATTTGATGGTGTCGCCGGCCAGCACCGGGGCGATCCAGCGCAAATCGCGAAAACCGGGTGATGGTCCCCAGGCCGCGACCTTCTCGCCGCGCGCGGCGGCTTCCCTCGCCAGCCGCTGGCCGTCGACGACAAGCAGCTTCATGCACGCTGATCCTACATGCCAACCGGACGCGGCAAGACCCCCAAACAGTGATTTGCGTCCTTCCTCTTCGTCGAGGTGAAAGCGCTGCGGATCGAACTGGGCTGCGAATTTCTTGATTGCCTCGGCGGTGAAAGTGAACGAACCCACTTCACGGCGCTGCCCGATCGTGATGTCCTCGAAAAAAAACATCGGTGTTACCGCTCCGCCGTAGCCTGATCTCGCCGTTGCACGATGATCGGCGACTCCATCTCGCACAGCGCATGTCCGGCTGCGTTGCTCGCTACCGCCTTGAACATCACAATGCCCGTGCCTGGCCGGCTGCGGGAAACCCTCGTTTCGGTCACGTCGACGTCAAGCACGACCTCGTCGCCCGGCCGAAGCGGCGCGAGCCAACGCAGCTCGTTCACGCCCGGCGAGCCCAGCGATGCCGTGCGGCCGATGAAGCCGTCGAACATCATGCGCATGATGATCGAGCAAAGATGCCAGCCAGAACCGGAAAGCCCCCTGAGCATCGAACGCGACGCCGCCTCCTCGTCGAGGTGCATGGGCTGCGGATCGAATTCGGCGGCAAAGGCAAGAATTTCCTCGCGCGTGACCCGGCGCGGTCCGAACCTGCCCAAACGGCCAAGCTTGAAGTCTTCGAAAACAAACGTGTTCATGACGAGGACATATTCACAGGAGCCCGATTGTGGCCGTACTTTGTGGCAATCTCAACCCGCCCCCGCGCATGGCTCGTCCCCGGCTTGCCCGGACTTCCATTCGGAGCTAGCCCTTCGCGGAGTAGTTGCACGTTGGACACGAATCACATTCGACTTCCCCGGGGAGAACCGCCGATGTTCGATTTTCAGGAGCTGTTTCAGTGGGACCGCTTCATTACACCCACGATAATCAAGACATTTTATTGGCTGGTGATCGCGTTGATCGGGCTGTTCGGCATTGCCGGCATATTCTCCGGCCTCGCCGCGATGGCAATCAGCCCGTTCGGGGGTTTCATTCAGTTGTTGGCCTCGATAGCCAGCGTCTTCGTCGGTATCATCTTTTCGCGCATCGTCGCTGAACTGGTGTTGATTGTGTTTCGTATCAATGAACATCTCGGCGCAATCCGCGACCAGGGCACAAGGAACTAGAATGCGTCAATTGTTGAAGCGGAAATGCATGACATCGCCGTCGGCGACGACGTAATCCTTACCCTCCAGGCGCAACTTCCCGGCATCGCGGGCGCCCGCTTCACCGCCCAGCGCGACGTAGTCGGCGTAGGCAATGGTTTCGGCGCGGATGAAGCCTTTCTCGAAATCGGTGTGGATGACGCCAGCAGCTGCCGGCGCCCTGGTGCCGCGATGGATGGTCCAGGCGCGCGCTTCCTTCGGGCCGGCCGTGAAATAGGTGATCAGGTCGAGGAGCTGATAGCCGGCCCGGATCAGCCGGTCGAGGCCTGCTTCCTCAAGTCCGAGCGTCTCGAGGAATTCAGCGCGTTCGGCGCGGGAAAGCGTCGCGATCTCCGATTCGATCTTCGCCGAGATGGCCACTGAAGCCGCACCTTCCTCCCTGGCGCGATGCGCCACCATCTCCGAAAACCCGTTGCCCTTTGCAGCGGACGCTTCCTCGACGTTGCAGACGTACAATACCGGCTTGGAAGTCAGGAGACCGAGCATGCCGAATGCTCGTTCCTCTTCTGCCTTGCGCTCCAGATAGCGCGCCGGTTTGCCTTCGCGGAGCAGGACCAAGGTGCGATTGACCAGGTCGAGTTGCTCCCTTGCTTCCTTGTCGTTGCCTTTTGCCTTCTTTGTCAGGTTGTCGACGCGTTTCTCGAGGCTGTCGAGGTCTGCAAGCATCAGCTCCGTCTCGATCGTATCGATGTCGGCCAAAGGCGCGATCTTGCCTTCGACATGAGTGATGTCGGAATCCTCAAAGCAGCGCACGACATGCGCGATCGCATCGACCTCGCGGATGGTGGCCAAAAACTGGTTGCCGAGCCCCTCGCCCTTCGAGGCGCCTCGTACAAGGCCCGCAATATCGACGAAGGTCAGACGTGTCGGAATGATCTGCGCGGATTTTGCGATCGCCGCCAATTGATCGAGTCGCGGATCTGGGACCGCAACCTCGCCGACATTCGGCTCGATGGTGCAGAACGGATAGTTCGCAGCCTGCGCCGCCGCCGTCTCGGTCAACGCATTGAAGAGCGTCGATTTGCCGACATTGGGCAATCCGACGATACCGCATTTAAATCCCACTTCGTGTTCTCGTCTCTTATTCCGGTCGGTGATTCTTGTGACGCGGCGCTAATGACCCATGATCGAAGCCTTTGATCTCCATTGCCAAATGCACCTTGTTTTGAAAACTGGCCGCGTCGCGCACCAGGACTTGCGCATTTTCAGCAACCGTTTCGACCAGCGCCTTGACCCAAGGCCAATCAATTTTTGGGAAATCGCTCAACACATAGCGTTCAACGAGATGTTTTGCTCCGGGATGCCCCACGCCCAGTCGTACCCGCCAATACTCGTTGCCAATGCATTCCGAAATCGAGCGCAGCCCGTTGTGTCCTGCAATACCGCCCCCGAGCTTCACACGCACTTTTGCTGGTGGCAGCTCGATCTCATCGTGGAATACCGTAACGTCGTTTTGATCGAGCTTGAAATAGTGGAGTGCCTCTTGGACCGATCGCCCGGACTCATTCATGAATGTATGCGGACGCAGCAGGACAACCTTCTTGTGGTTGAGTACGCCTTCGGCGCATTCCCCAAGAAAACCACGGCGCCATGACCGGAAATCATGGCGCCGCGCGATTTCTTCGAGAACGACGAAACCGATGTTGTGGCGATTACGCGCGTAGTCTGGGCCGGGATTGCCAAGTCCGACAAAGAGCAACATGGCGCGGCATCCCGTCTCCTCTTATTTCTTCTTGTCGCCTCCACCCGCGGGCGCCTTGGTGGCCGCGGCAGGCGCAGCAGCGCCGGCGGCAGGAGCAGCAGCCGGAGCCCCGGCCGCGGCGGCGGGAGCGCCGGCCGCAGGCGCAGCGGCTGCGCCAGCAACTGGCGCGGCAGCACTGGCAGCCGCAGCACTGGCCGCAGCGGCGGCAGCCGCCTTCTGCTCTTCGGCGTAACCGGACGGCGGCACGATGGTCACGAGCGTTGCGTCCTCGCGGGTCAGCGACTTCACGCTGGCGGGCAAGGTGATGTCGGAGAGGTGCAGTGAATAGCCGATCTCGAGCCCGCTGATATCGGCGTCGATGAACTGCGGAATGTTGTCGACCGAGCATTCCACCTCGATCGTATGGGTGACGATGTTGACGGTGCCCCCTCGCTTCACGCCCGGTGCCAAATCCGCCTTCATCACGTGCAGCGGCACGCTGATACGAATGGTAGCGCCCTCACCGAGGCGCATGAAATCGACGTGGATCGGGAAATCGCGCACCGGATCGAGATGAAAGTCGCGCGGAATCACGCGGTGCTTCTTGCCCTCCAGATCGATGTCATAAATCGTGGTGAGAAACCGGCCAGCCAGAATGCGCTGACGCAATTCACGGTCATCGACCGAAATGGTGACGGGGGGCTGGTTGTTGCCATAGATCACTCCGGGGATTCTCCCGGCGCGACGCTCTGCCCGGGCGGCCCCCTTGCCGCTCTTCGGACGCACGGTCGCCTTCAATTCACTGACGGTCGCCATTGGCCTAAGTCCTTGTTTTTAAAAAGCTAAAGGCCGCAGCGCGGCCCGTTTTGCATCCACAGCAAGCCTCCAGGGGTGCGGGGGCTGCGGACGTGGCGGCGTTCTAGCCCCAAAGTCCGGAAATGACAAGACTTGGCGGTTTTTCCGTCGTTGGCCCGACTTGACCGCCAAAGGTAAGGAAATCGCCATTCATCGGCGCATAGCCCGGCGTTCTCGCGACGAGCTTCGCCCGAGTTGTGCTGTCCCTCAACGACAAAGGGAGCAGGGAATGCCGGGTGGATCAGCCGCACCCGCAGCCTTGTGTGCGAAAAGTGAAAGCACACAAGCACAGTCACCACAGGTAGGCCGAAACATTCCGGCATTCCCCGCGCGATGGTGTTACGGTTTCCTTCGTAGTCTCCCCGGAGACCGGGCTTTTTTGACTCCGTCGCCCGCGGAAATTCTTCCGCGAGCTTGACGCCTGCCTCGGGGCGTCAGGACAGTACGACTTCGCCGTCCGCGGGCAGCGCCGCTCGTCTTGCGGCACAGCCTCACGTCCATCGCATCCCGCGCTCCACGTTCGTGACGACGCGTAACGCCCCTCCTGATGAGCACGGAACGGCAAGAGCTCTATTGCTGTTTCTACCGAACCAAAAAGCGAAATATTTTTCGCCGCACGGCTGGACACGTCGGGCAAATCAGTGCCGCCGCGAGCGTCAGCGGTGGGGTGGGCACGGTTCGCTTTGCCCGACCCGTCATCCTGAGGCGCGAGCGAAAGCGAGCCTCGAAGGACGACGGGCCACCGCTTGCGCCGCGCATCCTTCGAGACGCCGCTTCGCGGCTCCTCAGGATGACGCGTCGCAAGTAGCCCGCAGGCTGAGCCGAGCGCAGCTGGTTATCGAGTCCGCTGTTCGACGATGATGTTCGGCGTCTGTTGTATCTGGAATCTCGCAACTGCCGGGTCATTGGCCAGCAAGCACTTGAAGGTCACGCCGTAACCAGTCAAGTCACCCGCCCTTCCCATGCTGCTGGGGACAAATTGCCTGCCCTGCTGAGCGCAGAATTCGTTAGCCCTCGTGAGCACGTCGCGCTGCGCTTCATCGCCTCCGCCGCGGATCGGTGCGAACCGTTCAGTGATCGTGTAAGTGTCCGGTCCCGCCGGCAAGATGCCCGTGCTGGAGGCGCAACCGCCAAGAGCGGCGCACACCGCAATCCACCAAATTCGCATTTTCTGATCATCCCTAGCCCGTGCGCAAAACCTAATCGCAACCTTGGCTAGAGTCGAGACGGCAACCCTGAAATCGCAATCACCCGATCGCGACCCCGCCGCCGACGGTGCGGTTGAGCACCTGCGTGGTTTTCTCGATTCTCTCGGCGGCAGCGTTGAGCGCGTTGGCCACCGCGATCTGGGTCGCCTTGGCGCGGTCGGACGCGGCGACCCGGACATCGCGCAGCGCCACGAGTTCGTCTTCCAGGGCACGGATGCGGTTGTTGGCGTCGAGCAGTTCGTCGCACACCGTCAGCGCCGCCATCACGGTCAACCGCGCATCGCCGATCTCGCCGAATTTTCCGCGCAGGCTTCCGATCCGCGCTTCAAAGCTCTCGGCGAGCTTGAGCAGCCGCACTTCCTGGCCCTCCTCGCAGGCCATCCGGTATTGCCGGCCGTTGATCGTGACGTTGATGTGGCTCATTCGATCTCTCCCGCATCGAGCACCGAGCGGATTGTGCCGATCGCGGCATCAAGCCGTTCCCCGATCTCGCGATTGGCGCGTTCGAGCCGCCGCGACTTCACCAGCGAGCCGTCGAGTTCATCGGCAAGGCGTGACCGGTCCGCGCCCAAAGCCTGGATCCGGGCCGCCAATTCGTCCTCGTTGCGGTCGGCCTCGCGCCGCCGCTCCACCGCGCGCTCAAGCGCGTCGAGCGCCGCCATCAACCGGCGTGTCGCAGCTTCGATATCGACCACCGGTTCGGCATGGGCCGGACCGCTGACAGCTTGATCGCTCTTGACGTCGCTCATGACAGGCGGGGCGTACCTTCCTACGACCGGACGCTTGGGCAAAACCGGCGGTTCGGCAAGCGTTTAGATGGGGAAATTTACGTGGCAAGCGAGGCCAGCGCAACGCCGCATCGAAACTATGCACCGCAAAGCAACTTTGCGAGGCAACTTTTCCGCGCCGCAGGGCGTTTCACTGCCTTGGACTTTGGGAAGTGAGATGCTATCCAGCCGTCGTCTCCCCTTGGCCAGCAGGCGCCAGCCGAGGCAGTTCGCTTCCCGGCGGATCGCCACCAAGCATTTCATTTCAGGCGGATTTTCATCATGACGCATGTCGATCACAGCCGTATGGCCAATGCCATCCGGGGGCTCGCAATGGACGCGGTGGAGAAGGTGAAATCCGGCCATCCCGGCCTGCCGATGGGTGCGGCCGACGTCGCCACCGTGCTGTTCACGCAGTTCCTGAAGTTCGACGCCGCCGATTGCAAATGGCCGGACCGCGACCGCTTCGTGCTCTCGGCCGGCCACGGCTCGATGCTGCTTTACGCGCTGCTTTATCTGACCGGCGATGCTCAGATGACGCTGGAAGAGATCAAGCGCTTCCGCCAAGTCGATTCGCTTACCCCCGGCCATCCGGAAAACTTCCGCACCCTGGGCGTGGAGACCACGACCGGCCCGCTCGGCCAGGGCATCGCAACCTCGGTCGGCATGGCGCTGGCGGAACGGATGCTTGCGGCCGAGTTCGGCAAGAAGATCGTCGATCATCACACCTACGTGCTCGTATCGGACGGCGACCTGATGGAAGGCGTGTCGCAGGAGGCCATTGCGCTAGCCGGGCACTGGCGGCTGAACAAGCTGATCGTGCTCTACGACGACAACTCCATCACCATCGACGGCCCCACCTCGCTCGCCGACTCGGTCGATCAGGTGAAGCGGTTCAAGTCGGCCGGCTGGGCGGCCGAGCGGATCGACGGCCAGGATCAGCACGCCATCGCCGCCGCAATTGCCCGCGCGCAAAAATCCAGCAAACCCTCGCTGATCGCCTGCAAGACGACGATCGGATACGGCGCGCCGCACAAGGCCGGCACCAACAAGGCCCACGGCGAGGCGCTCGGCGCCGACGAGCTTAAGGGCGCCAAGGAAAATCTTGGGATTTCGCTCGAGCCGTTCTCGGTGCCCGACGACGTGTTGAAGGCCTGGCGCGAGGCGGGCAGCCGCGGCGCTACCGCGCGCAAGCAATGGGAAGCGCGCTTTGCCGAACTCGGTAGCCGCAAGCGCGCCGAATTCGAGCGCCGCCTCCGCCATGAGCGCCCCGCATCGCTTGCAAAGGCACTGAAGGCTCACAAGAAGGCGCTGCTTGAAACGCCGCAGAACATCGCCACCCGCAAATCGTCGGAGTCCGTCATCGATGCCATCGCAGTCGCGATGCCGATGGAGTTTGTGGCCGGTTCCGCCGATCTCACCGGCTCCAACAACAACAAGGCCAAATCGGCCATCGACTTTTCGGCCAAGACCCCGAAGGGCCGTTTCATCCATTATGGCATCCGCGAGCACGGCATGGCGGCGGCCTTGAACGGAATTTTCCTGCATGGCGGTTTTGCGCCGAACGGGGCCACGTTCTTGGTATTCACCGATTACGCCCGCCCCGCCATGCGGCTGGCGGCGCTGATGGGTACGGGCGTGGTCTACGTGATGACCCACGACTCAATCGGTCTAGGCGAAGATGGCCCGACCCACCAGCCGGTCGAACATCTCGCGGCGCTCCGCGCCATGCCCAACATGCGGGTGTTCCGACCATGCGATGCCGTCGAGGTCGCCGAGTGCTGGGAACTTGCGCTCAACCGGATTGATGGGCCGACGGTGCTGGCGCTGACCCGCCAGAACGTTCCGCAACTGCGGACCAGCGTGCCCGCCGACAACCCGTGCAGCCATGGCGCCTACGAGCTGGTCGCCGCGCAGGGCGAGGCCAGAGTGTCACTGTTTGCCTCGGGTTCCGAAGTCGAGATCGCGGTGAACGCGCAAAAGCAGCTTGCCGAACGCGGCATCGCGGCTCGGGTTGTCTCGGTGCCCTCGCTGGAATTGCTGCTGGCGCAGCCGGCGGAACGACAACAGGCCGTCATCGGCAATGCTCCGGTCAAGGTGGCGATCGAGGCCGCGGTCCGCTGGGGCTGGGATGCCGTGATCGGACATGACGGCATCTTCGTCGGCATGCATGGTTTCGGCGAAAGCGGGCCTGCCAAGGACCTTTTCAAGCACTTCGGCATAACCGCAGAGGCAGCGGTAAACGCGGTTCTCAAGCGCCTCTGACGCACGCGTGCAAGACCGCAAATCAAGGCCCGTGAATCATGATCGGGTTCAAGGCAGGCTGAACGGGAATTTGAACCCGGCTGCGGTTTCCGCGGCG
>Ga0210402_10006593_pt1 | contig 10272 bp, 8 predicted proteins | sample IncBWC7MmetaG_FD_161055 | JGI IMG/M metagenome (GOLD analysis project Ga0210402, IMG submission 161055) | Forest soil microbial communities from Barre Woods Harvard Forest LTER site, Petersham, Massachusetts, United States - Inc-BW-C-7-M | ecosystem: Environmental > Terrestrial > Soil >...
TCAAGGCCAAATATCCCAGCCATGCCGACTATGTCGCCAAGGTGCGCCAGGTCACCCAAGCCAATGTCGCCAAGGGCTTTCTGCTCAAGGCAGACGGCGATGAACAGATCCGCGCCGCGGAAATGTCGCAAGTCGGTAGCTGGTAGAGATATGATCCCGCCGGTAGTCCCGGCGGGATTTCTCGTAAGAGGAAGTGGCGTATGTTTCGCAGGCGCTCCGGATTTCTGATGGGGGCCACCCTGGCCCTGGCCGCGATTCCCGCGCTCAATGGGATCGCCTCGGCCGCACCCTCGGTACCGCAGCTAAGCGGCCCCATCGCCGCGCCCGACATTCCGGGCGCCTCCTCTCACAATTACATCTTCTTCGCTTCCAACCACGACCTCGCCACCAATGGCTATGTCGAAGAGGAATATTTCATCAGAGGAGCCGCCAGCATCTATGACACGCCCGACGGCAAGACCGGCACGGTCAGGCAGAGCGGCATTCCTTACCTGACGCGCATCGTGGTGCGCCGCCCCGCCGATCCGCGCCGCTTCAACGGCACGGCGATCGTGGAATGGGACAATGTCTCCAACTATTTCGATGCCGAGAATGTCTGGTTCTACGACTGGGAAGACATGATGCGCTCCGGCTATGTCTGGGTCGGCGTCTCGCCCCAGACAGTCGGCGTGGCGGCCTTGCGCAAATGGAATGCCAGGCGCTATGGCCAGCTCAATGTCGGCAAGTCCGACAGCGTCGGCCCCGCCGCCGATCCCAAGGCCCCGGACCGCGACGCGGAATCCTTCGACATTTTTACCCAGGTCGGCGCGGCGCTGAAACACCCCGGCGCTGTCGATCCGCTTGGCGGCCTCAAGCCCAGAATCTTTCTCGCCACCGGCGAATCCCAGTCGGCTGGCCGGCTGGCGACCTATGTCAATTCGGTCCATCCCCTGGCGCGCGTCTATGACGGTTTCCTGCTCTTGTCCGCCGGAACGCCGATCCGCACCGATTTGATCTCGCCGGTGTTCAAGATCATGGCCGAACATGACATCATCACCAGCGGCGCGGCCACCCGCCAGCCCGACACCGACAAATACCGTTCCTGGGAAGTGACCGGGGCCAGCCATGTGGACGCGCATTTGCGCGAAAGCCGCGAGCCCCTGGAATTGCGCGACAATGTCACCTCGACTGAAGCGGCACTGGCGCCGCAATGCCCTTATCCCCAGCTGGGCACCCGGGTGCATACCGATTACGCGGTGGCAGCGGCATTCAGCCACCTGGCGAAATGGGCCGCGGGCGGCGCCGCGCCTCCCAAGGCGCCACAGATCAGGGTCACAAGGGTCAACATGGCGCCAACCGATTCCGAGGTGGCGCGCGACGAGGACAATATCGCCGTCGGCGGCATTCGCGAGGTGCCGGTCGCGGTGCCGACGGGAACCAATGTCGGGGTTGGCAAGCTGGGCCTCAGCAAAAGTACCGCACGCGGCGAAAGCATCGGGCCGACCGGCTGCATCCGCTGGGGCTATTCGGCGGACTTCAGCCCCGAAGAGCTGGATCAACGCTATCCCAGTCATTCCATCTATGTCGCCAAGGTGAAGGCCGCGACCAGTGACCTTATCAGGAAGGGCTTCATCTTGCCGGCGGATGCGGCCACCACGGTCCGCATGGCCGAGGAGTCGCGCGTTGGCGGACCGTAAAAGGACATTTATGACCTTCAGGGCGCACAGCATCGCAATCCGTACGGCGCTGTTTGCGGGTCTTTTTGTCGCCTTCAGCGTGCCAGCGCAGCCGGCGGAATGGCCCAAGAGCGATATACAGCCGGATCCGGCCGTAACCTTCGGGGTCCTGCCGAACGGCATGCGCTATGCGATCATGCACAACAGCACGCCGACGGGCGAGGTGTCCGTCAGGCTTCGCATCGGCGCAGGCTCACTGCAGGAATCAGCCGCGCAGCGGGGGCTGGCGCATTTTCTGGAACATATGGCGTTTCGCGGCTCGGCCCACACCGCGGACGGCGAAATCGACAAGACGCTGGAACGGCTGGGACTGCGCTTTGGGGCGGACACCAACGCGTCGACCGGCCAGGACCAGACCGTTTATCAATTTGATGTGCCCAGGTCGGATGACCAGACAGTCGACACGGTATTGGGCTTCACCAGGGAAATCGCCAGCAACCTCACGCTTGACCCGGCCGCCGCCAGAACGGAGGCGGGCGTGGTTCTTTCCGAATTGAAGCTGCGCGATCTGCCGTCGTTTCGCGCGCTGCAATCCCAACTCGACTTCCTGCTTCAGGATCCTCACGCATCGGCGCTGGCGAACGGCGATCCTGCCATTATCGCCGAGGCTCCCACCGGGCTGATACGCGACTATTATCAGGCCTATTACCGGCCCGAACGCGCGACCCTGGTTGTGGTGGGAGACATAGATCCTGTCCGGATCAAGACCAAGATCATAGAACGGTTTGCCGATTGGATGGGCACCGGCGCCGCCGGCAGCGATCCGACGATTGCGATTGCCAAATCACGCGGGCTGGAAGCGAAAGTTTTCGCGGAGGCCGCCGCGCCCCCCAGGATTCTCGTCGGGTGGGTCAGACCGCCGGAACCCAAGCCGGAAGACAAGGCCCGGGAAAAATCCGCTTTGATCGACGGCGTGGGCCTGCAGATACTGAACCGCCGCTTGCGGGAGGCCGCCGCCTCCGCCGAGCGCCCTTTCACCCGGGCGGGCGTATCGCAGGAACAAGTTCTGCATGCCGCCGGAATCGTTGCCCTGTCGATTGGCTATGAGCCTGACCATTGGCAAACGGCGCTGGATACGGCCGACAGAATGCGCCTGAGTGTTCTGCAATCGGGCGTCAGCCAGGCCGAGGTCGATCGCACAGTTGCGGAAACTGACACCGCATTTCAAGGCGAGAACCTGGCGTCCGGCACGCGGCCTTCAAGATCCATTGTGAATTCGATCTTAAATGAGATTTCTGAAAACGACGTTTTCACCAGCGCCGCGCGCGATCTGGCCACGTCGGACGAGGATCTGAAAAACCTCACCGCCGATGAAGTCACGCGCGCGTTGCGCAATCTCTTTCAGGGCAACGGCCCCCTGATTTTCGTGTCGGGACCCCAGCCCATCGAAGGAGGCGAGGAGGCCGTAAAAGCGGCTTTTCTGAATACCGAAAGATCAGCGCCTTCTGGCCCCGCCGCGGCTGTTCCATCGCCTGCGCTGGACGCATGGCCCTATGCGAATTTCGGAAAGCCGGGCGTGGTTGCCCAATCCAGGCAGGTTTCTGATCTGGGAACGACTTTCGTGCGTTTCGCCAATGGCGTTCGTCTCACGGTCCGGCCGTCCAAGCTGCGCTCCAACCAGGTGCTGGTTTCCGTCAAGGTCGGCGGCGGACGTCTGGATCTGCCTGCCGATCGTCCGACGGCCGCCTGGGCCGTCGGTGCGGTCCCGGCCGGCGGTTTGAAGGCAATGTCCTACACCGACATGCAGCGCATCCTGTCAACGAAAATCTACCGGGTTGGCTTTGGCATCCGTGAGGATGGATTTGTCTTTTCCGGCAATACGACTCCGTCGGATATCGACACTCAACTCCAGGTATTCACCGCCTATCTCCAGACTCCCGGATTCCGACCGGAAGGATTTGAGCAGGTCAGAAGCGCTTATGTCGCGCGGCTTCGCCAGGTTGAATCCAGTCCGGCCGCGATCATGCAACTCAAAGCGCCTGCCATACTGCATGACGGCGACCAGCGGTGGGTCTCACCGTCGGGGGAAGAGGTGAAAACCGCCAGTGTGGAAGACCTCAAATCCCTGTTGGGGCCCGCGTTCGCGAATGGAGCTGTCGATGTCACGATTGTTGGCGACATCACCACGGACAAGGCCATTCAGTCCGTTGCGGCAACCTTCGGCGCCTTGCAGAAGCGAACTGGGTCGCGTCCCATTGTCGGTGCGGCAAACAGCACGCATTTTCCACTCGGCACCGGCGCCCCAATAGCGATTCCGGGCGGTGCCCCATCCGGCCAGGAGATTGTCAGCATTGCCTGGCCGACTCATGGCCAGTTTCCCGACATTCAGGATGGCGTCACCCTGCAACTGATGAGCGCGATCATGGAAGACCGGCTGTTCAACACGTTGCGCGGTCTGGGTATGGTTTACGTTGCAAATGTCGGCAGCGCATCGTCCAGGGTGTTCGATTATGGGTATGTTCAAGCCCTGGCGCAGTTGCCGCCCGACAAGGCCCAGCAATTCTATGACGTCATCAACGAAATTGTCGCAGATCTGCAAGCCGGCAAATTGACTGCGGATGATTTGGACAGGGCAAAAAATCCCGCGTTGCAGGAATTGCGAAAAACACAACAGACCAACGAATATTGGCTGTCCGTTCTGGACGACGCGCAGGAGAACCCGGACAAGCTGGATCTGGCGCGAGATTACGAGCCCGCGCTCCAGAAGATTACACTGTCGGATATCGCGTCGGCGGCTCGTAAATATCTTGCCTCCCCGCGCGTCATCAAACTGACTGCCGGATCTTAGAGCAAGTTGGGGCCAGATTGAACCGCTGCGCCGGAGCGATTTTGTGGCGCGGGCAGGAGAAGGGCGAAGGCCCGTATCGGGCTATACGGGCGAGACCTTCGACAAACCCGTCCTTAGCGACAGCTTAGGGACGCAAAAGACCCCGGCCCCTAAGGGGTTGTGTTCCGGCGGGCGCCCGCGGTGTCGCTGCGCTCGACCGTATTTCCTATACGCCCTTCGCGTCGATACGCTGCTGCTATCGACCCTGGCGGATCGCCTCGCCGGAACGCAACGCAGACGATTCAATATGGCCCCAACTTGCTCTCGCGCTTTCGCCCAGACTGTGTGAAATGACGGGACTCGCGGCTGGAAGTGCGGAACTGCAAGCTGCGGCGGCACTGAAATAACTACCTATGGAGAGGTCAATGGCAGATTCAATAGATATCCACGGCGGTCCATCGCCGGAAGAAGTCGCCTACAAGCTGCTCTACGTCGTGGCCTGGGGTGAAGACAAGGACCTGGATGGATGGGGCAAAGCCGACCGCAAATGGATCCTGGACACCTACGCCGAGTGCTTGCTGGCAGTCAGGAATCCGGCTGATCGGGTTACGCCACGCTCCGCCGACTCTTAAAACCCCGAAAGGGCCTTGCCCGGCAAATTCAGAAATGCCCGGAAATCTGGAATTCTTGATGAATTTATTGTAATGTAATCCGTTACGAGCCGTTGGACCGCTCCGCCTCCCGACATTTTCACGCTTCCCGGCTGTCGCAAACGAAGCTACCTTTGCGGTTCAGGTGGCTGAGCTGACCGACCATTTGCGTAATGTCCGCTTAGACATAGTCTGGCATCTCAATCCTTGGAGAATAGTTATGAAACAGAATGATCTGGATAAAGCTCTTGCTCATGTCAGCCGCGACCGCCGCGGATTTTTGACAAAATTGTTCGTCGGTACCGGTGTGGCCATCGCGGCCATTCCGCTGATGACAACGCAGTCGATGGCCCAAAAAGAAGGTGATGATCCGGGCGCTGGCGGCAAGTGCGATGACGGCCTGGTCGTGAGCAAGAAGACCGGGAAATGCGCGATGCCGAAGAAGAAGAAGGCCGACTAATCGGCGCAATCGGCTTCTGCCTAAATTGAATTGATTTAAGACCGGCCGTGTGCCCCAAACCCGGGGCATACGGCCGATTTTTATTGCGAGCCTGCCTTGATGCCCAATCCGAGAATTCACCCGGTCATTTTGCTGTCGCCGGTCGAGGGAGGCTATGTCGCCTACGATCCGGCACTCGATCGCCTGCACCAACTCAATCCGGTTGCGGCGCTGCTTACGGAATTGTGCAATGGCAACCACAGCGTTGACGAGATCCGCGCGTTGGCTGGCCCGCTCCTGCCGGAAGGAAAAGCCGCCGAAATCGACCGCTGGATCGATGACGGCATCAAGGCCGGCCTCCTGGTTTGGGAAGGAAGCGCCTCCGCCGGCGGCCGCGAACTTTCGGCTGAAGAACTCGCGACGCTGACCAGGCGTCTCAAGGAGACGGGAAAATTCCAGTCCGCCTATCTCTGCGCGAAAAGAACTGTCGAGCTGGGTCCGGAGGACTGGGACGCCTGGTATGAATTGGGTGAACTCGCCCAATGTGTCGGACGCCGCGACGAAGCGCGGGCGGCATACCAGAAATACTTCGACGCCCATCCGGAGGACGGGGAAATCGAACATTTGCTGATCGCGCTGCGGGACGATGCGCCGCCGCCACGCGCCTCCGATCGGGCCATTCAGCACATCTACAAGAGCTTTGCCGCAAGCTATGAATCCCGGATGCGCGAGGATCTGAGATATGTCGGACCGGAGCGGATGCAGGACGCCATCAAGGCAGTCGTCGCGGACCCGGCCGGCCTTAGCATTCTTGATCTTGGTTGCGGCTCGGGGTTGGCGGGCATGAGTGTGAAGCCCTGGGCTTCCGAGTTGATGGGTGTCGATCTTTCGCCGGAGATGATCGAGCTTGCCAGGGCGCGCGGCATATATGACGGGCTCGAAGTCGACGAGATCACGCAATGGCTTGATCAGGGCGAAAGGCCTTTCGATCTGATTATCAGCTGCGATTGCCTGATCTATTTCGGCGATCTGGGCCGGATCGTGCATTCCGCCGCGCGGCGGCTGAAACCAGGCGGATTGTTCGCGATGTCGATGGAGCGTGGCGATCGCCATCCCTTTCATCTGACGGACACGGGCCGCTATACGCATCATCCGGGCCATGTTCGCGACGTGGCGGCGAAGGCGGGACTGACTGTCGCACAGATGGACGAAAGCTTTCTGCGCATGGAATATGGCGAGGACGTGCTGGGCTTGTATGCGGTTCTGGCTAAGGCCGGGGCTTGATTTGATGCCTTTGTCCCGGCCCAGGTGACGCGCCCAAGGCAGATAGCCCTCTCGCAAAAAACCCCGGTCGCGACGGCCGGGGCTCTCTGGCAGATCCATGACCGGCTTTGGGAGGCGGCGATCTGCAGTTACGATGGCATTGAATGGTAGTCCTGTGGCGGCGTCAAATCCACGGCGAATATCCGAAAAGCGCGGCCTTGCGATGGCCGGAATGACCTAACGGCGTCACCCTGTGGCGTACAAGGTTTCCGTTTGATTACATACTCAAATCGGTTTTCTCTCGGCACCCATCGGACCCGAGCTAAGCGCTTCGCAAAATTGGGAAATTGAACTTCGCTGCCCGTCGTCCGGGCAACGCTGCGCAGCATGGCATCGCGCCACAAATGCATTATCCGCGTCCGACAAAGGGCATTTTGTTCGCCATGACAGTCATAAACAGGACGTTCGCTTCGGGGGGCAGGCTGGCCATATAGACGACGGCCCGCGCCACGTCGTCGGCATTCATCCTGGGCTCAGCGGCGATGCTGCCATCGGCCTGAGGCACGCCCGCCGCCATGCGCGCCGTCAGCGGGGTTTCGGCATTGCCTATGTCGATCTGGCCGCAGGCGATGTCGAAGGCGCGGCCGTCCAGGGCGATGGATTTTGTCAGGCCCGTCAACGCATGCTTGGTTGCGGTGTATGGCGCGGAATTTGGGCGTGGAGCGTGAGCCGAGATGGATCCGTTGTTGATGATACGGCCGCCGCGCGGATTTTTTTGCGCTTTCATCAGCCGCACGGCTTCCTGCGCGCAAAGAAATGCCCCGGTGAGATTGACCCCGACAACGGCCTGCCATTCGGCGAAATCCAGATCTTCGATCGGCACCGGCCGTGCGGCCGCACCGGCGTTGTTGAACAACAGGTCGAGGCGGCCGAAGCGGTCCACGATCCGGGCGAAGAGCTGCTTGACCGCCGCCGGCTGGGAAATATCGGCGGGCTCGATCAGGCAATCCGGGCAAGCCCGGGCAGTTTCCTCCAGCGCCGCCATGTGACGGCCGGTCAAGACCAGCATAAAGCCCTCGGCGGCCAGCGCCGCGGCAACGGCCCGGCCTATGCCGCTGCCCGCGCCCGTCACCAAAGCGATTCTGGCCATCCGTTGGTCTCCCCGTGGGTCGTCCAATGCCGGGTTGATACGGAATTTGTCAATGGCATTTTTCGCCATAACACCGAAGCCCGTCGGGATTCCGGTGCGGGGGTCGCTGCATTTAAGAGGAATAGCGGCCGGGCATAGCAATTCAGTGAGTGTTAGGTCTTCCGGTTTGCTTTGACATCGGCAGGCGCGTGACCCAGCAAAAGCTCGCGTTGCTCGGCCTCAAAGCGTTCCAAATCCGTAAGATCGATGAATGTCACGATTGTCGCGCCGTTCGGCAGGCGAGATATGGACAGTGAAAGAATTCGGCCATCTGCCCTCTCGGCTTTGCCCCATTTGCCGCGGCGTTCTGGCTCCATGGAACTCACACCAGCAGCAACAATGCTCCAGACATCGTCGCGGCCGATACGCGCGTCACAGCTACCGGCAATGTCCGTAAAATGAGGATGTCCCGACAGTTCGTCATCCATCAAATGCCACAATTTCGCAAAGTGCGCATTGTGCAATACCAGACGCCCGTCGGTTCCGAATATGGCTATGGCCTCGTCCAGCGTATCGAGCGTTGCTTTCTGAACCTGGGTGAGAAGTTTTAATGATGTCTCAAGGTGCAAGCGTTCACTGATGTCTTCGAACAGCATAAATATTCCGCCCTGCAGATGCGGCTGGGTTACAATGCGCAGGCTTTTGCCGCCGGGCAGGTGCCAGAACTCCTCCGTCTTTTGGCGACTGATGGCAAATACGTTGAGCTGGTCCTGATTCCAGGCAGCAAAGTCGCGCTGTTCGGGCAGCTTGCGGTTCTCGCGCAAGCGATTGAGGATTTCGGTGTGCGAAGGATGCGTATCCAGCCAGGCTTCTGAAAAGCCCCACAGCTGAGCATATGCGCTATTATAGCCCGCCAGGCGCTGGCCTGCGTCGAAGGTCGCCACGCCCAGGGGAAGCCGTTCCATCATGTCCGAATGCGCCTCATTGGCATGCTGCAGCGCGGCTTCTGCCCTGGTGACGTCGCTTATGTCCGCGGCCATGCCGGCGACGCCCGCGCCCGGGAGGGGCGAAAAACTCATTGCCAGGGCGCGCCGCTGACCATTCACGACAGCGATCTTCCTGGCTTCCACGCAGGAGTGGCTATCCAGCGCCGCAGCGGCCAATTCATTCTCCGACCGATCGAGGGCGGCATTCGATGCCAGCGCGTTCTGAAGCTTGTTCAGGCCAACAGCCGCAAGAAACGCGCGATTTCCCCAACGCAATGACAAATCGCTGCCGCGCACCCAGACCGGGGTGGGAAGCGCATCCAGAATCTCGCGAAAATGAAGCATGGCATCCGTTGCGCCTTCGTCCTGAAGATAAAGTACGGCACGATGTCCAACTGGCAATCCGCGAATGGCGATCACACCCCCATTGGCCGCCCGTGCAGAAAGTTCGAAGAACCGGCCTGTTTTCAGAAGGGCATCGAGCGAATCGGTGACTTTCACGGCGTCGGGACCGGTGACGCATTGCCGAAGCAGCGCGTTCCCGTCGCCAAAGGTCATATCTGTTCCCAGTATGACGATGGCCTGTCGGCTTTTGCTCAACAATGCATTGCGAAAATGAATAGACTGATCTTTGCGAAACCGTTCCCGGCGGACAGCCGTGCGAAGAGCGGCCAACAGCGCGTATACCCACGAAGCCTCATGGGCACGGACATTCCAGATCATGCCCGCCAGGATGGCAAGCAGGGCAACTGGAAAAACGCCAGTCGATGCCGCATACCGTGAGATGGCCGCAAATGCCCCTGTAAGATCCGTTGCGACCGAATTCAGCGGCGCGCCATGAAACGCAATGAGGTCCGCGTCAGGATACATGGGAGTCCAATTCCCGACCGCGGGGGATCGCGGTGCAGGCATGTCCCAGGATAAGCTGGTGGGGATTTGAAATAAGCAAGAAACCTTCGGCCTTGAGTGCCGAGAAGGCGCGGCACACCGTTTCAATCGTAAGCCCCATATGATCGGCGATATCCTGCCGGCTCATCGTAAGGTTGAGCCGGTCGCCGGGCCGGACATTCAATCGATGGGCGAGGCGCAATAGGAAAGAGGCAATCCTCTCCTTGGCATTCTGACAGCTCAAAACAAAAAGCTGCTGTTGTGCCGTAACAAGGGTCTCTGTGAGGTGACAGACCAGTTGCGCATGGACCATGGGGTTTTCCCTTGCCAGCCGATCGAGGCAGCTTCGGGGATAGGCAATCAGGGTGACCTCCGTCACCGCCTCCGCGGCGGCCAGCGGATCGGAGAATTCAGCAAATCCCATCAAGTCTCCGG
>Ga0210402_10006594_pt1 | contig 10272 bp, 11 predicted proteins | sample IncBWC7MmetaG_FD_161055 | JGI IMG/M metagenome (GOLD analysis project Ga0210402, IMG submission 161055) | Forest soil microbial communities from Barre Woods Harvard Forest LTER site, Petersham, Massachusetts, United States - Inc-BW-C-7-M | ecosystem: Environmental > Terrestrial > Soil >...
CGTTTTGAATCTTCTTTAAAAAGATCCTTCATCGGTGTTTTTTTTATTTCTTCAGCATGTGCAGAAAGTGCTTTCCATGCAGCGGTAGTTGTTGGATTTACTTTTGGGAACATATGATGCGCTATTAATTTGCGGCGAAGATAATTTAAACAGATGTATTTAGAAACTTACATTGCTTGTATGATGCCGATAAGTGTTTTCACCATTTCGCTTGTCACATCTAAATGAGTTACCATACGAACCTGTGTAGCTGAAATAGGGAAGCAGAGAATTGAATGTTTTTGAAGATATCCGACAAAGGATTTCGGGTCATATTTACCTTTTACTTCAAATATTAAGATATTGGTCTCCGGAGGTATGATCTCACCAATAAAGTCCTTTTGCTGAAGAGCATCGGTAATTTGTTTAGTATGTAGATGATCGTCTTTTAATCGGGAGATATTATGCTCCAAACCGTAAATACCTGCAGCTGCGAGATAACCAACTTGTCTCATCCCGCCACCAAATACTTTTCTTACTCTTTTGGCCTGATGGATAAATGCTTTATTGCCGAGTAGTACGCTGCCAACCGGGGCTCCTAATCCTTTACTCAGACAAACAGAAATACTATCGAAAATTGCACCATATTGTTTGGGTGTTTCTCCGGTTACGATCATGGCATTCCAGATGCGGGCACCATCCAAATGAAATTTTAGATTATTATTTGAGCAAACATCTTTAATTGATTGTATATCACTAAATTTATAACAAGTTCCGCCGCCTCTATTGGCCGTGTTTTCAAGACATACCAAACTGGTTCTTGCACGGTGTATATCATCGGGATTTATCGCCTCTAAAACCTGTTCAGCTTTCAATCTTCCAAGGTTGCCATCCAGGGCTTTGATCTGGCAGGCGCTATTTGATGCGATGCCGCCGCCTTCGTAGATATAAACATGACTTAGTTTATCGCAAATGACCTCATCACTTGGTTGGGTGTGGCATTTTACGGCTATCTGGTTGGTCATGCTGCCACTCGGACAAAAAAGCGCCGCTTCCATCCCAAACATATCGGTCACCATCTTTTCCAGTTTCGCCATAGTAGGGTCCTCACCAAATACATCGTCACCAACCGGAGCTTTGAACATCGCTTCCAGCATGTCCGGAGAGGGTTTTGTAACAGTATCTGAACGCAGGTCAATTGTCATCAAACAAATGTAGTAATTGTTGTGTAAAACCGCCTGTTTATCCACTTTTCCACGATTTATCCCTTTTTTCGCTTAAACCCTATGAAATCCAAGATTTGCGATGTACCTTTGCACAAAATTCAAGGTCTTTCCATAGTATTAACGTTTCTTTTGGTGCGTTTTCCAACAAAAAGGAATCTATAGCTGTTGATACTAATAATACATTACAATGAGGCAATTAAAGATAGCAACCCAGATCACCAACCGCGATTCACAGGCGGTTGAGAAGTATTTACAGGAAATTTCGAAAATATCGATGATCACTCCTGAAGAGGAAACCACCTTGGCCCAAAAGATCAAGATGGGTGATCAAAGAGCATTGGATAAATTGGTTCAGGCGAATCTACGTTTCGTAGTGTCTGTGGCTAAGCAGTACCAACATCAGGGACTTTCTTTAAGTGATCTGATCAACGAAGGAAATTTGGGTTTGATCAAAGCTGCTCAACGTTTTGATGAAACCAAAGGGTTCAAATTCATTTCATACGCTGTGTGGTGGATCCGTCAATCTATTTTGCAAGCATTGGCTGAACAGGGTAGGTTGGTTCGTCTTCCTCAAAACAAGATCGGAACATACAATAAAGCCAACAAAGCTTATATGGCTTTTGAACAGGAACATGAAAGAGAGCCATCAACTGAAGAATTAGCAGAATTGCTTGAAATGAGCGAGACTGAGATCAATAATATTTTCCAGAGCAATACACGTCATACTTCACTGGATGCACCTGTGCACGAAGCAGAAGATGTGGCAATGGGAGATCTTTTACAAGGTGGATCTGATACAGATGAAGATGTAATGCATGATTCATTGAGAAATGAAATTCGTCGTGTATTGAAATCATTAAGTCCGAGAGAAGCGGAGATCGTAAATGCATACTTTGGATTGGATGGCGAAAATGGTGTTACCATTGAGCAGATCGGTCAGAAATATGATTTAACTAAAGAACGTATCCGCCAGATCAAAGAAAGAGCGATTAAACGTTTACAAAAAGCACGCTACAGCGGCGCTTTGAAAGCATACTTGGGATAAGTACTAGATGGGTTATTAAGATACTCCCCGGTGGTTATCCATCGGGGAATTTTTTAGCCAAAAATGAATTCATTTGATGTACATTCGTCACCCATTAAATTAAAGAAAGAATACAGAAGCGACATGAGTGAAACTATTAATTGCTTAATTATCGGATCCGGACCAGCCGGTTATACTGCAGCGATCTATGCATCAAGAGCGAATTTAAAACCCGTTTTATATCAAGGTATACAACCAGGTGGACAATTAACTATTACAACAGAAGTAGAAAATTATCCCGGTTACCCGGAAGGAATTCAAGGACCGGAGATGATGATCGATTTTGAAAAGCAGGCCCAACGCATGGGTGCGGATATCCGTTACGGTTTAGTTACGAAAGTTGATTTTTCTGTTCGTCCGTTGAAAGTAGAAATTGATGATGAAAAATGGTTGGAAGCAAATTCGGTTATCATTGCAACAGGTGCTTCTGCAAAATGGTTAGGATTGGAAAGTGAACAACGGTTGAACGGATATGGCGTAAGTGCTTGTGCTGTTTGTGACGGATTCTTTTTTAAAGGAAAAGAAGCAGCGATCGTAGGAGCAGGAGATACCGCGGCAGAAGAAGCCTTGTATCTTTCTAAAATATGCAGCAATGTACACATGGTTGTTAGAAAAGGCGAAATGCGTGCCAGTAAAGTAATGCAGGATAGGGTAGTCAATACACCCAATATCAAAGTATACTGGCATAGTGAAACAGATGAAATATTAGGAGATAAAAAAGTAGAAGCAGTTCGTTTAAAAAATATTCAGACAGGTACTAAAACAGAAGTACCGGTGAGTGCATTCTTTGTAGCGATCGGTCATAAACCAAACAGCGATATTTTTCAAGGCTGGTTGGATATTGATGATGCCGGATATATTAAAACCATTCCGGGAACATCCAAAACAAATATTGAAGGTGTATTTGCAGCAGGCGATGTACAGGATAAAGTATATCGCCAGGCTGTAACGTCGGCCGGTAGCGGATGTATGGCGGCTTTGGATGCAGAAAGATATTTGGGTGAGAAAGGGCTACATTAATTAGAAATTAGTAATTAAGAATTAATAATTCCTTTGAATTGAATAGTTTTTCAATCATTGATTACTGTTTCAAATTGAAAATATTATTAATTACTAATTCTTAATTCCTAATTACGCGTGTTCACCATCCAATTAAATAATCTACAATTCTACGCGTACCACGGTTTATATGCCGAAGAAAAACTATTGGGCGGCGAATATGAAGTGAATGCAGAAGTGCTGGTTGAATCCGAAGAGAAAGTAACAACCATACAACAAACAGTAGATTATACTGCTATCTATAGTTTGATCAAGCAACAGATGTCGGCGCCTTCCGAACTGCTGGAAACATTATCCCAGAACATGGTAAATGCTATCGGCCTGTTGGATAAAAGAATAAAGCGTGTTTCCATCAATATTAAAAAATCACATCCTCCTATCGAGCAATTCACCGGGACCATCGGTGTAACCTATTCCAAAGAGTTTTAAAAGCTTGTTAAACGCATTCTCCGCTCAACTGTTTTGCATAACTTCGGACTATAAATCGATTAGATTATGCTTAAGAAGTTATCTGTGCTTGTCCTCAGTTTGTCAATCTCTTTATTGGCAACTGCTCAAATAAATGAAGATAGTATTGACGTGATATCCAAATATGATCCGCATGCATTATTCTCTCCTTCGTTTTATCCGGTGGGTGAAACAATTACAAGATCTGCCGACGGCCAACCCAACAAAGGTTATTGGCAGAACAGGGCAGACTACTCAATCACTGCTTCTTTAAATGATAGCACCAATCTTATCACCGGCAGTGTAACCATCACCTATAAAAATAACAGTCCGCATCCATTGTCTTTTCTCTGGTTGCAATTAGATCAAAATTTATTTAATAAAGATAGCCGCGGCCAATCAAGAATGCCCGTGGATAGCCGTAGCCGTTATGGAGATTCAAAAAGCACTTTCAGCGGAGGGTACACTATTACAGGAGTTAAGTTACTCAACGGTAAAGTAACTATTGCGGATGCTAATTATATTATTGACGATACAAGGATGCAGATTCGTCTGCCAAAAGCAATGAGTCCTGGTGGAGATGTTATCAAATTTAAAATCGACTACTCGTTCACGTTACCTGAAGAAGGTTCTGATCGTTGTGGGATATTGTCTACAAAAAATGGAAACATTTATACTGTTGGACAATGGTATCCGCGTATGTGTGTATACGATGATGTGGAAGGATGGAACACATTACCTTACCTTGGTGCCGGTGAGTTTTACCTGGAGTATGGCGACTTTGATGTATATCTTACTGCACCTGCTTCCCATATCGTTGTATGTAGCGGTGAACTACAAAATCCGGCAGAAGTATTAACTCCTACACAATTACAACGATTGGATGAAGCGAGAAAAAGTGATAAAACAGTGATGATACGCAGCGAAGATGAAGTAACGGATCCTTCTTCACGGCCGGCCGGCAACAAACTGACCTGGCATTTTAAAATGAATAATGCAAGAGATGTTTCATGGGCATCTTCAAAAGCATTTATATGGGATGCAGCAAGAGTTAATTTACCAAGTGGTAAAACGGCATTGGCAATGAGTGTGTATCCTAAAGAAGCGTCCGGAAGGAATCGATGGGGCCGTTCAACAGAATACATCAAAGCTAGTATCGAAAATTACAGCAAACGTTGGTACGAGTTCCCTTACCCGGTTGCAACTTGTGTTGCAAGTAATGTGAATGGTATGGAATACCCGGGTATCGTTTTTTGTAATGCAAAATCAAATGGAGAATATTTATTTGAAGTGGCCGATCATGAGTTTGGCCATACCTGGTTCCCGATGATCGTTGGTAGTAATGAACGTAAATACGGATGGATGGATGAAGGGTTTAATACATTCATCAACACATTATCTGCCGTTGATTTTAATAATGGTGAATACTATGAACCACCTAAATCAATGGATGCTGCCGCACAATATATTTTTAATAAGAGAACAGAACCGATCATGACCGAACCGGATGCGATGAAAGAAGCAAATATCGGGGTGGCATTATACCTTAAACCGTCAGATGGTTTAACGATACTACGTGAAGAGATATTGGGGGCCGACAGATTCGATTATGCTTTCAGGACATATATCGAACGCTGGGCATACAAGCATCCAACACCATGGGATTTTTTCAGAACGATGGACAACGCAGCGGGAGAGGATCTGAGCTGGTTCTGGAAAGAATGGTTCGTGGAAAATTACCGATTGGACCAGGCAATCGTTTCTGTAAAGTATGCGAACGATAATCCTGTTGTTACCATTGCAAACCTTGATCAGATGGCGATGCCAGTGATCCTTTATTACGAAACACAATCAGGCGATACCGGAACGATAAAAATTCCTGCTGAAGTTTGGAATAATACCAATATCTGGAAAGTGCGTATACCTACTACAGAATCATTGAAGAAAGTAGTGATCGATCCGGATAAAGTTTTTCCTGATATGAATTTTAAAAATAACACCTGGACATCGAATTAAATACTAGTTGGTAGTTGTCCGATGACAGTTGACAGAATATACTTATGAGAATTTACACAGCACTTATTCTTTTTTTAATTTCCTGCTTGAGCGTTAAAGCGCAAACACCTTCGGAGACAGTTAAACTTGCCGACACCTTGCTTACTACCGGTGAACACAAGATTTGTCTGGTTACTTATAGATTTCCGCCGGATATTGAAGCGCTTCAAAAAAAAGCATTGGATAGTCTTAGGCATTTTAAGGGCGGCCGACTGTTAGATAATAAATTAGACATTAAAGTTTTGGAAGATGGAACATCTTCCCAACTTCATTATAAACCACAGTTTGGATTAACCCATGCAGAGTATGATACCTTGTTCAGGGCTTTTCAGATCAGGAGAAAAACGGTGTTTGGAGATACGCTGTCCATCCAGATAACTAATGTAAAAGGAATAATAAGTTTTTCTGCAACAGGAAAATTAGCAGTATTCAATACGCTTTCTATTAATGTCAGCAAGGCTCAGATCATTTACGATGGTTATTTGCTGACAAGAGAAACGGCTGTTCCCGGACCTTTTTATGCGCCACCTTTAACAGGCTATGAAGTTGTGTTTCCGGTGCCGGTTGATAAGAAAAGATCGAATCCTAATACGGGCATCATGGGTTTGTTTATCGGAAGAGATAGAGATAACAATGGGCTATCTACCATTGCATTATTATTCAAAGGTATTCTGGTTCGTACAGAACCCGTGACTATAGCATTTTTGAATTAATTATCGACATCGTTTGTAGCGGATATTGGGTTATCTGTTCGGAATATGCAGATTATACCGTAAGCCAGTCCCCAAACAATAAAAAACGTGATCGTTTGTGTAATAAGAACAAAGAAGAAAGGATCTCGCTCAGCAAATAAAATGCCTATCATTAAAAATGAAACAGGCGCGAAAAAGTTAAATAAAAAGTCGCCAAAACCATTTGCGGGATTCGCAGGAGTCCAATATGTCAATCCATAAATCGTTCCAAGTCCAACATAGATCAAAGAAATGATCAAAGAGATATTTTTATTTGAGAGTTTATGTTTCATTCTGAATCATTTAAGCTTAACTGATCACATCTTATATTATCTCGGAAGAAAAGTATATTCAAATCGTATCTCTCTGCCTTGTTTTATATTTGTTTTAATATCGATATAATAGAGCAGGTCCTGATCATCATAACCATAGTTCCATTCTTCCTGCGCACCGCCTGGCCATTTGTTGATCATCTTTTTTACTTTTCCATGATCATCGTATAAAAATACTGTTGAGGATATTCTTTCACTGACAGGACGGGTCATCAAACTGTATGGGATCGTTTTTGCTGAATCAATGAGAAAGCCTTTATCGTTGTAGGTATATTTTACAGCGATGAATTGAGTGTTATCCGGACTGAAATCATAATCTTTTTCTGCTAATCTTCCAGTCCTGCTATAGATGAGTTTTGTACAGGAAGAATCTGTTGTGTTGTGGAGGGAATCAATGTTTGTTGTCCATTCAACGATCTTATACAACCCCAATTTCTTAACGGTTCCCGCATCAAGGTTATTGTATTGTGCGGAGGCTGTTGCTACACAGCTTAAACTAAATATAAGCGCAAATAATGATCTCATAGTTTTAATTATTTACTGTCAAATTACACATTCTTTTTCTTCCATTTACTTTTATTCATAAAGATAAAAGCGATCAGGAAGGTTACCGACCAATATACCCATTCATTGCTCCAGGCATAGGATAGGGGCAGTTTCTCTACCTTAACAATAAACGTCGTATAACTCATGTATAGTATCACCGCTATCCCTTCTGTTAAGAGATTGATCTTTGTTTGTCCCGTTCCCGTCAGGCTGCTCAGCCAAACTACGGCAATACTCATCATCAACATCGCGCCACTTACTACACGCAGAACAGGAATTCCTCTTGCAATAAAATCATCTCCCTGTCCAAACATCCGGAAAAAAGTATAGGGAAATATATTGAGCAGGATCACCATGAACAATGCTGATAAAAACGAGAACCACATTATTTTTTTGACGGCTGTCAGTACATCATAGTTTCTTCCTTGTCCAACTAAATTACTCACCATCGCATTGGTAGTGCTTGCAAATGCCCAGTTGAAAACTCCTGCAAATCCAAATACATTGCGCATGATATTGCTGATGGCTTTATCATCATCGTTATAACTGCCGTCGATCATGATAAAAAAGACTAACCAGGTAGTCAGACTCAACATATATTGTAATACCAATGGCGTTGATATTTTGATGATCTCTTTGGAAACCGTTTTATCATAAACATATTTTGCACTCAGGTTAAATTGCCGGTGTAATTTTAAACGGCTTATCACAATGATCACAACGATCAATCCAACGATCTCTGCAATTACAGAGGATACAGCTGCTCCGTTAAATCCCAATTGCGGAAAGCCAAGCCTTCCTTTTATCAACGTAAAATCCAAAAAGATATTAATGGCCGTTTGAACGATGAAACCGATCATCAGGTACTTGCTGTTCAGCGTGCCTACCAAAAAAGCGCCCCCTAATTGAAACAAGTATAAAAAGGGTAATCCCAATACACGTATCCGTAAAAAATTGATCTCATCCGTATATGAAATTGGATTGAGAAAGGGCTTTAAAATAACCGGTGCTAAAAACCAGGTAAATAATATGCCCGCTAAAGAAAAGATCATTGCAATGCGAAAAGCCTGGTGCACCAATACATGTATAGTATCAAGGTTTCCCTGGCCCGCTCTTTTTGAAATAAGTGATTGCAAGGCATTATTGAAACCCATTCCTGCAATGGCGAGTATAAGGTAGTATACATTGGTAATGCCTGCATCTCCCAATGAGCGCTTGCTCCAATCACCTAAAAAAATATTATTGGTGATAAAGTTGATCTGGGGTATGAGCAACGCCAAACTGATCGGCAATGCGATAGACAATATTTGCCGGGTGGTTAGTTTTACCTGCAGATCGTTTATTATCGGTTCCCCTTCCATAAGTCAGCAAAATTATCTTATTTTGCCTGCCTAAATACCAATAGTGAACGTTACCTATAATATACAACCGCCGGATATTGATACATTGGAGTCGAAATTGTTTATCACGCTGAGTTTGAGAGGCATTTCGTTTACAATTTTGAACCCGGGGAATACCTTTACTTCACTGGCTACCTATGATTTTCCGGCAAATACCAATAGTGATGCTGTTGCCGGTTATATCAATGATCTGTACCAGTCCGAAAAGATATTGCAACAAAGTTTTAAGCGGACCTATATCATTCATGCCTTTGCAGAATCGGTATTGGTACCGGGCGAGTACATGAATACCAATGCACGAAAGGAAGATATGTTGGCACTGGTGCATGGCGATGATGCGGATAGAGTGATAAGGAATGATTTTATCCCGAAGTTCTATATCTACAATGTGTATGGTATTCCGGCAGGTGTTTTATCTGTGTTGCAATCAAAATTTCCTTCGGCTGTTCATACACACCGATACTCTCTTTTGCCGGAAACCATTAGAAACCCGGGCAATCCTCTTTATTGCATTTTTGAGAACGGCTATATAACAGTGATGCTGCTAAAACAACACCAGTTGCAGGTCATTCAAAATTATTTATATCAATCGCCCGGCGATGTGCTTTATTATTTATTGAATATTTGTCAGCAATATGATGTGCCAATAAAAGATGCTATCCTATATATTACCGGTTTAATAAGAAACGATTCAACATTGGTGGATGAGCTACGTAATCATTTCGACAATATTATATTGGAGCACTTGCCGGAAAATTTTGGTTATGATGCTGAGATAGCAAAATTACCTTCTCATTATTTTAGTCATTTATTTTCTATTGCGGCATGCGTATCATCAGCGGAATAAACGGCGGCAGGCGGATATCTCCTCCGGCCAATATGCCTCATACAAGGCCAACAACGGATATTGCCAAAGAAGGCCTCTTCAATATTTTACAAAACAATCTTGATATAGAAACGTTAACTACGTTGGATCTTTTTGGCGGCACAGGATGCATTACTTATGAATTAGCCAGCAGGGGAGCAGTGGCATTGACTATTGTAGAGAAAGATACAACGATGTACGAATTCATTAAAAAAACAGCAGGGGAGTTGAATATAGAAAATTTGAAAGTCACTAAATCGGATGTGTTCAGTTTTATCAATAATTGTACGGAACAATTTGATTTTATTTTCGCGGGGCCTCCTTATGCCTTAACAACGATCGATGAGTTACCGAGAGCGATCTTTCAAAAAAAATTGCTAAAACCAAAGGGTTGGTTTGTATTGGAACACACACCACGCAATGATTATAAGAAATTTCCGTTCTATAAAACAGAACGCAACTACGGAACTACCATCTTTTCTATCTTTATCAATTCGGAAAATACCGTATAACATGACCAAGAAAGAACTTAGAAGTCAGTACATCAC
>Ga0210402_10006596_pt1 | contig 10270 bp, 13 predicted proteins | sample IncBWC7MmetaG_FD_161055 | JGI IMG/M metagenome (GOLD analysis project Ga0210402, IMG submission 161055) | Forest soil microbial communities from Barre Woods Harvard Forest LTER site, Petersham, Massachusetts, United States - Inc-BW-C-7-M | ecosystem: Environmental > Terrestrial > Soil >...
CTTGCCCGCGACTTCCGGATTGGGGTCCTCGATCGCCGCAACGACGCGGGAGATGCCGGCGGCGATGATGGCGTCGGCACAGGGCGGCGACTTGCCGAAATGCGAACAGGGCTCGAGCGTCACGTAGAGTGTGGCGCCGCGTGCCGCCTCGCCCGCGCGCCTCAAGGCCTCCGGCTCGGCATGCGGGCGGCCGCCTGCTTGCGTCCAGCCTCGGCCGACGATGACGCCGTCCTTCACCACGACCGCGCCGACCGCCGGGTTCGGCCATGTCCGCCCCAGCCCGCGGCGCCCCAGCGTCAGCGCGAGCTGCATGTAGCGCCGATCAGCTTCCTTTGCGGCTTGCTTGTCGGCCCTGGTTTTTTCCCTGAACTGATCTTCCAGGATGCGGAAGATCATTTGCGGATCGTGACGACCCTGGCGTCGTCCTCGCCGGAGAGCTCGCCGAGCAGGTTCTCGAAATCCTTGGCCTCGCGAAAATTGCGATAGACCGAGGCGAAACGCACATAGGCGACGTCGTCGAGCGCGCGCAGATGCTCCATCACGATCTCGCCGATCGTCTCGGAAGAAATCTCCGCCTCGCCGCTGCTTTCCAGCTCGCGCACGATGGCGGAAACCATCTTCTCGACCCGCTCGCTGTCGACGGGCCGCTTGCGCAGGGATACCTGCACCGAGCGCAACAGCTTGTCGCGGTCGAACGGCACGCGGCGGCTGTTGCGCTTGATCACGGTAAGCTCGCGGAGCTGCACGCGCTCGAAGGTGGTGAAACGGAAATTACAGGACACGCACACCCGCCGCCGCCGGATCACAGCGGAGTCCTCGGTCGGACGGGAGTCCTTCACCTGGGTATCGAGACTGTTGCAGCTCGGGCAGCGCATCCAAAATGCCTTTGACTTAATAGATCGGGAAGCGGTCGGTAAGCGCCTTCACCCGTTCCTTGATCGCGGCTTCCACCAGCGGCGCCTTGGCGTCCTGCGACTGCGCGATCGCGCCCAGCACTTCGGCGATCATGCCGCCAACCTGCTTGAACTCGGCGACGCCGAAGCCGCGCGTGGTTGCGGCGGGTGTGCCGAGCCGCAGGCCGGACGTCACGAATGGCTTCTCGGGATCGAACGGAATGCCGTTCTTGTTGCAGGTGATGGCGGCGCGCACCAGCGCCTTCTCCGAGACATTGCCCTTCAGCCCCTTTGGGCGAAGATCGACCAGCATCAGATGATTGTCGGTGCCGCCGGAGACGATGTCGAAGCCGTGGCCGCGCAGCGTTTCCGCAAGCGCCTTGGCATTCTCGACGACGTTCCTGGCGTAGATCTTGAAGTCCGGCCGCAACGCCTCTGCAAACGCAACCGCTTTCGCCGCGATCACATGCATCAGCGGACCGCCCTGCAGGCCCGGGAAGATCGCCGAGTTGAGCTTCTTGGTCAGGGATTCGTCGTTCCAGAGGATCAGGCCGCCGCGCGGGCCACGCAGCGACTTGTGCGTGGTCGTGGTCGTGACATGCGCGTACGGCACCGGCGAAGCATGCACGCCACCGGCGACGAGGCCCGCGAAATGCGCCATGTCGACCAGGAGATACGCGCCGACGCTGTCGGCGATCTCGCGGAAGCGCTTGAAGTCCCAGGGGCGCGAGTAGGCGCTGCCGCCGGCGATGATCAGCTTCGGTTTGACCTGCTCGGCCTGCCTTGCGACCGCATCCATGTCGATGATCTGGTCTTCGCGCCGCACGGTATAGTGCTCCGCCTTGAACCATTTGCCGGACATGTTGACCGGCGAACCGTGGGTGAGATGGCCGCCAGCGGCGAGATCGAGGCCCATGAAGGTGTCGCCGGGCTGCAGCAGCGCCAGAAACACCGCCTGGTTCATCTGGCTGCCGGAGTTCGGCTGCACGTTGGCAAACTGCGCGCCGAACAGTTTTTTCGCGCGATCGATCGCAAGCGTCTCGGCGACGTCGACCCATTCGCAACCGCCATAGTAGCGCGCGCCCGGATAACCTTCCGCGTATTTGTTGGTCATCACCGAGCCCTGCGCTTCCAGCACGGCGCGGCTGACGATGTTTTCAGACGCGATCAGCTCGATCTCATGCCGCTGCCGGCCGAGCTCGCCCTGGATCGCAGCCGCGATCTCTGGATCCGCCTGCGCAAGGCTGGCGGAGAAGAAGGAATCGGGAGCGGAGGCAGTTTTGGCACTGGAGGCAGGAGGGGTCATCGGCGGAATATCTCCACCGCCGCAACCTCTTAGGCGGGCTGCGGACGGTCCTTGGGTGGCGGTCGGAAGCGGTAAGGAGCCGATTAGCACATTGCCCCGCCCCGGCCAAGCGCTTGCGGTACCTACCTGACATTTATGCCAGATATGGTGGGGATTGGGGGGATTGCCACCGGTTCCGGGGGGCCCGCCTATCCCTCTGGCGCCGGCTTGCGACCTGGTCCGGCCGGACCATCGGCGGCGACGGGCAGATCGACCGTCGCCCGAATCCCGGTCGTGGGCCGATCCCCAGTGTTGACCAGGGTGATCGACCCATCCAATCGCTCGACAATCCGCTTCACGATGGCAAGGCCAAGTCCCGTACCCTCGCTTTTTGACTGGCTGCCCCGGAAAAACGGCTCAAAGATCCGGTCGAGTTCGCATGACGGAATACCCGGTCCGGTATCCTCGATTTCGACAATCGCCCGATCTCGGTTGCCATGGACCCGAATATCCACCCGGCCGCCCTGCGGGGTGACGCGAACGGCATTGTCGATCAGGTTTCGGATCATCGTCAGGACCATGAAGGATTCTCCCCTGATCGCGACGGACTCCAGCCGTTCAAACCCGAGATCGACACCGCTGCGCGCGGCCTCCGGCATCAGATCGGCCACAGCCTCCTTTGCGATGCCGTCGAGCGCAACGATGGTGGAATCGGCGGACGTCATGGCGTCCTGCCTCGCCAGCGAGAGCAGCTGTTCGACCAGATATTTGGAGCGGCGCATACCGTCTCTGAATGCGGCAAGGCGTTGGCGGGCCTCGACGGGCATGTCGATCAGCTCGAGGTTTTCCGCCTGCAGACTGAGCGCGGTGATGGGCGTCCGCAATTCGTGAGCGGCGTCCGCGACAAATCTCTGCTGGCGTTCCATCATCAATTTGATGCGGTCGAGCAAGCCGTTGATGGACGCAATGAACGGCTGGAGTTCGCTGGGCGTATCCCCGACGGGGAGTGCGGTGAGCTCATCGGCACGGCGCTTATCGAGGTCGCCGGCCAATCGCACCACCGGACGCAGCGAGCGCGCAACGACGAGTGCCGTGACAAGCATCAAGCACGGGATCAGCGCCGCCGTGGGCAGGAGCGTGCGCACGGCCATATCGCTGGCGATCTCGTTTCGTATCTCGGTCCGCTGTGTCACAGCGAACCGGCTCCCGTCGGGCCTGCTTCGCATCAACAGCCGGATCGGCTGCCCGTTGCGGGACGAGGTATGCAGGCCGTCCTGAAAGCTCCAGAGCTGGCGATCGTCGAGCGGACCGCGTGGCGCGTTGCCGAGATCAAGCACGGTGATATCGGAATCCGCGTCGACGCCATGGACCGGTTCGCCACTTTTAAAGCCGCCAACCTGGGCAAAACTGGCGATCTGCACCAGGATCGAGTCCTGCATCTCGATCGCCTCGTTGTAAGCCCAGACGTAAGCGAACAAGCCACCGAGACAGCCGGCCATCAGAATGATGGCGGTCAATCCGACAAAGAGGCGCGCACGCAGCGATTTTGTCATGGCGCGCGATCCACCATCCATCCCACTCCGCGGACGTTGCGGATGGTCCCCATGCCGAGCTTTTTTCGGACGGCGTGGATCAGGAACTCGACCGCGTTGCTCTCCACCTCTTCGTTCCAGCCGTAGATCTGCCGTTCGAGCTCGCTGCGCGAAAGGATGACGCCGGGCCGCAGCAGGAGCGCCTGAAGCAATGCAAACTCACGCGCCGTCAGAACGGCGCTTGATTCATGGAACGACGCTTGGCGCGTCGCCGGATCGAGCTGCAGCTTGCCGTTGGTGAGGATCGCCGTCGAACCGCTGCCCTCCCGGCGCAGCACCGCGCGCATTCGCGCCAGCAGTTCGCGAATCTCGAATGGTTTGACCAGATAATCGTCAGCTCCGAGATCGAGCCCCTCGATCCGCTGGTCGACACCATCGCGCGCCGTCACGATGATCACAGGCACCTCGCATCCACGCTTGCGCAATCGACGCAGAACATCCCGCCCGTCGGCCACGGGAAGTCCGAGATCGAGCAGCGCCATGTCGTAGGTTTCGCCGCCGACGGCTTCGACGGCAGTTTCGCCATCCTTCACCCAATCGACGGCATAGGCCGCATCCCTGAGGGCCTGCGCGACCGCTGCGCCGATCATGGGGTCATCCTCGACCAGGAGAATCCGCATCTTCGATTCTTTCGTGTGGCGTGCCGTGGCCTATTATATGGCCAGCTATCTGGCAGCCTCGCCCACCGCCGTCATCGCCGATGTCGGCCTCAAACAATGCGCATCCAGACTTAGCGGAAACTTAGAAGCTGCGACCGGTCATCTTTGCATTGTGGCCATCTCCCGAGGGACTGCGCGACATCCCTAAGTCCCGCCTAAGTCAGAGCGGCGAATGTTTGCGTCGATCTTACCGCAACGATCGAGGGCGCTTCGCCGTGGCCGCAGCACATACGCCGACACAACGCATGCTCAACAAGGTCCCGGAGGTTACGCTGGCCTTCTGGATCATCAAGATCCTTTCCACGACGGTGGGCGAGACGGGCGCAGACTATCTCGCGGTCCATGTCGGCCTGGGAACGACGATCACCACGCTTGGCATGGCCGCGTTGCTCGCAATCGCGCTGAGCCTGCAACTGCGCGCACGGCAATACATTCCGTCGATCTATTGGCTTGCCGTCGTACTCGTCAGCATCGTCGGCACATAGATCACGGATTTCCTCACCCACAAGCTCGAAATCAGTCTCTATGCAAGCACGGCCGTGTTCGCCTGCGCGCTGATGGCGGCCTTCGCCATCTGGTATGCCGTGGAGCGGACGCTTTCGATCCGCACCATCATCACGACGCGGCGAGAGCTGTTCTACTCGCCAGCGCTTACGCGCTCGGCGTCAACAGCGTCCTGATATTCTGGCTGGCCTACATCCTGACCCGCCCCCTCGGCGCTTCGCTTGGCGATCTGCTTTCGCAGTCGCGCGAATATGGCGGCATGGGACTTGGCACCGTCTACACCAGCCTTGGCTTTCTGACGGTCATCGTCGCCCTGGTCGCCTGGGTCACCTTCGAAGGCAAAGGTCAGGACACGCCTGCGCCTGCCGAATAAGCCGGCTTTCCACGCAACACACCGCAACCTCTCCAGTTCAACACAGGGAGTATGAACATGAAGAATCTCGTCATCGCAGCCGCCGTCGGCATTCTTGTCGCCATCGCAGGGCAACCACGCTCACACACGCTGGTGCCGACAGGCCTGACATCATGGGCCGAGGCATCAATGTCAAACCTGGGTGATCTCGCGGCATTCCGTGCCATCGTCATGGATGTGTCCGCATTGGTGGACAAGGGTGACCTCGCGGGAGCGAAGGCCCGTATCAAGGACCTCGAAACAAAATGGGATGATGCCGAGCCTTCGCTCAAACCGCGCGACGCCGCCAGCTGGCATACCGTCGACAAGGCGATCGACAAGGCGCTCGAAGCACTCCGGGCCGGCAAGCCGGAGGCGGCAACCTGCAAGCAGGCCCTGACGGAGCTGTTGTCGGTGATGGATACCACCGGGAAATCGTGAGCAACGCGTCAGCTACCTTAACCAGGAGTCTTTTGCGGCATGGATCAAATTCGACACATCAACGACACTCTTCAGCAGCGCGAGGAGACCAGTAAGGTTCCTGCGGCTACTCTCGGATTCTGGATCATCAAGATCCTGGCCACGACCCTGGGAGAGACAGGCGGCGATGCTGTGACGATGTCGATGAACCTCGGCTATCTGGTCGGGACGCTGATCTTCGCCTTCATCTTCGGCCTTGCGATCAGCGTTCAGATGGCGACCCGGCGCCTCCATCCCTTTCTCTATTGGGCGGTCATCGTCGCGACCACCACCGTCGGCACCACGCTGGCCGATTTGGTCGATCGCTCGCTTGGCATCGGCTATCTCGGCGGCTCCTCGCTGCTCGCCGCGCTGCTGGCTGCCTCATTGTTCATCTGGTATCGGACGATGGGCACGGTCTCCATTGCCTCGATCAACTCCCAGAAGGCCGAGACGTTCTACTGGGTGACGATCATGTTTTCGCAGACGCTCGGCACCGCCCTTGGCGACTGGATGGCGGATTCGACCGGGCTCGGCTACCGCGGTGGGGCGCTGGTTTTTGCGGCCTCCATCGCGGTCACGGCGGCATGCTATCTCTGGACCAATGTCTCGCGCACGCTCCTGTTCTGGATTGCCTTTGTGCTCACGAGGCCGCTTGGCGCAACGGTCGGCGATTTTCTCGACAAGCCGCTCGACCATGGCGGCCTTGCGCTGAGCCGCTATACGGCGTCCGCCGTTCTCAGCCTCCTGATCTGCGGTCTCATCGCGGTGTTGCCGCAACGCGCGGGCGACCACGGTTAGCTCGCTGGTGTTGCAGCGCCGCACGCAACGGGCGATCGGGCCCCGTGATCGGGATCACGAAACCGGCGGCGGTTCAGGGCTAAAACTGAGTCCATCGATCCCCCGAGGCGGATGCCTCAATCAATGGACGCAACCATGACCCGGCGCGAACATGAGGAACTTCAACGAAAGCTGACACGGGCCCGCAGGCTCGCGATGGAGCCTGCCGACGCGCTGGCGCGAGAGCGGGCGGCCCAGGCGATCGAAGATCTGGAATACCAGCTCTTCGCGGGCCGGCTCACCGCCAAAGCCATCGAAGCTGGCTATTGATTTACCGACTCACCCGATCGTGAAGCCCGATCGCGCCGCTGCTTCTTGGGTTGGCGCGACTAACTTCTAAGCACTCCTCGAGAGGAGCGAGCCATGACTGATGCGTCCGTTCTCCGGCAGAAAGCCGAAATGTTCGAGCAGCGCGCCGAAAAGGCCGCCGATCCCGTATCAAAACACCATTATCGGGAAATGGCCGCGCATTACCGCAAGCTGCTGGTTGAGCACCTCGATTCGCGGTCGCACGAGCCGGCCGAATAGCAAGGGGCGAGAGACCCACCCCTACCCCTTCACCGCATTGACCTGGCTGCCAAAGCCGTCGCGGTTGTAGATGTCGTCGCGGAATTGCACGACGCCGTCCGGCGTCGCCCACGCCGTGACGTAGACCCAATACAGCGGCATAGGCTTTGCGACCTTGGCGTCCTTGCGCTCGCCGGAAGCAATCACCTGGTCGATTTCGCCGTGCGACCAGCCCGGACTTTCCTGCAGGATCCAGTAGACCAGCTCGCGCACATTCTGCACGCGCATGCAGCCCGAGGAGGCAAAGCGGAAATCCTCGCCGAACAGGTTTTTCGACGGCGTGTCATGCATGTAGACGCCGAACTGGCTCGGGAAATTGATGCGGATGGAGCCGAGTGAATTGAAGTTGCCGGCGTCCTGCTTAAATTTGTAATTCACCGCCTCCGTCGAATACCAGTCGATCTGCGACGGCGGCTGCTCGTTGTTCTTCGCGTCGTAAATCCGGATGTGATTCTTGGTGAGGTAATCCGGCTCGGCCTGCATCTTCGGGATCAGATCCTTCCGCACGATCGAGACCGGCACGGTCCAGAACGGATTGAAATTGATCTGGATGATCTTGCTGTTGATGTCGGGCGACGGCCGGTCGGGCTTGCCCGCGACCGCGGTGTGGCGCGTGACCGCGACGCCGTTCTCGATCGCCTCGATCTGCGCCGCCGGGATGTTGGCGACCACGATGCGGTTGCCGAGATTGCCGGTCAGCGCCTTCAGCCGCGTCGCGTTGATTTTTAGCTGCTGCAGCCGTATCTCGGCCGGCACGTTGAGCGCACGCAAGGTCGTGTCGTGCACGACGCCGTCGGAATGCAGGCCGTGGCGCACCTGGAAGCGGCGCACGGCGGCGTCGACATAGGAATCGTAGACCTGCGGCTCGCCGGAATTGAGCTCGAGATCGCCGACGAGCGAAAGCCGCTGGCGCAGATGCGGGATCGCCGCGCTCTTCACCCCAACCCGCGCGCCTTCGGCAATCGCCGGCACCTCCGGCCAGCCGCCCTTGGCGACGATCGCCTCATATTGCGGAATCGAGGCTTCGGTGGTCTGCGCGGTCGACGGTGACAGCGTCGGCAGCGTCTTCTTCGGCAGCTTGACGTTGCGGGAATTGCTGTCGAAGCCGCTGTCGAGGCTGGAATCCTGGTTTTCCTGGATCAGCTCGTTGAGCATCTCGTCCGGCGTCTGCTCCGCCGCACGCGCGCTTGCTGCGAGCGTGGCGGCGGCCAGGCCGGCGCCGGCGCTTAGAAAACTACGGCGGGTGAAAGGGTTGCCCATGGCCGGACTGTAGCAAACCCGTTTTCGCCGGATAAGCCCACAGCCGGTGGTTTCGCAAATGTGATGCGATTTTCGCTTAGCTTACAGCCCCGTATATCCGGCCTTGACCGGATCGGTCGAGCCGTCGAGCTCGCGCAAGTAGGTCAGGCCGCACACGGTGAGGCGGTGGGTGTCGCGCTCGCCGGCCTCGGACAGTGTCTTGAGATATGCCGTCACCTTGGCGCGCGCCTCGGTGCTTGCCGCAGCCGAGCGGTTTACGAGGAGGTCATAGGTCTGCATGATGCGGTCGATGGCGGCTTCCATGGCGTCCCCCTGCTCGTCGTCAGACACGTTCGAGTGCTTCGAATTTGCCGATCGCCTTGTTGGCGAGCCTGATCTTGTTGCCTTCACCGCGGTGAAACATCTGCACGATGATCTCGAGCAGCCGCTCGTCGGTGACGAAGCCGTCGGGCATCGCGCCGGTGCGGCGCAGATAATTCGAGGCGATGGCGTAGGCATCGCCCACCACCCCCATATTCATCACCCGCACACCGCGCTCGACCAGCATGGCCCAATCCTCCGCTTCGGACGGATAAGCCCTGAGCGCGGAACTGGTTCCATTTGGGACGCGGATTCTCTTATCAACATGAAAATGAGGGCCAGATCGGACCAATATTTGACAAGCAAAACCATTTGCGCCGTGCAATTTTGATTGCCGAAGCGCCAACCGCATCGCGCTGTCGAAGCACGGATTGACATGTCGAGATCCAAGCTTTTTCCGCTCGCGATTGCGCTGCTCGCGGCTCCGGCACTCGCGGCCGGTTCGAACGAGCTCACGCCCGCCGAGCGTCAAGGGCTGATCGCGATGATCACGCGATGCATGCCGCCGATCAATACGACCGGCCAGTCGATGACCACGATCGACCTGCGCCTCAATCCGGATGGATCGGTGGCGGCGGAATCGAAAGTCATCGCGAGCCCGACGCCTGAAATCGGAAAGGCGATGCTGCGGGCGGCAGTGGTGTGCGGGCCCTATCGGCTGCCACCAGAGAAATACGAAAAATGGAAGCAGATCCTGGTCGATTTCGACCTGGGTCCGGCGAAGCCGAACTAGCTTTCAAAAAACGACAAGGCGCATCGGCCGGGGCACGGCCGATGCGCCTAAGGGGAAGGCAACTTGGAAGGCAATCTGGTAGGCCTGCCGGTCTTCTCGATGGGCCGGCTTGGCCAAAGGTGCTTAGAGGCGATACAGGATCTGGTCGGTCCAGAACCGCTCGAGGCGGTGCAGCGACTTGTTCAGCGTCGCGAACTCCTCGTTCGAGATGCCGCCGACCTGCTCGACCGTCTTGACGTGCTTCTGATAGAGCGCGTCGACGATGCGGCGGATTTCCTGGCCCTGCGTGGTCAGGCGGATGCGGACCGAGCGGCGATCAACGCGCGAGCGCTGATGATCGAGGAAGCCGAGCTCGACCAGCTTCTTCAGGTTGTAGGAGACGTTGGAGCCGAGATAGTAACCGCGCGTGCGCAGCTCGCCCGCGGTCAGCTCCTTGTCGCCGATGTTGTAGAGCAGAAGCGCCTGAACCGAATTGATGTCGGAACGGCCCCGGCGATCGAATTCATCCTTGATGACATCGAGCAGGCGGCGATGCAGCCGCTCCACCAACGTCAGCGCTTCCAGATAAAGCGGCTGCACCGGCGACTGGCCTGCAGCGCGGTCAGCGGTTTCCACCGCCGTCGCAACAGCATTCTTCATGACACTTCCCCTGTTGTCGTTTTATCGACTTATTCGACGAAACTTTTGTCCCGCCTGATAGCTGCAACGTAAGGGGCCGATTTGAAGA
>Ga0210402_10006597_pt1 | contig 10269 bp, 9 predicted proteins | sample IncBWC7MmetaG_FD_161055 | JGI IMG/M metagenome (GOLD analysis project Ga0210402, IMG submission 161055) | Forest soil microbial communities from Barre Woods Harvard Forest LTER site, Petersham, Massachusetts, United States - Inc-BW-C-7-M | ecosystem: Environmental > Terrestrial > Soil >...
GCTATCTCGGCGATCCCGCCTTCGTCAACGCGCCGACCAACATTCTGCTGGCCAAGAATTACGCGGCGAAGCAGCGCGCAAGTATCGACGCCGACCACGCCACCGCGGCCGCCGACGTCGCTTCGGCCCTGCCGCCGCGCGAGGGCAGCAACACCACGCATTATTCCATCGTCGACCGAAGCGGCAACGCGGTCAGCAACACCTATACCTTGAACTTCCCTTATGGCGTCGGCCTGGTTGCCGACGGCACCGGCGTCCTGCTCAACAACGAGCTCGACGACTTCACCGCCGCGCCGGGCGCGTCCAACGCCTTCGGCCTCGTCGGCTACGAGCCCAATTTGCCCGGCCCCGGCAAACGGCCGCTCTCCTCGATGTCGCCGACCATCGTGCTGAAAGACGGCAAACCGGTGCTGCTGACCGGCACGCCCGGCGGCAGCCGCATCATCTCCGCCGTGCTGCAGGTGATCGTCAATGTGCTGGACTATCATATGGACGTCGCAGCCGCGGTGGCAGCGCCGCGGCTGCATCATCAATGGCTGCCGGATGTCGTGCGGGTCGAGAAGGGCTTTTCCGATGACACGCTCGCGGCGCTGAAGGCCAAGGGCCATCAGATCGCGGACGGAGCATTGGGGCAAACTTCGGCCAATTCGATCCTTGTGACCGCGAATGGATTGCTTGGCGCGCCTGATCCACGTACCCGTGGCGCGGAGGCCGCGGGGCAATAGTCCCGCAGGCGATCGGTCCCGCGAAAGCGGGATCGAATCGGATACGCAAGAGCCGCCCAAGAATTCCCGGAGGGAACAGCCAAATGACCACCGTCGATCCATCGCGCATCGAAACCGCCGCCATCGAAGACACCAGCCTGCTCGCCTTCTATCGCGACATGAACCTCGCGGAACGGCGGACATTCTGGGCCTGTGCGACCGGCTGGGCGCTCGACGGCATGGATTTCATGATCTATCCGCTGGTGATCGGCACCATCATCAAGCTGTGGAGCGTCGATGCCGGCACCGCCGGTCTTGCCGGCACGGTCACGCTGCTGGCGTCCGCGATCGGCGGCTGGCTCGCCGGCTATCTCGCCGACCGGATCGGCCGGGTCCGGACCCTGCAATTCACGATCATCTGGTTCTCTTTCTTCTCGCTGCTTTGCGCGATCGTGCAGAATTTCGATCAGCTCCTGATCGCGCGTGCCTTGCTGGGCCTGGGCTTCGGTGGCGAATGGGCCGCCGGCGCAGTGCTGATGGGTGAAACGATTCGGCCACAATACCGCGGACGCGCGGTCGGCTCGGTGCAGTCGGGCTGGGCCGTCGGCTGGGGACTGGCCGCGCTCTCGCAGGCAATCCTGTTTTCCTACCTGCCTGCGGAACTCGCGTGGCGCTGGATGTTTGCGATCGGCGCACTGCCGGCGCTGCTCGTGTTCTATCTGCGCCGCTACGTCACCGAGCCGGAGATCGCAGCCGCCACCCGCCTCAAGCAGGCCGAGGCCGGCAATCATCCGCAGCTCTGGGAGGTTTTTTCCGGCCCGATCCTGAAGACCACCATCCTGGCCTCGCTGATGGTCACGGGCTGCCAGGGCGGCTACTATGCCATTACCTTTTGGGTGCCGCAGTTTCTCACCAAGGAGCGCCATCTCTCGATCGTCGGCTCGACCGGCTATCTGGCGGCGCTGATCATCGGCTCGTTCCTCGGCTATCTCGTCGGCGCCTGGCTCGCCGACCGCATCGGCCGGCGCAATCTGTTCCTGATCTTCTCCCTCGGCGCGATCGCGGTGGTGCTGATCTACACCCAATTGCCGCTGACCAATGAGATCCTTTGGTTGCTGGGTTTTCCGCTCGGCTTCTTCGCCTCTGGTTATTTCTCGGGCATGGGCGCTTTCCTCACCGAACTCTATCCGACCAGGCTGCGCGGCTCGGGTCAGGGCTTCTGCTATAATTTCGGCCGCGGCATCGGCGCGCTGTTTCCCTTCCTGGTCGGCGCGCTGTCGAACTCGACGTTGCTTGCCAACGCGATTGCGATCTTCGCGGTTGCGGCCTACAGCCTGTTCTTCCTTGCCGCCTTCGCGCTGCCGGAAACGCGCGGACGGATTTTGCATGCCGAGGGATAGGCGAATAGGCTTTGCTTGATCGCGCCGCCCGCGTAACCCGCGAGGGGCGCGACAGTGTGCCAACGCCAGGAGGTTCGCTGATGACATCTCTCAAAGGCAAGACGCTGTTCATCTCAGGCGCAAGCCGCGGCATCGGACTCGCCATCGCGTTGCGCGCCGCGCGCGACGGCGCCAATGTCGCGATCGCCGCGAAGACCGTGCATCCGCACCCGAAGCTGAAGGGCACCATCTATACGGCCGCCGATGACGTCCATGCCGCCGGCGGCAAGGCGCTGCCGATTGTCTGCGACATCCGCGACGAAGACCAGGTGATCGCGGCGATCGATCATACGGTGGCAGAGTTCGGCGGCATCGATGTCTGCATCAACAATGCGAGTGCGATCAGCCTGACCAACTCGCAGACGACCGACATGAAGCGGTTCGACCTGATGATGGGTATCAACACCCGCGGCACGTTCATGGTCTCGAAATATTGCATCCCGCATCTGAAGAAGGCCGCCAATCCGCACATCCTGATGCTGTCGCCGCCGCTCGACATGAAGGCGAAATGGTTCGAGCATTCGACGGCCTACACGATGGCGAAATTCGGCATGAGCATGTGCGTGCTGGGGCTTTCCGCCGAGCTGAAAAGCGCCGGCATTGCTGTCAACGCGCTGTGGCCGCGCACCACTATCGCGACCGCCGCGGTCGGCAACCTGCTTGGCGGCGACGCCATGATGCGCGCGAGCCGCAAGCCGGAGATCATGGGAGATGCGGCCTACGCCATTCTCACCAAGCGATCGCGCGAGTTCACTGGGCAGTTCTGCATCGATGACAAGGTGCTCTACGATAGCGGCGTGCGCGACTTCGAGCGCTATCGCGTGGACGCCAGCGTGCCGCTGATGTCGGATTTCTTCGTGCCCGACGATGATGTTCCGCCGCCGGGCGTGACGGTGCAGCCACTTCCCTCGGTTGGCGGGGCGCAGAAGGCGCGTTAGAGCATGATCCGGAAAAGTGGAAACCGGTTTTCCGAAAAGATCATGCTCTAGAAGGGCCAGCATGTTGCGGGGGGAGGGTGATTTGTGATTTCGCCATTGCTGATCGCGATCGGCGCGCTGATCGTCGCCGGGGCTGTGGTGCTATCCGTCGTGTTTCGGCCCGACCGTGCCATCCGCACCGGGACTGCCGCCGTTGCCGACATGGTCTGTGCCAAGACCTTCGTCTCCGGGCTCGATCCCGGTTCCGTATTCGCGGAGACGCTGGAGCGTCCGGGCATTCGGCGGTTGCGCGCGGTGCTGCGCTATCGGCTCGACCGATCGGCGAAAACGGTCGATACCTCGGTGCTGGGTCTGCTGGGCGCGCATGCTGAGTTTCACGACGGCGTCGGCTGCGTGCTCGTGCACAGAGCAAAACCGCCCTACCTTCTGAAGAGCGACATCGAGGCGTTGCGGACGCCGAAGACGCCCCCTCTCCTGCCCGAGATCGCCGGCCCTGCCCTGGTCGAACCGTCCGATCCGGCGTTGAAAGCAGCGCTCGATCATGCCTTCGAGGAGCCGGCCGAGCCGCCTTATCGGCGGTCATCGTGCACGGCGGCAAGGTGATCGCCGAGCGTTACGCGCCCGGCATCGGCATCGACACGCCGCTGATCGGCTTCTCGATGACCAAGTCCGTGGTCAATGCCCTGCTCGGCATCATGACGCGGCAAGGCCTCCTCAGCCCCTCGATCCCAGCGCCGGTGCCGGAATGGCGCGGGCCAAAAGATCCGCGCCGCGAGATCGAGGTCGAGCATCTCATGCGCATGACCACGGGGCTTGCACTGGATGAGACCAATTCCGGCTTCGATCCGTCCAGCCAGATCTATCTTCACGACGACATGGGCGGCTTTGCCGTCGCCGCGCCCTTGATCGCGTCGCCGGGTACGCGCTGGGCCTATTCCAGCGCGACCACGCAGATCCTGGCGCGGATCATCCGCGACGCGGCCGGCGGGCCCGAACAGACGCTCGCTTATGCCTGGCGCGAGTTGTTCAATCCGCTCGGCATGCGGCATGTGACGCTGCAGTTCGATGCCAGCGGCACGCTGCAGGGCTCGGCCAACATGCTGGCGAGCGCGCGGGACTGGGCGAAGTTCGGCCTGCTTTATCTCTATGACGGCGTGGTCGGCGGAAAGCGCATCCTGGACGAGGATTGGGTGGATTTCTGCGCGGCCGCGACGCTCGATACGGATTATGGCGCGGGCTTCTGGACCAACCGCAGCGCGCACGCAAATGCCAAGGGCCGCATCCGCCTGGGGATTCCGCGCGATGCGTTCTTCGCTTCCGGCACGCTCGGCCAGCGCATCGTCATTCTGCCGTCGCAGCAGATGGTGGTGGTGCGCTTGGGCGATTCCGTCGATCCCACCGGCGACATCCGCGGCCTGGCGCGGCTGGTGAAAGAAGCGATCGCGGCGACGCAGGGTTAGAGCATGATCCGGAAAAGTGTGTAGCGGTTTTCCGAAAAGATCACGCTCAAACAAAAAGCTGGAGCATGATAGCGTTTCCGCCTAATCACATCATGCTCCAGCTGTCATTCCGGGGCGTCAGCGTCGAACCCGGAATCTCGAGATTCTGGGTCCGGTGCTCACGCATCACTCGGAATGAAGTGACGTATCACCGCCCTACCCTGTACGGCCCGCCCTTCTCCAGCGCACGCTGATAGGCCGGACGCGCGTGAATGCGGTCGAGAAACGCCATCGCCTTGGGATGCCCCTGCTCCAGCCCGGCACGCGCCGCGGCGGCTTCCAGCGGAAAGCTCATCTGGATGTCGGCGGCGGTGAACGCCTCTCCGGCGAACCATTCGCTCTTGGAGAGCGCTACTTCCCAGAAATCCATGTGCTGCTTGAGCTGCGGGTTGACGAGCGCGGTCAGCACCTGGGTCGAAACTTTTCGCACCACGGGACGCAGCAGCGCCGGGGCCCGCTTCGGCATCACCGTGAACAGCAGCTTCAGCAGCAGCGGCGGCATCGCCGAGCCTTCGGCATAGTGCATCCAATAGGTATAGCGCAGCCGCTCTGGCGTCTTCGGCGGCGGGATCAGGCGGCCCTGCCCATAGGTCTCGATCAGATATTCGACGATGGCGCCCGATTCGGCGATCGTGTTGCCGTTGTCGGTGATGACGGGCGATTTGCCGAGCGGATGGACCGCGCGCAGCTCTGGAGGCGCCCGCATGTCCGGCAGACGCTGATAGCGCACGATTTCGTAAACCAAGCCGAGTTCTTCGAGCAGCCAGAGCAGCCGCTGCGAGCGCGAATTATTGAGGTGATGAACGGTCAGCATGGAGTCTCCCCAGTGCGCTCGGCTTTTGTCAGATCCCCTATCAGTCAATCGGGAGATTAGCGACGGACGCGGGAGTATCTTTTGGGCTGAGTAAATTACCCGGGTAATATTGACAAGATTAATTATATCCGGGTATTATTTGCCTCGAAAATCGAGGCAAGATCTCCATGACCGATCATTTTACCGCGTTTGAAGGCCAGCGGCGCTTGGCTTCGGGCCCTCTCGCCGAGATTGCACGCGCGGCCAAACGAGCCGAGCAACACGCATCGGAACCGATCGCGATCTTTAGTGACGTGACCGGCCGCGTCGTCGATTTGGACCTGCGGGGCAGCACCGAGGAGATATTGGCCCGGCTCACGGATGCTGCCATCGCAGGCGCCGCGCAGGACGCAGCCTCGCCAAGCGAACCCCGCGGTCGGGGCCGGCCGCGGCTCGGCGTGGTCGCGCGCGAGGTGACCTTGCTGCCGCGCCACTGGGAATGGCTCAACGCCCAGCCCGGCGGCGCCTCGGTCGCGCTCCGCAAACTGGTCGACGAGGCCCGCCGCGCCAATGGCGACCGGGACCGTCAGCGCGCGGCGCGCGACGCCGCCTACCATTTCATGTCGGCGATGGCCGGGAACCTGCCGCATTTCGAAGAGGCCTCGCGCGCCTTGTTCGCGGACGACCGGCGGCGCTTCGTCGGGCAGATCGCGAGTTGGCCGCCTGACATTCGCGACCATGCCGTCAAGCTCGCCTATCGCGATCATGCCGAATAATTGATCCCTTGAATGACGGCCGCGAGCCTGATCGAATGATAGGGATCATATAAGAACCTTCGAGGAGACGGCCGTGAGTTCAAATCCGCAATTCTTGTTCGACGTCGGCAGCCCGAACGCCTTTCTGAGTCACGAAGCGATCCCGGCGATCGAAAAGCGCACCGGCGTCAAGTTCGAATATGTGCCGATCCTGCTTGGCGGCATCTTCAAGGCCACCAACAACAGATCGCCGGCCGAATCGCTCGCCGGCATCAAGAACAAGCCCGAGTTTCTCGCCATCGAGACGGAGCGCTTCGTCAAGCGCTTCCAGGTCCAGCCCTATGTCATGAACCCGTTCTTTCCCGTCAACACGCTGAATCTGATGCGCGCCGCGGTGGCTGCGCAATTCGAGGGCGTGTTCGAGCCCTATGTCGAGGCGGCGTTCCATCACATGTGGCGCGAGCCGAAGAAGATGGACAATCCGGAGGTGGCGGTAAAAGCGCTCACCTCCTCGGGGCTCGACGGCGCAAAGCTGCTTGCGCGCGCCCAGGAGCCCGACGTCAAGGCCAAGCTGGTCGCGAACACGCAAGCGGCTGTCGAACGCGGCGCTTTCGGCTCACCGACCTTTTTCGTCGGCAACGAGATGTTCTTCGGCAAGGAGCAGCTGCGCGAGGTCGAGGAGATGGTGTCGGGGAAATGATGCTGTGTCATTCCGGGATGGTCCGAAGGAACCAGGCCCGGAATCTCGGGGGCGGGAAGGGCGGAGCACAACGAAATGGACAAGCGCAACGCGACCGTCGCGGTGATTGGTGCGGGCGACTATATCGGCGCCGAGATCGCGAAGAAATTCGCAGCCGAGGGCTTTACCGTTTTCGCCGGGCGGCGCAACGGCGACAAGCTCGCGCCGCTGGTGAAGGAGGTCGAGGCCGCGGGCGGCACGATCTTCGGCCGCTCGCTCGACGCAAGAAAGGAAGAGGAGATCACCGCCTTCCTTGCCGACGCAGATAAGCACGCGCCGCTGGAGGTGTGCATCTTCAATGTCGGCGCCAATGTCAATTTCCCGATTCTGGAGACAACCGAGCGCGTCTTCCGCAAGGTGTGGGAAATGGCCTGCTGGGCGGGCTTTCTGGCGGGCCGCGAAGCGGCGCGGGTGATGCTGCCGCGGGGCAGGGGCAACATCTTCTTCACCGGCGCGACCGCAAGCCTGCGCGGCGGCAGCGGCTATGCCGCATTCGCCAGCGCGAAATTCGGGCTGCGCGCGGTCGCGCAAGCGATGGCGCGCGAGCTCGGGCCGAAAAACATCCATGTCGCGCATCTGATCATCGATTCCGGCGTTGATACCGCCTGGGTGCGCGAACGGCGCGAGCAGATCTGGGGCAAGGAGGCGCTCGACAATCCCGACCTGCTGATGCCGCCGGCTTCCGTCGCAGGCGCCTATTGGCAGCTCTATCAGCAGCCGAAGAGCGCCTGGACCTTCGAGATGGAAATCCGCCCGTTCGGCGAAAGATGGTAAAGGGGCGAGGGGCGAATAGCGAGTAGTGAGTGGTGAATAGGAAAACGGCTTGTCTACTCGCTACTCACTGTTCGCCGATCGAACAACAACAAAAAGGAATGATCTATGCGTATTCTCGTGGTCGGGGCAGGGGCCATCGGCGGGTATTTCGGCGGCCGGATGCTGCAGGGCGGCTGCGATATCACATTTCTGGTGCGGCCACGGCGCACTGCGGAATTGGCCACCGCCGGCCTCGTGATCAAGAGCCCGAACGGCGACGTGACCTTGAAAGAGCCGCCGACGGTGCAGGCCGATGCGCTAAAGGACAAATTCGACGTCGTGCTTTTGAGCTGCAAGGCCTTCGACCTCGACGACGCGATCAAGTCCTTCGCGCCGGCGGTCGGCGACAAGACCGCCATTATCCCGATGCTCAATGGCATGAAGCAGCTCGACGTGCTCGACGCGAAGTTCGCCCGCGCGCGCGTGCTCGGCGGCCTCTGCGCCATCGCGGTGACGCTGAATGAGAAGCATGAGGTGGTGCAGCTTCAGCCGATGCAGTCGCTGACCTTCGGCGAACGCGATGGCACGATGAGCGACCGGGTACGCGCGATCGCGGAAGCCTTCGCCAAGGGCAAATGCGGCGCGGCTCCGAGCGAGCATGTGATCCAGGACATGTGGGACAAGTGGGTATTCCTGGCCTCGCTTGCCGCATCCACCAGCCTGATGCGCACGTCGGTCGGCAATATCGTGGCCGCGCCCGGCGGCAAGGACTTCCTGCTCGGCGTGCTCGATGAATGCAGCGCTGTCGCGACCGCGGAAGGCCATCCGCCGAATGGCCCTTTCTTCGAGCGGACCCGTGGCATGTTGACCGCCGAAGGCTCGCCGATGACGGCCTCGATGTTCCGCGACATCAAGGTGGGAATGCCTGTCGAAGCCGATCATGTGATCGGTGACATGATCGCACGTGGCGATGCCGCAAAGGTGCCGGTGCCGCGGCTGCGCACCGCGTATACGCATCTCAAAGCATACGAGAAGCAGCGCGGGTAGTGCGCTTCCGGCGCAAGAAGCGCCTTGCGTCGTCCCTGCGAAAGCAGGACCCGTGACCACAGGCCCTTGTTGTTACATCCGGCCGTAACGCCAGCCCGCTCAAAACGATCCGCTTGTGAATGGGTCCCGGCTCTGCGCTCGCTGACGCTCGCTTGGCCGGGACGACGACTACAAGTGCGCGAGATAATGCGCGAGCGCGGTGATCTCCTCGCCGCTGAGCGGATAGGCAACGTCGGCCATCGCAGCCTGGCCGCCACCGGAACGCGCGCCCGACTTGTAGTCGTGTAGCGCTTTCACGAGGTATTCCTCGCGCTGGCCGGCGATACGAGCGACCGCCTTGGTGCCGGCATAGGAATCGGTATGGCATGAGGCGCAGCGGCGGCCGGCGGCGGCCTGCTTGCCCTTCGCGGACAAATCCGGATCGTCGTCCTTCGGAGCCTTCGGCGGCGTTAGCGAGGCGAAATAGGCGCCGAGATTGCGTATGTCCTCGTTGTTGAGCTGCTCGACGACCGGCTGCATCTGCTCGTTCTTGCGCGAGCCGGCGCGGAAATAGACGAGCTGCCACTGGATATACTGATCGAGCTGGCCGGCGAGGGAAGGGACGTTCTCCATTTGCGAAATGCCGTTTTCGCCATGGCAGGCCGCGCAGATTTCCTTTGCCTTTGCCTCGCCGGCCGCGAGATCGGCGCCACGGGCGGGCAGGGCGCCTGTGAGTGCCGCAACGACGAGCATGAATCCGAATTGGATTTTCCGCATGTTGTCTCCTTCTCTGCTCGTCATGCCCGGACCTGGTCCGAGCGTCCATCGACAGCGAGCTTCCTTGCCGGATGGATTGCCGGGTCGGCCCCGATCGGATCGGGGACAATCGCCCGGCAATGACGACGATTGTTGTTCTTTGCTCGCGTCCAAAACGAAAGGCTGCGGCAGCCTGAAGGCGACCGCAGCCCGCGATGTCCTGAGCTGTTACTTCTTGCTGTAGCTGATGCGATAGATCGCACCGGCCCAGTCGTCGGCGACGAGGATCGAGCCATCCTTGGCGAGGATGATGTCGTCGGGCCGGCCGAGATAGCCCTGGTCGCCCTCGATCCAGCCGGATGCGAACACCTCCTGCTTAGCGTTCTTGCCGTCTGGGCTCGCCGTGATGCGCACGATGCGGCCGCCCTGGTACTTGTGCCGGTTCCAGGAGCCATGCTCGGCGATCAAAATCGAGTTCTTGTACTCAGCCGGGAACTGATCGCCGGTATAGAACTTCATGCCGAGCGGAGCGACATGCGCACCGAGATTATAGGCCGGCGGAGCAAACTCCGAGCATTTGTGGCCCATCGCGAACTTCGGATCGGGCAGGTCGCCCTGGTGGCAATAGGGATAGCCGAAATGCTCGCCGATCTTGTTGATGACGTTCAGCTTGTCCGAGGGCAGATCGTCGCTGATCCAGTCGCGGGCGTTCTCGGTGAACCAGTATTTGCCGCTGCGCGGATCGACATCGCCGCCGACGCTGTTGCGGACGCCGAGCGCCACGATTTCCGCGTTCCCGGTCTTGGGATCGACGCGGCGGATCTGCGACACGCTGGTCGGCGGAATGCCGATGTTGAAGGGAGGCCC
>Ga0210402_10006599_pt1 | contig 10267 bp, 9 predicted proteins | sample IncBWC7MmetaG_FD_161055 | JGI IMG/M metagenome (GOLD analysis project Ga0210402, IMG submission 161055) | Forest soil microbial communities from Barre Woods Harvard Forest LTER site, Petersham, Massachusetts, United States - Inc-BW-C-7-M | ecosystem: Environmental > Terrestrial > Soil >...
GTCTGACGAGTATCGGTCCTGGCAACGCCTGCCGGGAAGCGAGCGAATTCGCGCTGTAATGGACCTCAACCTTGACCTTTATGCGATGAAAGGACAAGCCGCGGATGCACCAAGACTTCAAAGAACTCTTATCCGCCTTCAACGCCGGACAGGTTAGATACCTCATAGTTGGCGGATACGCGGTGTCGTTTCATGCGCAGCCACGTGCGACAAAAGATCTGGATATTTTGATTGGCGCAGACGCTGAAAACAGCAAAGCTGTTTATGCCGCGCGTGCGAAGTTCGGGGCACCGATTGAAGGATTGAGCGCCAAGGACTTTGCCGAGCCCGATAATCTCTTTCGAATGGGCAACATACCCCGGAGAATTCTCGGGATCCCCAAGATTGCTCTGCAGAGAGGGATCAAGAAGCAAAACCCAAGGATTTATCCGAGAATCCGGATAAAGGACTGGACGACGATCTGAATTAGTCGCCGCCAAAACGAATTCGCGCAGGTGGAATACCACGTGAAGAAAGGCGATTCTCCCACGGCTACTCTCCATTCGAATTCAGCGTGCCAAACGGCTGGTCGTACATTCCGACGGACATTTGGGAATAGGGGTAGTCCGTGCCAAGCATCAAGAAGAGATCGCACTCCATGATTGCGTTGTAGACCGCGCGCGTGCCGTGTACGCCTATGCGGGCGCCTTCCAGTTCGCCGCCCGCATGAACTCCAGGAACGCCCGCAGCTTGCCGGGCATCAGCGTCCGCGCGGGATAGTAGACATGGAACGCTTCGGACTCGGGTGAGAACTGCTCGAGCACGGGTACCAGTTCCCCCGCAGCGATGTCAGCCGCCGCAAATTGTTCGAAGACATAGGCAAGACCGCAGCCGCGTCGGACCGCCGAGAGCACCGATCGCATTTCATCGAACACCAGACGGCCCCCGACATCGATACTGACCTCCTGTTTCTTGACATGAAACACCCATTCGAAGTAGCGCGCCCGGCCCGACAATCGCTGCCGTATGCATTCGTGCTTCAGCAGGTCTTCCGGCTTCTGCGGTGGTGAATTTTTCGCGAGGTATCGAGGCGATCCGAGCACCAGCCGTCGCTGCAAGGGCCCGAGCGGCACCGAGACCATGTCACGATGCAACGCGTGGCCCAGACGTATGCCTGCATCGAAGCCCGCTCCGACGATATCCGCGAGTGTGTTGTCGAGCGAGACCTCAACGTCGATCTGCGGGTGCCGTGCGAGGAACGCCGGCAGATGAGCTTCGATCAATGAGGCATACGCGACGAAAGAAGTGTTGATGCGCAGGATGCCGTAGGGACGCTCGAACGAACCGCTGACACTGCGCACCGAATTGCGGATCTGTTCGAGCGCTGGGCCGAGCGTACTCAGCAACTGTGCGCCGGGCTCGCTGAGCGCGACACTGCGTGTCGTCCGGTTGAACAGGCGCACGCCAACCTGGGCTTCGAGTTGCTTCACTGTTTTTGAAATCGCCGTCGGCGTCACACCCAGTTCGGTTGCCGCGCGGCCGAAGTTCAGATGACGGGCAACACACTCAAACGCGATCAATCCAGGCAGGTGCACGGGCGCTTCGCCCGGTGTCGCATCGACCAGCACCCCATCCCACTGTTTGTGCTTCGCTGCTTTATGAACCACTGGTTCATAGTACATCAACGATTCTGTAGATTCACGCCGCGATACCTGACCCGTAATCTGCGCACACCGGCCCTAACCAATACACCATCGAGGAGACCGTCATGTCGCTCAAACAACTTCCGGCGAAGAACTCCGCCAGCCCTTTTGCATCTATGAAGGGCCACCACGTTGCCGTTCGCGTGCCCGACTTTGCGGCCGCCAAGCGCCGGTATGTCGAGAAGCTGGATTTCCGCGTGATACACGAGTGGCCCTACGCGGACCAGCAGCTCGCCTACGTCGCTCCTGCGACCGACGACACGTTTTTCGTCGAACTCCTGGGCGACGGCAATCCGCACCCGATTCCCAAGCCCGTTTACGATGACCTGGGCGACAGCCTTCGCCTCGCCGGCTATCACCACTTCTGCCTCAACGTGACGAGCATCGACGACACGATCGCCGAACTGCGTCGCCGCGGAGTGATCATAGTAACCGAGCCGTTCGAACTGCCTGTCATCAACCGCCGCCTCGCCTTCCTCGCCGATCCGTGGGGCAACCTCATCGAACTGGCACAAGTCCTGGGTTGATAGAATTTTTTTATCGAGTCATCGAGAGGAAGAAACGTCATGCGTACTTGGTTCATCACGGGGGCGTCCCGAGGGTTCGGTAAACTCATCGCGTCATCGGCGCTGGCAGCAGGCGACGCAGTGGTCGCGACGGCACGCGACCCGGAGTCGATTCCCGAATTCTTGCGCCAGCACGCCAACCTGCTGGCGCTCAAACTGGACGTAACGAACGAGGCCCAGGCGCGGGAAGCAGTGCGAGCCGCGGTGGAGCGCTTCGGGCACATCGACGTGCTGGTCAACAACGCCGGTTACGGTGTCATTGGCGCAATCGAGGAAACCAGCGCTATTGAAGTGGAGCGTGTCTTCAAGACGAATGTGTTCGGCCTTCTCAACATCACGCGCGCCGTACTGCCGCAGATGCGGGTGCAGCGCTCGGGCCACATCCTGAATTTCTCTTCGATCGGCGGCTACTCATCCTCGGCGGGATTCTGCATTTACTGCGCCACCAAATTCGCCGTCGAAGGCATCAGCGAGGCAATGAGCGCCGAACTGCAGCCGCTGGGTATCCACGCCACGGTCGTGGAGCCAGGATACTTTCGTACGACCTTCTTGAGCGACAGCTCGGTCGTCAGCACAGCGGCTCGCATAGATGACTACGCGGGTACCGTGGGAAAGGTGCGAACCTTTGCAGCCGGAGCCGATGGGCAACAACCCGGCAATCCAAAGCGGTTGGCCGAAGCGATGATTGCTTTGGTCAACGCTACGAATCCGCCGCGCCGGCTGCCGCTCGGAGCCGACACGGTGCAGCGGATCGAGCAGAAACATCGTGAGGTCGAGGCAGAACTGGCGCAATGGCGAGTGTTGGCAATGTCGACGGGATTCATGGATGGGGACAAGGAGACTTCTTGAGTCCCTCTATTCGAGTGCATATTGCTTTGTGTCCGATCGCAGACCAGAGAAGTGAGAATTAGGGGCCGCCCGTCGCGAGGGCGCCTGTCGAGTCCGTCGCAGCCCAAGTTGCGGGGACCGCGGGCAGGCGGTCGTCCTCAGCCCGCCTGCGACACCTGCTGCGCAGTTTCACCGGCAATGAGATCCGACAACACACGGCGTGCTTTCAAAGCCGCCGAATCTCCCGGCAGGATTGTCGGCCGAAGCGACCAGAACTCCGCTCCGTCCATGTTCTCAGCGATGCGCGTTATCATCGGCTCATCCTCGGTCACGAACGCTCGCTCTATGCCGGCGTGTATCATTTTGCCGAGTTCGGCATCATCACGTCGCCGATTGCGACCCACCATCCAAAAGTAGTGCGTACTCGTCTCGGTTTCGGGAGTCAACAGATGGGCGCTCGGCAAGGCGGGACCCGCTTCCGGCGGGGAACCGGTGTCCGTGACCCCAACATCCAGCAAGAGTGATGATGGCGCATTCCAGCGCATGTGGGCCCGCATGTCGCAGACCTCGCCCTTTCCGTCCCATACCAAACGGAAGAGCGGCGTCAGCGCCTCGTTGTCATTCCATAGATAAGACCACACCGTCGATCCCTCCTGTTTGACGTCGGTGCGAGAGCGCGACGCATATCCTTCATTGGTGAGAAACGGATGAAGAAAAGCAGCGTGACTCAAGTCGAGCAAGTTGTCGTTGATGAGTTCGTAGTTCGCCTGCACACGAAGATAGCCACGCGAGCTGACCAAGGTCGCACCGTCGTAGATGGAAAAATCAGGAATGAGATTGGGTTCCGCCCTGTGGGGTTCGCCCATCCAGATCCACAAGGCGTGGTGGCGTTCCACCAGCGGATATTTTTTGACGCGCGCCCGGGGTGGAATCGCGCCGTTGCCGTGGGGGTTGTGGACACAGGTGCCGCTAGCGTCGAATCTCAGCCCGTGATACGGACATTGCAACGCGTCGTCGATGACTTTTCCGTCGCCCAGAGAAGCTGATCGATGTGGGCATCGGTCGCCGAGCGCAACCGCTTCGCCGCTCTGCATCCGATACAACGCCACTGTTTCTCCGAGAACTTTGATGCGGGTCGGGCCACGCGTCAGGGTTTCTCCCCAGCCGACGACGTACCAGGAATTGCGCAAGAATGGCATGGTTTTCTCCTTCAAGTAGGCCGAATCGCACATTTAGAATAGAGCAACCCGCGCGCAATCTCCCCAGGGATGCTACCTATTCCTGACATCGTCATCTCCGTTCCAATGCACCATGGGCAGTCCTGCAACCGGGCTTTGGAAGCTGGGAATCGAGGTTGAGCGCAATCCACCAAGGTACACGGTGGACAGATTGGCTCCGCCAAAGGTGATGCTGGCCATCCATGTGCAAACGGGTCCGCCGCAGGCCATGAGGGTTTCGAAATCCACCGCGTGGCCTGTGGCAAAGTCCGCCTCGAAACGCGCGGTTGCCTGCGCATCGCCGTCGTCCAACAATTGCAGCAATTCGCCGTCCGGCGCGATGGCCACGAGCCTGTCGGCGAAGATCATGGTGGCCCAAAGATTACCGAAGGCATCGAAGGCAATACCGTCGATCAATCCGGCTCCAAGATTGGTGGGCCCGTAGATTTCGCGGTTGGTCAACGAGCCATCCGGATGCACCTTCAAACGCGTGACGCGCTTGCCCGTGGTTTCAGCGACGTACAACCACTCCTCTGCCGCATCGAAACGAATCTCGTTGGTGAATTTGAAACCATCGGCGACGACGCGCGCACCCTTGTCATCGATGAGGCAGACATAACCGTCGGCCAGCGTCGAATTGATCGCATCGCTCCAGGGATTGACGCGGGTGGAAATGGTGAGCCAGATCCGATCGCGCCGGTCGCGCAATACGAAATTGACCTTGCCCATCGGCCGCCCATCGATACGGTCGACCAGGACCCGGCTATCGCCGCTGCGCGTCATGAGTTCCAGGCGGTCGGTGCCGAAATTGGAAATCAGGATATCGCCGTTGCGCGCGAAGGCCAGGCCGTTGGGCAACGTGCCGGCGAGCAGGCTGCCGCGCGCGTCCGCCGCCACGTCGAAGTGGGGGTCCGGGGTCTGCGCAATCAACGTCTGTGTGCCGTCGGATCGGATGCGCATCACGCCGCCGCGCGCGTCCGCGGACCACAGCGTGCCGTCACGCTCGGCGAGTATGCATTCGGGGCGCTGCAGGTCGTGGCCTATCCTTCGGATGCGCGCCCGATCGACCGTCCAGCCCCGCAGCGGATTGGTCTTTGCGCGTGTCATTCGAGGATGGCGACCGCCCGCGTCCATCCGGCCGACGCCGCGCGGATCTTGCAGGGAAAGCACGCCACGGTGAATCCGGTGGCGGGCAGGACCTCCAGATTGTGAAGCTTTTCGAGATGGCAATAGCCGATGTCGCGTCCCGCCTTGTGGCCTTCCCATATGAGCCCGGCATCGCCCGATTCCTTGAAGCGCTCCTTGGTATGTACGAACGGCGCGTCCCAGCTCCAGCCATCCGTGCCGGTGACGCGAACGCCGCGTTCCAGCAGATACATCGTGGCCTCATAACCCATGCCGCAGCCGCAGCTGACGTAGTCGTCATTGCCGTAGCACGAGCCCGCACGCGTGTTGACCAGCACGATTTCCAGCGGCGCGAGCGTGTGGCCGATGCGCGCCAGCTCCTGCTCCACCTCCGCGGCCGAGACCACGTGGCCGTCGGGAAAATGCCGGAAATCCAACTTGACGCCGGGTTGGAAGCACCAATCCAGCGGCACCTCGTCGATGGTGATGGCCCGCTCCCCTTTGTTCATGGTGGAGGCGAAGTGGTAGGGCGCATCCAGATGCGTGCCGTTGTGGGTGATGAGCTGAATGCGCTCGAGTGCCCAGGCCTCGCCGTCGGGCAGATCCTCCGGTTTCAATCCCGGAAAGAAGCCGACCAGTTCGGGCATGGACATCCGGTGGTCGACATAGTCGATCTTCGGGCGGTACGCCGGAGGATCGGAGATGACATCGTTCTCCAGGAAAATCGACAGGTCGACGATGGTCCGGCTCATGTGCGTACACCCTTGGCACCCAGTTCGCCGAATGTTGCCGCAATCCAATCTGCAATGTAATCCCGCGCGTTGCCGCTGTTGTCGGCGCTGACATGTTCGACGCCGCCTTCGCGGGCCGTGAACCACTTCAATTCCCGTTTCGGGCTGTTGACCGCCCCTTCGTATTGCTGCACGGCATATTCGCGCGGGATCTGCCGGTCGTTCGCTCCATGGGTGACCAGGAACGGCACGGTGATCTTGTCGATGCAATGTTCCAGGGTCACGCGCGGCGCGAAGCGCATGAAATCACCGAAGCTCTCCTGGCCCCAGACCCATTGCACGTGCTCCCAATAGTGGGGAACCGGCCGGTCTCCCTCGCGCGCTGCGCGCCGTTTCTGCAACTCGCCCCAGTTGAAATTCGCGCCCCAGGCCACGCACAGCTCGAAGCGCTTCTCGAAAGCCGCAGCGCGGGGCGCGAAATACCCGCCGAGCGACCAGGCGCACACGCCCAGGTGGCGCGCGTCCACGTCGGCGCGCTTTTCCAGCACATCGACGCAGGCGCCCGCCCAGACCTCGGCTTCGACGATGGCGCGCAAATCGTGCAGGCGCAGCGCTTCGCCCACGCCCGGCTGATCGACCATTACCGAGGCGATGCCACGGCGCGCCAACTCATGCCCGATGCGCGAGCCGTAGATCATTTCCTTGGTGCTGTCCAGGCCGTTGAACAGCGCCACGCAGGGAGCCGGACTGCCATCGGCGCGCTGTGCGGGCATGAACCAGGCGCCGAGCGATTTGCCCTGATAGGGGATGTCCACGCGCTCGCAGGGCTGCTCGGCCAGCTCGACGTACTTGGCGAAGGAATCCAGCATCTGGCGGAACGCGCGCATGCGCGGCGCGAAGTGCCGGTTCTGCATGCGCTCGGCGGTGATGTAATACGTTGCCGCGCGGCCGTGTTTCTCGCCCGCGCTAAGGCGTCGACCTGCCGCCAGGTCCTCCCGCGCCAATTCCACCAAGCGGTCCGCCTGCTCGCACCAGGCGTCGAAAAAGGCCACGGTGCCCTCATCGCCGGAAATCTTCGACGCCTCGACGAGCTTGCGGCAGATGCCGTCGATCTCGCCGTAGTTGCCGCCCATCAACAGCGCGATGTTGGTGGACAGGTTCCAGACATAGTTGGTGGGAAAATATTCGAGCATCGCTGCTGCGCTACGTCGGCGCGCGCACGGCGCCCGGGCCGGAGAATTTCACGGCCAATCCGCGTGCCGCGAGATCGTCGGCCACTTTCTGATTCACCGCCAATGCCCGCATCACTGAAGGCCGGCGCCTGATCTGCGCATCGTGCCGCGCGAAGTTCGGATACGCGGCTGCGTCGAAACCGGCGCCTGTGACGCGGAACCACACCCAGTTGATGTAGGCATCCATCACTGACCAGGTTTCCCCATACCACCACGGCGCGCCGGCCAGCCGCTGCTCGATCATTGCGAAATTGGGCCGCATAGCCGCGGCCGCGAGCTCGAAGACGCGTCCGACCCCGTCCGGCGTATCGCAAAAGTACTGCGGTATGCGCAGGCGGGTGACGATGGGGTGCAGGCCCGACGCACAGAAGCTCAGGTCCGCAAGCTGCCTCGCCCGCGCCAGCGGACCATCCACCGCGGGCATCAGCGCCGCATCCGGATACCGCGCGGCCAGCCAGCTCAAGATGGCGACGTTCTCGGTCAACGGCTCACCGTTCACGACCAGCGTCGGAACCTTGCCCTTCGGATTCAGGGCCAGGTACTCGGCACTGCGATGCTGCCCTTGAACGAAGGCGACGACCTTGAGCTCGTAGGGATGCCCTGTCTCCTCGAGCGCGACCAATGTGACCCGGGCGCAGCTGTCCGGGGCGAAGTAGAGTTCGAGGTTCTCGGCCGCTGATGAGGTCAAAACTTGTATGCTCCGCGAACTCCGAACGTTCTGGGCGCGCCGACGCCGGCCCCGATGACGCCCATGACCGAATTGTAATAGGCGGTCCCGAAGGGCCGTTCGTCGCCGAGATTGTTGCCAAACGCCGTCAGCGACCATTTCTCGCCCGCCGGCACCAGTGTCAGCGACACGTTGGTGATCGCGTAGGACTTTTGGGTCTCGACATCGATCATCTCGAATCCGACCACGCTGTCGGACTGAATGTGTGCGTTGACGTCGCCGATCAGCGAGTAGTTGCCGATGTCGAAGGTCTGCTGCACTCCGACGTTGCCGGCCCACCGCGGCGATTGCTGTGCCGTGCGGCCGGCACAGTTCACGGTGTAATGCGTCGCATCGGTCTGGCCGAACGGGCAGCCGGTCAGCGGTGGTTGGTTGGTGCCGCCGGCGGGCGTTTGGAAGGTGAAGGCATCGTACACCGCGCTCAGATACTGCACTTCGGCGTTCAGCATGGTGTGAGACGCGGCCAAAAACTTGACCGCCACCTCGGCGCCCTTGATGGTGGAGGAACCTGCGTTGTCCGTGTAGAAGACATAGGCGCCGTCGGTGTCCGCCCCGCCGTGCGGAATCTGTTGATTGGTGTACTTCCAATAGAACGCCTCGGCATTCAATTGCAGCTTGCCGTTCAAGAATCGATTCTTCGATCCGATCGAATACGCGCTGATGTACTCGGGCGCGTAGGTGGGCTTGATTTCGGCAAAGGCAAAACCGCCGGCGTGATACCCCGAATCCCAGCTCGCATACAACAGCGAGTCCTTGGCCACGTCATATTCCACGCCCGCGTGCCAGGTGATCCGCGTCGTCTTGGCATCTTTGTCGATCGCCTTGATGACCAATGGGAAGACGCTGCCCTGGGCGCCGGGCAGCGTCGACCCATACAGGGCGTTCGGAAAGATGGGGAACAGGTGCAGCTGTGCAATCAGCGAGTCGATGGAGTCCGCCCGCGGCGTCAGCGGGGCATTGGGGCAGGCCGGGGGCGCCGCCTGCACCGCGCATGCGCTGATGAGAATCCGTGAGGCGCCGTTCAATGCCTTCTTGTCCTCGGTGTAACGCACGCCGCCGGAAATGCGGAATGCATCCCATGGCGCAAAGGTCAGGCGCAGAAATCCGGCGTTGGACTTGGTGCCGGTGTCGAAATTCTGGATCGGCGACAACGCCTGCTGGTTGAACTGGTAGTCCGCGGTGATGTTCTCATCGAAGTAATAGGCGCCGAGCAGCCAGCGGAACATTCCGGAGTCCTCGCTGGCAATGCGGGCCTCGACGCTGGTTTGCCGGTCCGACTCCTTGGCGCTGCTGCCGAACGCGAAACCGGTCGACATCACGTCGATCTTGGCATGCCGGTAGGCGGGCAGCACGGTGAGAGTGCCGATCGGCGTCAGCCAATTGATCTCGCTGTTCACGCCCCAAAAATCGTTGTCAGTACTCGGCGCGCCTTGGATGCCTTCATAAAAGCGTCCGGCGATGAAGCTGTATTGGCCCGCGATCAAGGCCGTTGAACGCGGATCGGTGGTCCCGACATCGCGTGCAAGCGGCGAGGCCGTCACCGCGCCGGTGAATGGATTTTGCAGGGCCATGATGGTGCCGCCCGTACCACGCCCGCCGTCGTGCGCGAAGTCCGAGGACAGGCGTATATTGAAGGTGTCGCCCGGCTTGTACAAATACTGGAGACGGCCGCCGAATCCCTTCGCGTCGCTGGTCTCATCGCTCTGATAGCCGTCGTGACGGTTGTAGGTGAACGCGACTCGCGCGGCGGATGACTCGCCGAGCGCGAAGTTGGCATAACCTTCCGGATGAACCGCGGCGTAATTGCCGACGCTCAGCGCTATTTCGGCCGAGGTGTCGCCAAGCTTCGGCGGATTCGGAACGATGTTGATGGCGCCGCCCGTGGCGTTACGCCCGTAGAGGGTGCCTTGCGGGCCTTTCAGAACTTCGACGCGGCTCAGGTCGTAGAGCACGCCCGTCATGGAACTGGGACGGCCGATGGCCACGCCGTCGACGTTGAAGGCGACGGCCGGATCCGAATAGGCATTGGCGGAGAAGGTGCCGACGCTGCGCAGGTACAGCGATTGCTGGCCATTGCCGCTCTCGCTGATCTGCAGCGAGGGAACCAAACTTGCAATGTCGGTAGCGCGCGTGGCGCTGGTCAGACTCAGCGCTTGTTG
>Ga0210402_10006602_pt1 | contig 10265 bp, 6 predicted proteins | sample IncBWC7MmetaG_FD_161055 | JGI IMG/M metagenome (GOLD analysis project Ga0210402, IMG submission 161055) | Forest soil microbial communities from Barre Woods Harvard Forest LTER site, Petersham, Massachusetts, United States - Inc-BW-C-7-M | ecosystem: Environmental > Terrestrial > Soil >...
GTAGCACAGCGCAAGGCCCGCGGCCGTCTTCGGATACAGGGCATCCGACAGCCAGACGGTGAAGTTCGAGGCGAGGAAGAAGAAAAGCGACGCGCCGGTGGCGAGCGCGGCGAGCCGGACCGGACCGGATCTGTCCCGCGCGAACCGGCCCGCGAGCACGATCGCAGCGAAGGCCGTGTAGAGCGTGAGCCGCATTGCCGACACCGCCGCCCGGCCCGAGCCGAGATCGATGACGAGGTCCGAGAGCGCCATCGCGAAGAGGGGCACCGCAAACGCCCATGCCCGGGGCAGGCGGGCCCCGGCGTAGAGCGCGACGGCGCCGAGGGCGGCGAAATTGGGAGGATGGGGAATCAGCCGGGACAGGGCACCGAGAAGGACCAGCAGGACTGCTGTCGTCATTCGAACCTCCCGTTCGATCCGACGAAGATCTCGGGCGGCTCGAGAGGTGTCCCGCGCTCCGGGAATCGGAAGACGCGCCCTCTCTCGTGTGTCCCCGTCCGAGAAGCGTGTCGTCCGGCAGGTCTCCTGGCTTCCGGATCTTCCGCCTTCGGGCTCCTTCCCGGACGCGCAACCGGTTTCCCGATCTCTCGCGTCCAGTGGATTGCCGCCCGAGGCGTCCCCGGTGACAGTGGCGGGGGCCGCGCGGGATTTTCACCCGCTTCCCTTGGCCAGACGAATCAAAGAACGTCGAAGGAGCGAGACCATACCGCCTTCACGGATCGCTTGCAACCTGGCCATAGAATGCGGCCCATGCGCGGTCCCGACTACACGCTCGACCTCGATCGCAAGCGGCGCGTCGGTTTTCCCGAGGTGGTGCTGGCGCAGGGGAAGTCGGCGGCCCAGATCACCGAGATCTGCCGCCAGCTCTCGAGGGCGCACGACGTGCTCGTCACGCGCCTCGCTCCGGAGATGTGGGACGAGGTTGCGATCTCTCCCCTGCCCGGGCGAGCGGATTACGACCCGCGCTCGGGCACCCTCCACGTTTCGGTGGGAAAGCCCATGCCACGCATCGAGGCGAACGTCGTCGTCGTGACGGCCGGCACGGCCGACACGGCCGTCGCCGAGGAGGCGCGGCGTACGCTCGAGTACCTCGGCGTCGCGTCGACCCTCGTTCCGGACGTCGGCGTCGCGGGTCTCCTGCGCCTGCTCTCGCGCCTCGAGGAGATCGAACGGGCCGACGTCTTGATCGCCGTGGCCGGCATGGAAGGCTCGCTCTTCTCGGTGCTCGGCGGCCTCGTCGGGCGCCCGATCATCGCCGTTCCGACGTCGCGCGGCTACGGCGCCGCCTTCCAGGGACTCGCCTCGCTGCTCTCCGCCGTGAATTCCTGCGCCAATGGGGTCACGGCGGTCAACATCGACTCCGGCTACGCCGCCGCGATGGCGGCCTACCGCATTCTTTCAGGAGGGCCTCGCCGATGGGATCGAAAGGAAAAGGCGCCCCGCACACCGCCGACGAGTACGTCCACGCCGCGGCGGTCGGCGTCGACCGCAAGAGGAAGAGGGCGCTCCTCGGCCGCCCGACGACGCCGGTAAGGGTCGGCAAGACCACCACCGTCTCGCAGCTGATCGACTCCTATCGGGACGCGTCCTTCCAGGCGCGCGCCCTCGGCAAGGCGGCCGGAGTCTTCGAGGCGATGCTGCGCGACAAGAAGCGGCCGACGATCTTCCTCGGCCTCGCGGGCTCGCTCATCGCGGCCGGCATGCGCCAGGTCATCGTGGACCTGATCGAGCAGAAGATGGTCGACGTCATCGTCTCGACGGGCGCGATCATCTCGCAGGACTACTACCAGGTGCGCGGCGGACGCCACTACCACGGCACGCCCGACGCGGACGACAAGGAGCTGCGCGATCTCTACATCGACCGGCTCTACGACACCTTCATCGACGAGGAGAAATACTGGGAGACGGACCTGGCGGTCTCGCGGTTTGCAGACGCCCTCGGCGGCAAGAGCCTCTCGTCGCGCGGATTTCTGGCGCTGCTCGCCGCGGGCGCGCGCCACGACAAGGGCTCCATCCTCAGCGCCTGCGCGCGCCACGGCGTCCCGCTCTTCGTCCCGGCCTTGAACGACTCCTCGATCGGCATCGGCCTGACCGAGCACTACCACCGCTTCCGCACCGCCGGAAGGAAGCCCTTCGAGATCAGCTCGATCCGCGACAACTACGAGTTGACCCAGATCGTCGTCCAGAGCCCGGCGACCGCCGCCGTCTACGTGTCGGGCGGCGTGCCCAAGAACTTCATCAACGATTCGATCGTGATGTCGTACATCTTCGGCCTCGACACGGGCGGCCACAAGTACGCCCTGCAGATCACGACCGACGCACCGCACTGGGGCGGCCTCGGAGGCTCGACGCTCTCGGAGGCCACCTCGTGGGGCAAGGTCTCCAAGAAGGCCACGCACGAGATGGCCTTCGTCGAGACGTCCGTGGCGCTGCCGCTCATTTACGGCAACGCCCTGCAGAAGAACGCGGCGCGCGGCCGCAAACGCCTGAGGTACGCGTGGGACGGGGACGTCCTGAAGAAGATCAGCCGGGTGTGACGGAGCCCTCGAGCCAGCGCGTCAGTTCCCTCCGGGGCAGGGCAGGGCTAACGTAGCGGCCCTGCGCGAAGTCGCAGCCGAACGCTTCGAGCATCTCCCACGACGCCGCGTCTTCGACGTCCTGGGCCACCACCTGCTGGCCGAGGCTGTGCCCGAGCTCGATGGCGCACCGGACGATCGCCGCGTCCTTCGGGTCCCGGGACATCTCGCGGACGAACGCGCCGGCGATCTTGATCTCGTCCACCGGCAACCGCCTGAGAGACGACAGCGAGGACTCGCTGGAGCCGAAGTCGTCGATCGACAGGCGCACGCCCGAAGCCTTGATCCGCGTCAGGGCGGCGGTCGCGCCATGGGGGTCGGCAAAGACGCTGTCGGCCGCGATCTCGAGCTTGAGAAAGCCCGGGTCGAGCCGCGAGCTGCCGAGAAGCCGCGAGAGGCGTTCGAAGAGCAGCGGGTCGCGAAGGTTCCGGCCGGACACGTTGACCGCCACCCGCACCGGCCGGCCGGCCTCGTGCCAGCCGCGGCAGTGGCCGAGGGCGGTCTCGAGCGCCCACTCGCAGACCGGCTTGATCACGCCGGTCCGTTCTGCCGCCGGAACGAACTGGCCCGGGAGCAGGAGCCCGCGGCGGGGATGCTGCCAGCGCAGGAGCGCCTCGACCGCCGCGGTGCGGCCGCTGCGCATGTGGATCTGCGGCTGATAGTGCAAGTGCAGCTGGTCGCCCTCGACGCCCGAGCGGAGCTCTTTCATGAGGGTGAAACCGCTCTCCCCATACGTGTCCTCGGCGGCGGAATACACGACGTACCCCTCGCTCGATTGCTTCGCCGCGTACATGGCCACGTCGCCGCAGCGCAGGAGCGTCGACCAGTCGTCGCCGTCGCGCGGGCAGAGGGCGATCCCGATCGAGGCGGACACGTCGAGGCTCTGTCCCTCGATCAGGAACGGCTTCTGGAGGGACACGAGGATCTTCTCGGCCATGAGGGCGGCGTCCGCCGCGCTCCCGGCCGAAGGCAGCAGGACCGCGAACTCGTCTCCGCCGAGGCGGGCGACCGTATCCACGGTGCGGAGAACGCCGCGCAGGCGAAGGCCGAACTCCTTGAGCAGCAGGTCGCCGAATTGGTGGCCGAACGTGTCGTTGATGTCCTTGAACCGATCGAGGTCCATCACGAGCAGCGCCAACGACGCGTCTTCCCGCCCCACGCTGCGGATCGCCTGGTCGAGCCGGTCCCGCAAGAGCACCCGGTTGGGAAGACCCGTCAGGAAGTCGTAGAGGGCGTGGTGCTCGAGAACCTCGAGGTGGGCCATGCGCTCCGTCACGTCCCGAAGGATGCCGACCCAGTGGGTCGGCGAGGGCCCGCCTTCGCCGACCGGCGTCAACTGCAGCTCCAGCACGCAATCCGTGCCGTCCCGCCGCCGCGCTCGCAGGGCCTCGCCGTGAAACCGCTGTCCCGTGAAGAGAGCACGGCGCAGTTCGGCCATCGATCCGGGATCCTTCTCGACCAAGGCCAGCAGGGCCGTGAGCGTCTCGCCGAGAACGTGCGCCCGCTCGAGACCGGTGATGCGGCGAAAGGCCTCGTTGACGAACGTAATGCGAGGCGCCGAGCGGCCCCGGTCCGGCGTGAGGATGAAGAGCCCCTCGACGGCGTTGTCGACGGCCGATTCCAGCAGAAACAGCGATTCCTGGACGCCCCGCCGCTCGGCGATGACGGCCGCGAGCGACGTGGTCGTGACCGCGACGACGCCCATGAAGGCCTGGAGGAGCAGGAGCGACTCGTTGCGCGCGGGCCGCGTGAAGGGCCCGAGACCCGAGAGCGTTCCCCAGATCGCGATCGCGGACAGCACGAGGCTCACCGTCGCCGCCTCCCGCTGCCCGAAGCGGAACGCCGCCCAGACGAGCAGGGGGAGGCAGAGGAACTCGAGGGGATAGTTTTTCGTCTCGGACGGAATGAGACCGCCGAAGACGAAGCCGCTCACGAGGACGAGTGACACCGCGAGCAGGCCGGCTTCCAGGGTGCGCGCGGACTTCCAGGCGATGCGCGGCTTGGTGCTCCAGAGCAGCAGGACGGGAGCCACCAGCAGGTCCCCGGCCGCGTCTCCGAACCACCAGGTCAGCCAGACCGAACCGAAGTCGATGGGCCGCGCCAGCCCCGACAGAAGGAGGCTGCCGACGCCGATCGTGGGGCTGATCAGCGTGCTGCCGAGCGCGGCAAACAGCGTGAACTTGAAGACGTCGCGGGCGCGGTCGAACGCGTGACGGCCGCCCGCGAAGCGTGTGACGAGATACGCTCCGGCAAGGGCCTCCAGCATGTTGCCGAGGGCGATCCCGACCGACGACACGACGTCCCCGGTGGTCGTCAGGTTGACGAAGAACGCACCAATCAGGATCGCCGGCCACGCGCGGTAGCCGAGGATCACCAGCGCGGCCAGCGCGATGCCCGTGGCAGGCCAGACGGGGGTCGCGCTCGCGTTCTGGAATGCCAGCGTCAATCCGAGTTTGCCCGCGACGATGTAGACCACGGCCAGCGTGGCCAACGCCGCGGCGGAAGGGAAGGGGCGTGGCTTCATCCCGTCCGGGCCTCCTTGGGCCGGCTCCAATAGGTTACGCCTTCTTGGGATTTTCCGCCGTTGACCCGGCGGCGAGGACGGCAAAGAAAAACGCCCCGGTTGCCCGGGGCGTTCGGAATCGCGATGGGGGTGCGCGAGCGGTTCTTAGAGCGCCTCGCCCTTCAACGGGATCTCGATGACGGCCTTCTCCTTGTCGGAGGTGTAGAGCGTCACCTTGCCGTCCACGGGGCCCTTCTTGATCTTGTCGTTGGCCTTGACGACGACCGTGTACGAAACGCCTTCCTGCGTCGGCACCACGTCGGTGACGAAGCCCGGGACGTTGACCTCGGCCTTGGTGACCTTGATCGGGGTCCCCGGCTTGTTGTTCGTCACGACGATGTTGCGCGTGATCGGATCCTTGCCCGGGGTGAAGTTGCCGAAGTTGACCGTGATCGGCGTCACCGAGATCCGCGGGCGGACGATGCCCGAAACGGGCACCTCGAGCGTGGGCTGTTGCGACACGCCCGTGTTGATCCGGAGGGGCGCGTTGAGAAGGCCCTCGGGCGCATCCGCCGTGACGGCGACCGCGAGCTTGAACTGCTCGCCCGTCCGTCCGGCGATCTTGTCCTTGTCGCCGGCCGGGGAAATCTCGGCCTTCACGTAGGGCTGCGCGGTTTCGGCGACGGTCGGCTTGAAGCCCTTCTCCTCGGAGATCAGGATCACGTCCTGCGAGGCCGCGTCGCCCCGGACGACCGAGAACCGCACGTACGCCTGTGGCGCCACGTCCACGAAGGGCTTGACGACCGCCTTGACGAACAGGTTCATCTGCGGCCGGTCCGGATCGTTCGAGACGACGAGCACCGACTTGGAGATCGGCCCCGAGAAGCTCTTGGTGTCGACACTCGTGTGGACCTTCCCGTCGGTTCCGGGCTTGATCACCTTGTCGAACGAGGAGACGGTGCAGCCACAGGACGGTCGGGCGTCGGTGATGACGAGATCCGATCCGCCGGTGTTGTGGATGATGAAGTCGGTCTCGATGACCTGGCCCTTGGGGACCGTTCCCATGTCCCGGGTCTCCTGGCTGATCTCGATCTTCGGCGCGGCGACGGCCTTTCCGGCCGGCGGCTTGGCCTGGGCGGGCGCGGCCGACGCGGTGGGCTTGGTCTCGGCTGGCTTCTGGGCCAGTGCCACCCCGGCCGCGAACAGAGCGGCGATCGACAGGCGGCCAATTTTCAGGACATGACGCATCTTCGGTTTCCTCCTATGCGAATCAAAGCGGGTAAACCCTCGGAAAACGGGGGCTATTTCCGAAAACGCCTCCATTAGACCAAACTCCGGGCGGAAACATGAGCGAAAAGCGGCGTTTTCACCTCGTTCCGGTGGGCGGGACCGCGATGGTCCCCCTGGCCGCCCTCCTGCTCGAGGAAGGCCACGGGGTCACCGGCAGCGACCGCGCGCTGTACCCGCCGATGTCCACCCTCGTCGAAACGCTCGGCATCCGGGTCGCGCAGGGCTTCGCGCCCGAACACGTCCCGGCCGACTGCGACACGGTCATCGTCGGCAACGCGGCCCTCCGCGACAACGTGGAGGCGGCCGAGGCCGTGCGCCGGGGTCTGCCGGTCCTCTCCCTCCCACAGGCGGTCCGGCAGCACCTGCTGCCCGGGAAGAGCTCCGTCGTCATCACCGGCACGCACGGGAAAACGACGACCTCCGCGCTGACGAGCTGGCTGCTCCTCGACTCGGGGCGCGACCCCGGATTTCTCGTCGGCGGCGAGATGAAGAACCTCGGCCGCGGATACCGGCGCGGCAACGGCCCCCACTTCGTGCTCGAGGGCGACGAGTACAACGCCGCCTTTTTCGACCGCGGCCCGAAGTTCCTCCACTACGAGCCGCAGCACCTCTTCGTGGGCAACATCGAGTACGACCACGCCGACCTCTATCCCGACCTGTCCTCCGTCATCGAGGCCTTTCGCCGGGTCGTGCGCCTCGTCCCGCCGGGCGGCGTCGTCGTCCTGAATGCCGACGACCCCCGCGTCGCGGCGCTTTCCGCCGATGCCTCCGCAGCCGTGGTCCGGGTCTCGCTCGAGGAGCCCGGCGCGGATTTTTCCGCGCGCGAGGTCGCCTTTCACCCGGAAGGCGCGGAGTTCACACTGCTCGAAGCGGGCCTGCCGACCGCGCGCCTCGCCTCGCCGCTTCTCGGCCTGCACAACGTGCGCAACGCCCTCGGCGCGATCGCCCTGGTCCGCGGGCTCGGTCTCTCGACGGGAGAGATCGCCCGCGCTCTGGCCCGCTTCGCCGGCGTGCGGCGCCGCATGGATCTCAAGGGCGAGAAGAACGGCATCCTCGTCGTGGACGATTTCGCGCACCACCCGACCGCGGTCGCCGGAACGATCCAGGCCGCCCGATCTCGATTTCCGGGCCGCCGGCTCTGGGCCCTCTTCGAGCCGCGCTCGAATACCGCGGGCCGCAAGATGTTCGAGGAGGAGTACGCGGAGGCGTTCGCCGGCGCCGACGCCCTGGTCGTTGCGCCCGTCTTCCATGCGCAGCGCCTCGGCCCCGACAACCAGATCGACCGCGACGCCCTCGTCCGCCGCTTCGCCTCCGCCGGCGCGAGACCCGCGTTCGCCCCCGGGGCGATCGACGAGATCCCGGCGATCCTTCGGCGCGAGGCGCGGCCCGGCGACGTGGTCCTGCTCATGTCCTCGGGTGCTTTCGGAGGCTTGCCCGAGACGCTGCTCGCAGAGCTGTGACGCGCCGTCGGCCCACCCCGGGCCCGCTTAGCCGGCGGTTGGACGGTCCGCGACCACCCGGTTGCGCAGCACGCCCACGCCCTCGATCTCGACCTCGACGACGTCACCGGGCGCCAGCGGTCCGACCCCCGCCGGCGTGCCGGTCAGGATCAGGTCGCCCGGCAGGAGCGTCATCATGCGCGAGATGTAGCCGACCAGAAAGGCGGGCGAGAACACCATGTCGGAGATGGGCGCCGACTGGCGCGGGGCGCCGTTGACGCGCGTCGAGATCGTGGACCCCGAGGGGTCGAAGCCCGCGACGATCTCGGGGCCGATCGGGCAGAAGGTGTCGAAGGACTTCGATCGCGCGAACTGTTTGTCTTTCTTCTGCAGGTCGCGGGCCGTCACGTCGTTGGCGCAGCACACTCCGGCCAGCGCCTCCATCCAGCGCTCCTCCGGCCAGCGCTTGATCTTCCGGCCGATGACGAGCACGAGCTCGCCCTCGTAGTCCACCCGCTGCGACTCGGGTGGGAGCACGATGTCGCCGCCGCCCAGCACGAGCGCCGTCGGCGCCTTCAGAAACAGCAGCGGCTCGTCCTCGGGGGCGGCGCTTCCGAACTCCGCCGCATGCTCGCGGTAGTTCTTCCCGACCGCGACGACCTTCGACGGCGGCGGCGGCGCCTCGGGCGATCCGAACGGGATCCGGCGCGTCACGCTTTCCAGGCCTCCTCGAGAAGCTCGCCGCCGTAGATCTCGCGCGCGTCGCCCGTCAGGCGGACGCCGGCGACGACGTCGCCTTCCTCGCGGAACTCGACGACCAGATCGACGCCGCTCTTCGTCCCGCAGGTCACGGGCGAGACCGCCATTCCCTGCCGGCCCGCGGCGATCGCGGCGGCGACGACCCCGGAGCCGCAGGACAGCGTCTCCCCTTCCACGCCGCGCTCCCACGAACGCACCTCGATGCGGTTCTCCCCGGCCGCCCGGACGAAGTTCACGTTCGCGCCCTCGGGGAGGGCGGGGTGGCGGCGCAGCGGGGGCCCGAACCGGTCGATCGGAAATTTGCCGAGGTCGCCGCGCACGAAGACGACCAGGTGCGGCACGCCCACCTTCATCGGGATCGCGGTCGGAGGCAGTCCCCGGCCCGAGATGGGAATCGGGTCCTGGGGCGCCGGCACCGCTGGCAAGGCCAGCGTCACGCTGGCGTCCTCGACCCGGGCCTCGATCTGGCCCCACCCGGTCTCGAGCACGGCCGAACCGCCCGCGGCCAGTCCGTGCCGCACCGCGTACCGCGCCGCGCAGCGCGTTCCGTTGGCGCAGAACATCGCCGCCCCGCCGTCGGCATTGTAGTAATCGACCCGGACGCGGCCCTTCTCGCCGGGTGAGAGAAAGAGAGCGCCGTCGGCGCCGACCGAGAGCCCGCGCCGGCACACCAGGGCCAGGCGCGCCCGGTCTTCGTCGGCGAGCGCGCGGCCGTCAGCCTCGAAAATGAGGAAATCGTTGCCGCCGCCGGCCATCTTCACGAAACGCGAGGGAAGGGACATGGGAGCGGGAGTGTAATCGAAGGCGGGGACCGGTCAGAACGGCTCGGCAACGGCCTCGGGAGAAGCCGCGCTCTGGTTGCCGGCCCGGTCCACGGCGCGCACCGTGTACCGGTAGCGCTTGCCCGGGGCCGCGGCGTCGTCGGTGAAGAAGGGGTCGGTCAACGGCTCCTTCGTCAGGAGCACGGGCGCGCGGTCCCCCTCGGCGCGAAAGACGAGGTATCCCGCCAGGTCCGGCGCGTCGACGGGAGTCCAGACGAGGCGCACGCGGGTTCCCTCCGAGAGCGCGTCGAGGCGTGTCGGCGCGCCCGGCGGATAGACGTCGTGAAAAATGACCGGGAGCTCCTCGGCAGGCAAGCCCTCCACCCTCGGATTCTTTGCGAGGATCGCCCGCACGGTATAGAGAAGCGGCGCGCCGTACGGGGCCGAAGCGTCCACGTAGGACAACGCCGCCGTGGGTGTCGGGTTCAGCGGCGCCTCGTAGTCCTCCTGGGGCAGGATGCGCCGGTAGACCTCGTAGCCGCCGATCTCGACCGGCCGCCCGAGGACGTCTTTCTCGGCCGGGAGCCACTCGAGGCAGATGCGGCCTTCCTCGGGAAACGCGGTCAGGGCGGTCGGCGCGTCGGCCGCGATGTCCGGCGTGAGCCCGACGATGTTCGAGAGGGGACTGCGCTCTCCGCCGCGTCGCACCGAGATGACCGCGTAGGCGAGCGGCGAAGGCTTGCCCTGCTTGGCGAGCAGGGGCGAGAGCGGGTCGCTGTAGACGACCGAGGCCCCCCGCGTGCTCTCCGCGATCGCCGTCAACGACAAGGTCGCGACCTTCTTCGCGGCGGCATAGAACCCCTCCTCGGCCACCCGCACGTTGGTCGCGGCGCGGCGTTCCGCGGCCCCGGGCAGACGGACCGCCGTGGTGCTCGCC
>Ga0210402_10006603_pt1 | contig 10264 bp, 11 predicted proteins | sample IncBWC7MmetaG_FD_161055 | JGI IMG/M metagenome (GOLD analysis project Ga0210402, IMG submission 161055) | Forest soil microbial communities from Barre Woods Harvard Forest LTER site, Petersham, Massachusetts, United States - Inc-BW-C-7-M | ecosystem: Environmental > Terrestrial > Soil >...
CGAACCAAAATAATAAGCGGAACCTGCGGCCACGAACGTCGCCGCCAGAAGAAATGCTGCCAGACGCCTACCTGTCACTGATCCTCCCACCGATTGCGGAAATGCTGAAACCTGAGCTTTGAGAACTGAAGCACGGTAATTCCAATTCACGAATACTCCTCCAATATCCCAATTTCACGGGGTGAGGCGAAGAACGGCACACAAACACCGCTGGGGCTCGACGCCCAAAGGAAGCGGATGCGTACCTGTCACCAGAACTGGGGTTAAACCAAACAAATACTTTTACATCCGGGAGATACGCTGTCAAGCCGAGCCAGGGAGATTTGCGACCGCCTTAGTGAGAAGCGAGGGAGAGGAGAATGGTTGCTAGCGGCTTTTCTTGAGGTCTTCGATCTCGCGCCTGAGTCGAGCATACCGGCTGACAAGAGTGGCGAGGTAAGCGATGTGAATGATCCAGGTGGCGGCGTAGGCAGCGATGAGGTATCTGTTCATCGGTCTCTCCTCGGCGTAATCAAGGATTGCATGGCATGCGCCTGCTCCACTTCTCGCTGGATTTTTTCGAGGCGGTAGCGCGACCAGCAGATCAAGAAGGCGAAGCACGAAAAGGCCAGCCAGTTGATGAGCAGAACGTGCAGCATGCGGGGATCGATCGATCCGCCTCCGCCGATCACGGGTTGTGGGTGCTGGGTCCGGAAGAACCAGATCGAGAAGTACACAAAGGGCACACACAGCGCGCCGAAAATGGAGAGGGCGGCTGCGAGCATGGGTGTCTCTCCGCCGGAAGAAAAACGCCGCAGGACAAGATAGCTGACGTAAATCAGCCACAGGACCAAGGTGGAGGTGAGGCGCATGTCCCAGGTCCACCAGATACCCCAGACCGGGCGCGCCCAGACTGGTCCGGTGACGAGCACGATGGTGCAGAAGACGACGCCGACTTCGGCGGTGACGAGCGCCACGATGTCGGCGTCAGGCTTACGGGTTGCGAGATAGACGAGCGATGCGATCAGGTTGATGGTGAACAGAATGAATGCTGTCCAGGCCGAAGGCACGTGATAGTAGAAGATGCGCTGCACGTCGCCCATGGTCTGCTCGGTGGGCGCGACCACCAGCGCCTGGTAGAGCGCATAAGTCAGCAGCAATGCAGTCACGACGCCGAGGATGGGGAAGGCCTTCTTCATGGAGTCATTCCGCTCTTATTCGCAACGTTCTATTCCGCGTTCAACACAACCTCAAACAGCAGCAGGCAAGCGCTAGTAAACACCAAGTCGTAGCTGAGAAGCAATGCAATCCAGACGCGCGCGCCTTCGCCAGTCAGAATATTTGTAGTCGCTTGCACCATGGCGAGCAAAGCTGGAATAGAGATCGGGAACAGTAGTAAGGGCAGCATGATCTCGCGGCTGCGCGTGCGCAAGGACATCGCGGCGAAGAATGTTCCGTTCACGACCAGTGCCCAGGTTCCGAGTGCGGCCACCAGGAGCAGTTGCCACGCCGGACCCAACGGACGAAGTTGATAAAACAGGACGAACAGCGGCGTCATCAACGTTTCCAGCACGCTGACGAAGATGAAGTTGCCGATGGCTTTCGCGAGGAACAGGGAATTCGCGGGGGCGGGCGAGACGCGGTAGGCGTCGAGCACCTGATTACGAATTTCGCGTGCCCAAGTCTGATTGAGCGCCACCACGGCGGCGAACAAGAAGGCTACCCAGATCAGGCCGCCGGCAATGGCGCGCGATTCTTCGGCGTTGGGGTCGAAGGAGAAACTGAAGACGACGACCACGAGCAGCGAAAAGAACAGCATGGAGTTGATCGCGTCTTTCGAACGCCACTCCAGGCGGAGGTCCTTCCAGAGCGACGCGCGTGTGATACCGCTGGGTGGCTGTTCTCGAGCAACGATCATCGGTTCGCGACCTTGGGCGGCTTCAAGTCGAACGTGCGCTCGACGATCTGCCCGGCTTCCATCCAGATGAATTCGTCGGCGACGCTTTCGAGCAATGAGGCTTGATGCGTGACGACAAAAACAGTCTTGCCCTGATCGCGAAGGTTTGCGAGCAAGCGCGCCATCTCGGTGGCGGAGCGGATGTCAACGTTGGAGAATGGTTCATCGAGCAGCAGGATTTTCGGCTCGTGGAGCAGGGCGCGGGCCAGTGACATCCGCTGTCGCATGCCGTGGGAATATTGTCCGACCGGACGAGTGAGAGTGGGATCGAGGCGCACCGCGTTGATGGCGTCGGCACAACGGGAACGGTCGACGATGCCGTAGAGCCGCGCGAAGTACTCCAGATTCTCCAGTCCGCTCATTTCGTCATAGAGCAGGGACGGGTGCGCCATGTATCCGACCTGGTCGCAGATGTCGCGAAACTTTTTTGCGCCGAGAATGGTGACCTCGCCGCTCGAGGGATGGTTCAAGCCTGCAAGCGTGCGCAGGAGAGTGGTCTTGCCGGCGCCGTTGTCTCCGAGAATTGCATAGAGTTTGCCGCCGGAGAATTCAGCGGTGAGGCCGCGCAGGGCGGCAAAGCGGCCGAATTGCTTGATCAGGTTTGTGACGGTGACGACGGGCGAGGAGTGAAGTTGCGTGTCGATCAAGGCTAGATAAAGTTAGAGGTCAGAGGTCAGATTGAAGAGGTAAAAAGAATGCGTACGAGGCCCTTGCCTCTGCAATCTGACACTCTAACCTCTGACCTTATTCCCAATTCTAGCTCATGCTCTTGCTGGGCTGCGCGGCAGGCGCTTCTCCGGGCTTGGGCGCATATTTTGACGCGCATTTCGCTTGCAACTGCTTCGCGTGGAAAACGCCATCGCGTCCGTAGCTTCCGTCGGCCAGTGCCTGCGAATCGTCTTTGAAAGTATCCGGCGGAGCTTCGGTGCCGGTATAGGAAACGGGCAGGGTCAAATCGTTTTCCTTGAGTTGGAAATCGACACGCGTTCCGGAACGCTTGATGGAGCCCGGAACCACGTTTCCGGCGACGCGCAGGCGCTTCGAATAAGCGCCGTCACCCATGCCCCGCAATTCCTTGATGGTTACGTAATAGCTCTTGCTGTCCTGCACTCCGGTGTAAGCAAGGTAGCCGAGCGACAGCACAATAATCACTGTAACCGCGCCGAACTTCAGGTACTTGGTGGCTTCGTTCGACATGGGTGCTCCTAAATGGAAACTTTACGCGCTGCTCCGGATGGGGTCAAGGTGACAGGAGGGTAGTTGGGGAGAGGGCGAATCTACTCTGCGCAAACCACCAAAGTCGCATCATCCTCGGCTGATTGCACGATCAACCTTTGACGGGGTCAGCCTAGAACACGAAGGGTTTGACTCTCGCCATTTAGAATGTACCCATGATTCATCCCTGGCACGACGTCACTCCCGGCGGCAAGCTGCCGCAGGAATTCAATACCGTTATCGAGATTCCGTTTGGATCGAGTGTGAAGTACGAACTCGACAAGACCAGCGGGCTGATCAAGCTCGATCGCGTTCTCTATTCGGCGGTGTACTATCCGGCGAATTATGGGTTCATCCCGCAGACGCTGGCGGAAGACGATGATCCTCTCGACGTGCTCGTGCTATGCCAGGAAACGGTCGTGCCGCTCACCATCATTTACGCGCGTGCGATTGGTTTGATGACGATGATTGATTCCGGCAAGCCGGATCATAAGATCATCGCGGTTGCGACCGAAGATCCTGAGTTCAACGCGTACCGCGAAGCCGCCGAGATGCCTGCGCATCGCGCGCTGATGCTGCGCCGCTTCTTTCAGGATTACAAATTGTTGGAAGGCAAGACCGTAGAAGTGGACGAGATCGAGCCGGCGGGCGCGGCCTATCCCATTATCGAAGACGCGCTGCGGCGCTATAGCCGGCAGCGGCGCGCGGGCTTCTAGAGAATTACTGGTTGGGCTTTTCCCGCTCGAAAGCCTTCTGCATGTATTTGCGCGCTTCGTCGAGAGCGCCGGACGTGTTGTCGTTGGTTTGAATTGCCTGGCGGTATTCGTTTACGGCGCGCTCCCGCTGACCCGTGGTGTCGAAGATCTTGCCGAGTTGCAGATGGCTCCAGACTTCGGTCCAGCGTGGTTCACCGTCGCCGTTTAGAGATTCGCGATACGCATTTGCAGCGGCCTGATAGTTTCGCTGGAGGTAAAACACCTCGGCGATTCTGTAATGCGACAGGGAACTGTTCTTATTGACTTCGAGGGCTTTGTTGAATTCGCCCAATGCGCCCGCAAGATCTCCCTGCTGAATCAGGCCTTGCCCGCGAAGGATCGAGGAGCGCATCTTGATCTCCTTCGAATTTGTGAGTACGCGGTTGTCGGGATCTACGGAGATACGCCGTGGACGTCCGAAGGTTTCGACGGTGAAGGGCGAGTTGGTGCCGACGACTTCGATTCGCTTCTCCTCGGTTTTTCCGTCGGTGTCGATCTTCAACTCGACCGGCATGCGGAAGAGGTCGAGATCCTGATCGATCTGGCCGACCACGCGAAAGCCTTTGTTGTTGCCAAGCCGGTATACGGTGTATTTGGTCTTGAATTCGGGCGCGCCGGTGGAATCAAGCCACTGGGAAAAGAACCAGGTCAGCTTCTCTCCGTAGTTCGCTTCGGCCAGGGCTTGAAAGTCCTCGGTGGACGCCGATTTGCCGGCGAACTTGGTGGAAAAGTCGCGCATGGTTTTTAGATATTTATTTTCCCCGACGAGCCAGCGCAGCATGTGCAGGATCATCGCGCCTTTGTCGGTTACGACCGACTGAAACTCGGGCGAATAGTAGTCCAGCTTGGCCGTGGTCGAGAGCGGAACGGTGTCATAGGCGAGCGCGCCCACCGACATGTCCTTGACCATCTCTTCGAGCCCGGCTTCTCCGGCGGCGCTTTCGACGTATCGAGCTTCGGAGTAGCGGGCGAAGCCGTCGTTGATCCACCAGTCGTCCTTGGCCGCCGGGCTGACGGAAGTTCCCCACCACTGATGCGCAATCGTATTTGCTAACAGCCGATAGTTGATCTTCTCGGTGATCGAGCGTCCGGAGAGCATGGCCATCTCGGGAGCCCACGCTGAAGGAACGGTGTCGTCGGGCAGTTCGATGATTTTCAGAGTGGTCGAAGGGGCGTTTCCGTATTGCGTGACGTAGTAGGTAAACTCCTTTACGGCCGTGGACGCATATTCCGCCGCCAGCTTCTGATGGAACGGCTTGAAGTAGACGTGCAGGTCGAGTCCGGCATCGTCGGTTTTGTATTCCTGAAAGTCGCCCGCGATGATCGTTCCCGGAAAACTCGGCTTGTCCCAGGCGAAGGTATACGTCTTGGAATTGGCGGGAGCGTTTTTCTTCGGCGAAGCGGCGCCCATGGACTGTTTGCCGCTGCCGATGGCCATCATGTGCGCGGGAACGGTCAGGCTGATGGTGGAGGTGAACCGGTTCAGGCCGTATCCGTTAACCGGGAACCAAAATCCCGAATAGAGCAGATAGGTAGTTTCAGGGCCGATCGAGGCAAGCTTCAGCCCTTGAACGGGGCTGTCGTCGGCGGATTCGAGCGTGCCTTCGTATTCGAAAGTGATGGTGGTGCTGGCATTCTTGGAGAGACCGCCATTGAGGGCGAAACGCACACTGGAGTCTTGTGTGTTGCGCTCAGGATTCAACGGCTTGTTGGCGGCGTCGACCAGCTTGGTGACGCGCAGGGAATTGTTGAGCTGGAAACTGGCGACCGAGAGGTCTTCGAGCGCGGTGATCTTGATCACGGCGCGGGCGGTAAGTTTGTGATTCTGTGGAAGGAGTTCGGCGTCGATCTTATAGTCGTCGACGCGCATGCGCGGCTTGTCCGCCGCCTGCGCCGGCCGGGCCGCGATAAAGGACAGCAGAACAATGAGATAGAAATAGGGCGCTCGACTCGCAGGTCGAGATTGGCAGAGCGTCAAGTAGGTTCTCCTCGGGAGTGCCGCACCAGGTATCCGCACTACGTATGATGATAATCGTCCCGCAAAAGATGTGCAGCGACAAGGGTTAGGTAGCGTCGCGACGGCGGCGCTGAAAAATTCAGCTCCAATGCTCGGGTGCGCGCGCGGCAACAGGCGCCGCTGGCGGCTTTAACATTCCCAGAATCATGTCCGCCGCTCTTTCGGACGCGTGTCCGCCGGTCTGATCGGGTTTCTTGAGTTTGGCTTTTACGGCGGCGAGGGCTTGCAACATACGCGTCCGCGGCTCGCCGTCGGGGATGATTTTGCGTAGCTCCGCTACCACGCCGCCGGCGGTGAAGTCATCCTGCACCAGTTCCGGTACGATCCTCTCGCCTGCAATCAGGTTGACCATGGCAAAGTGAGCGACCTTCACCCGCGGCTTGCCCAGCAGGTAGGTGAGCGGCGACACGCGGTAGACCATGACGAACGGCATGCCCATGAGCGCGGCTTCGACGGTGGCCGTCCCGCTGGCGATGATGCCGGCGCGCGAGTGGTGGAGAGCCGGCAGCGATTCCGGCACGAGGTGGATGTCGCGATTGCCGATCAGGCTTTTCACGAACGCCGGCTCCAGCGTGCGTGCCACCGGGAGGAGAAATTCATAGTCCTGGCCGAGTTTGGCGGCGGCTTCGAGAATGGTCGGCAGGTTCATGCTGACTTCCTTGCGGCGGCTGCCGGGCATCAGGGTGATCCACGGCTTCAGGTGGTCGAGCGCCTGCTGAGCCGCATAGTGCATCCGCGAAATGTCCGGCGCGGGCAGATCGGCGAGCGGGTGTCCGACGAACGTGGCATTCACGCCGTGCACGCGGTAGAAATTTTCCTCGAAAGGAAAAATCACCAGCGCCTGGTTGACGTACTTGCGGAGCAACTTGACGCGTCTCTGCCGCCACGCCCAGAATTGCGGACAAACGTAGTACACAACCGGAACGCCGCGCTTACGCATCTGACGGGCCACGCGCCAGTTGAAGGCAGGAGCGTCGATCACGATGGCTAGGCTGGGCTTCTTTTGGTCGGCGGCGCGGATCAGTTTTCGGAAGCGTCCGTAGATTTTCGGGAGGTGGCTGAGAATCTCGGTAATACCAACGACCGCAAGATCTTTGGCATCGACCACGATCTCGCACTCGGCGGCGCGCATGCGGTCGCCCCCGGCGCCAAAGAACGACAGCGAGGGGTCGCGGCGGCGCAGCGCTTCCATTAACTGCGCACCGTACATTTCGCCGGAGGCTTCGCCGGCGGAGATCAGTATTTGCACGGAAGCATTGTAAAGTAGGGCAGAAACCGCGTCCGGCGTGCATTTCTCAGCAGACTGAGAGAGCAAAACGTGCAACAATATTGAACCACTGCAGTGAACGGCTCCTGGGCTTTCGGTTCTCCGGGACGCACCCAGCAGGACCACACGCAGGTTTGGAGGACACCAGCTATGAGTACTCCTCCCGTTCCTACCATTGATCGCGAATTCCTACACAAAGTTTTGGCCAATGCATATGAGGTGCAGCAGAGTCACATCGACGCCAAGTCGCTCGCCGCTATCGTAGAGATACAACAATTGATCGCGGCCGGGCGGATCGACCCGGACGGGGCAATGCGCCGACTGGCCGATTGCGCCCACCAGGTATCGAATGCCGCAGGCGTCGCGATCGGACTGCTGGAGGGCGATCAGTTGGTTTACCGCGCCGGAAGCGGCACTGCTGCAACGTGTGTGGGGCGGCGGGTAGCGGCCACGCTGGTGGCTTCCCAGGCGTTGCACAAGCCCCGTGAAATTCTTCACGTGGAGAATGTGGAGACCAGTAAGAACGTGGAAGCGGCGGTCTGCCGTCAGTTCGGAGCCCACGCGTTGCTAATCCTGCCCGTTTACCGGGACAGTGCAACCGTTGGCGTGATGGAAATCCACTTCAGCGAAGCACATGCGTTTCTGGAGCACGAGGTGCGCACGTATCGATTGATGGTCGGACTGGTCGGCGAGGCCGTGACGCGTGCCGCCGGCGGGGAAGTTGTCGACAACCCTCTCGGGACCGTTTCGCCAGCGATCGAGCACCTCGCATTTCAAATCAGAAATATACGGACGGATCCCAGACCAGCGCCGAAGCCGCCTGCTAAGCAAGTGATCGACCCGGTTAAGGTACGAGCCGTAAAGCCTGACGAGACGGTGCCTTTACCCAAGCGGCGAGCGCAGGCAGCAACGAGCAATCGAGAGCCGTGGAGTGGTTTCTCCCGCCGCGGCTTCCTGGCAGGGCTCGAAGTGCCCGCGGCAGCTGCCGTTCTCATCGCGGTCCTGGGGATCGCCTACAGCGTCTGGCGCCCGGTTTTGCCAAAGCAGCCTGTGGCTCAACCGATGTCGAGCGTTTTGGATCAGCCGCCGGCCGCGGCCTCAGCCTCAGCCTCAATACAGCCCGTGCCCTCCAGCGCGGTTTCGATGCCGCTGACTCCAGCTGGAACCATCGAAAGGGCGAAGACTGGCCAGACGAAATTCCACCGCGTGCCGGCAAGTAAGGGTGACGTGAAGTACGTCGGTGACGACGTCACGATTCGCTACTTCGAATCGAAAGCCTCGCCGCCAGGAACCCGGCAGCCAGCCCGCGTCCAGGTCCGCGGGGACGTAACCGTGCGGCATTTTCCAGTGCACCATGGCTTGGCGCTGTCCGCCAAGTCCTCACCGGGTGCCGCGGCCAGCACTTCGTCGGAGGGTTTGGACAAAACCGGTGAATCGAAACCTGAGCGTTGAATCCCGTGCACGCTTCGGGTTTGGGGATACACTTCAGGCTTGGTAAGCTAACGCTGCTATTGCTCTAGCGATCCGGTTGAGGAGGGTATGTGTGCCATCAAAGCAATCCGGAGCCATGCTGATTCTGGTTGCCGGTCCTTACCGCTCCGGTACAAACGACGAGCCGGAATTGATCCAAAAGAACGTGGCCGAGATGGAATCCTACGCGTTGCCGATTTTTCGCGCCGGGCATATCCCGATTCTCGGCGAGTGGCTTGCGCTTCCCCTGGTTCATCTCGGAGGATCGATGAAGATCGGGGACGAAGTATTCAACGAAGTCTTCCATCCCATCGCGGTTCGACTATTGGAGAAGTGTGATGCGGTGCTTCGCATTGGAGGCGCTTCCGCAGGCGCCGACGAAATGGTGCGTGTGGGGCGTGGTCTTGGGTTGACGATCTATACGTCGCTGGCGGAGATCCCGCAGGCAGGATGACCCCCGGTTCATGAGAAGAGTTCTACGCTTCGTCCTTTGGGCCTTTGTCGGTGTTGTTGCGTTGGGTGGGTTACTAGGTGCGCTGCTCGGCTACTTCGTCTACTCGCCGGCTCCTGAAGTTCCACGACTGTGGGGAAAGCTGAACAAGGGGTCCATTGCGGTCGGCGGCCTGAAGCGGACTTACCTGACCTACGTTCCAAAGGGGCTGGTGAAAGGATCACCGCTTGTGGTGGTGATGCACGGCTCGGGCGAAAACGGCGCGCAATTGCGCATCGAGACAGGGTATGGATTCGAGCGCCTGGCCGACCAACATGGCTTTGCGGTCGTCTATCCCAATGCGTACGAGGGCTATTGGGACGTTTGCAGCATTGTCGGTAACGACGACGCTAACGGGCTCCACGTCGACGACGTGGTGTTCTTGGGCGCATTGGTCGACCAGCTCATCACTGAAATCGGTGTCGACCGGGGCCGCGTGTTTGCGATCGGCAGTTCCCGTGGCGGTAGTATGGCGCTTCGTCTTGCACTCGAAGATCCTTCCCGGTTTCGCGCCGTAGCGGCGGTATCGGCAAACGTGCCGATGCCGGACAATTTCAAATGCAAGCCCGCGGGGCAAGGCACTTCTTCCGTCATGATCATGAACGGTACGAAGGATCCCCTGGTCCCGTTCGACGGTGGAGAGGTTAGTCTCCTCGGCCTGTTCTACAGGAACGGCAAGGTCCGCTCGTCACGAGATTCAGGTCAATATTTTGCAGACCTCAACGACATCACCCGCAAGCCTGAAACGAGCGAGACTCAAGTGGCCGACGGAGTTCAGGTCGAGCATGTACTCTGGCGGAACGACTCCAATGTGGAGGTGGAACTCGTTGCCACTCACGGCGGTGGACATGGCATCCCTCAGCCATACCGGCGCCATCCGAGATTGTTAGGCCCGTCGCTCAAGGAACCGAATGGACCGGAAGTGATCTGGGAGTTCTTCGAACGGCAGAGGCCAAGATAGGTAACTGGCCCATGATTAGTTGTTGTCGTCTAAATCTCAGGACCACAAGGAAGTTGGAGAATACATGCTGCCCTGGTACAGGTACGGCCGCACTCTTGTGCTTACAGCACTCTCGGTTTGGTCGATCACGATTCTCAGCTTTGCGCAGAACTC
>Ga0210402_10006604_pt1 | contig 10264 bp, 13 predicted proteins | sample IncBWC7MmetaG_FD_161055 | JGI IMG/M metagenome (GOLD analysis project Ga0210402, IMG submission 161055) | Forest soil microbial communities from Barre Woods Harvard Forest LTER site, Petersham, Massachusetts, United States - Inc-BW-C-7-M | ecosystem: Environmental > Terrestrial > Soil >...
CTCGCGATCAGACGCGCTGACTCAGATGTACTTCGATGAGGCAACGCTCTATCTGAATAACACCGATACCAGTCAGGTGCAGGATATTGGCCAGCGTGCAATGCTGTTGAATATGCTGGCAGCGCATATTGCGAAGCTAAACCCAACTGACGGCTCATCGGGTGGCGGCTTGGCCGGCCCAATTACATCAGCGTCTGAGGGCTCAGTTAGTGTCGGTACATCGCTGCCAGCGCTACCAGGCACTGCTGCCTGGTACGCGATGAGCACCTACGGGTTTGCTTACTGGCAGGCAACAGCGAGGTACCGCACATTTAAGTACCGCACGCCGCGTCAGCCGTTCGCCCAATACCCTGGACTATACGGCTTCGGCCGGCGCGCTTGGTGATTACCAGCGACCCGTCATGTGGCGATGCGCGGGCTTGGTTGTCAAGTCAAACATATCGCAAGGGTTGTTGACCAGCGTCTCATCTGCGATTGCGCGCTTGGCTTGATCAGTAGCGCGAGCAACGAGAATGCTGATAGCGTAGTAGATCAGATCGTTTTCGTCGTAAGAGCTATCGCAAGCGATCTTGCCGGTGCTATAGGGTTTCAGAAACCGCTTGATACTTGTGGGAAGGGCGCCGTATTTTTCCAGATAAGCCAGCGCGCCGGACCAGTTATTACCGAAGCCGTTGTTGATATAATCGTAGTAGATTCGGCTGGCAGCGCGAAGGCACTCGCCTTGCATAGTATTGCATTTGCCGTCGAGGGGAACAAGAGCCGCGTAAGCTGCTTTGTAGTCTGTTTCGTTGTAGAGCTTGTTCATTTGTTTATTCCTTCTTCCTATGCAAGTATTATACGCGTTTCTGTCCACAAACGCAAGGGAAAAGTTAACCTGAATGGCAACTATTTCAGGTGGCGATAAGCTACAGCAAGCGCTAACCAAAATCAGCAAGAGCCTGACGCCTGCTGCTGGTAAGCCGCAGGTCAACGTAGGCTTCCTGGGTAAGGCGACATACCCGGATGGGACATCGGTTGCTATGGTGGCTGCTATCCAGGAATTCGGCGCACCGCGCGCCGGCATCCCGCCGCGTCCCTACTTTCGTAACATGATCGCTCAGAACGGTAAGGCATGGCCAAATCAGGTATCGACACTCCTCAAGGCGCACGACTATGATAGTCACAAGGTGCTGGGCTTGATGGGTGAATTGATATCAGGCGAGCTCCGGCAATCAATCAATGATTTGACTGAGCCTCCCTTGTCACCCGTCACTTTGATGCTTCGTAAGATGCAGTCGGAAGATCAGAACCTAGTCGTAACACGAAGGACTGTCGGCATAGCAGCTGCACGCGTAGCAGCAGGCGAATCAACGGCGGGTGTCAGCGCCAAGCCGCTTATCGATACATCGAACCTGATTAACAGTATCGACTACGAAGTGATCGACGGGTCCTGATTGAATGGCAGAGCTTAATTCTCTAGTGATTAGTCTGGATACAGAGCTTATGGCGTCTGTAGTTAAGGCTACAGCAAATACAATTGCTCGAGAATTACGTGCGTTAACTCGAGCTATAGAGTTCGACGGTTCGAGATGGGTAGATGCGGATGCGCTCGACAATATAATCTCCCAACTTGAAAAAGTCGGTAAGGTCGAGAAGTAGTGGATACTTTGTTATTAACAAGGGATCAATGGGACCTATGTCTCGATGCATCAGGCAATATTGCTGTAGCATCAAATCCCTACGCGCTAGCGCAAGACGCCGCTTCAGCGATTAAACTATTTGTCGGCGAGTTGTGGTATGATACGACCCAGGGTGTTCCGTACTTTGAGACGATCCTCGGTCGACCGCCATCGCTTGCATTTATGAAGGCGCGCTTTGTTGCCGCTGCCTTGACTGTCCCTGAGGTTGCATCCGCTACTTGCTACATCACCGGAATCGTAGATCGGAAACTGAGTGGACAGGTTCAAGTCACGAGTACAAGTGGTGTTGTAGCTGTTACATCATTCAGCCCACCGCCTACTACTCCAATGGGTTTTCTCGGTGATCCATCTGGTGGCTTTGTCGGTGATCCTTCTGGTGGTTTTGTTGCTTCCCCTTAATCCTCTTCCCTACCGCCTGAGCTGCCCGTCTATGTTATAATAGGAGTTACCTCATGGTTACCCAAGCGATCCCGGCAAGCCAAATTGTCTCAGTTGTACCTTCCGTACTCGGCGCTGGCGGCGCGGCCCTTGACCTCAACGGTTTGATCCTGACGAACTCAAACCGCGTACCAATGGGGACTGTTCAATCGTTCCCATCCCAGGCGGCTGTTGCTGCCTACTTTGGTCCGCTATCGAATGAGGCATTCCTCGCTGATATCTACTTCCTGGGGTTTGATGGGTCAACTGTCAAGCCTGGTGCGCTGCTATTTGCACAGTATCCTGTTGCGCCGGTGTTTGCATGGGCACGAGGCGGCAATGTATCAGGATTGACGCTTGCACAGTTGCAGGCATTGTCAGGCTCTTTGACTATTACGATTGATGGTGTAGTTAAAACTGCCGGTGCGATTAACCTTGCATCCGCGGCTAGCTTCAGTGCAGCAGCAGCCTTGATCCAAACCGGACTTGCTATTACCGGAAGCGCTGGCGCATCGATCACAGCATCTATTGCTACAACAGTATTGACTGTAACGGCTGTCACTTCCGGTACGCTGGCAGCAGGGCAGATTCTTACTGGTGGTACGGTTTCTGCTGGTACGACAATTGTCAATCAGCTTACTGGTACACCAGGCGGAGTTGGTACTTACACAGTCTCTGCCTCGCAGACGGTAGTCAGCGCAGCGCTAACAGCAACAAATCCGGCTGTTAGCTACGACAGCCTGTCGGGCGCTTTTACCATCGCTTCTGGTACAACTGGCGCTGCAAGCACGATTGGTTATGCATCGGGCACCTTGGCAGCACCTTTGATGCTTACCCAAGCAGCAGGTGCCCAAATTAGTCAGGGTTCCATCATCGGTACGCCAGCCGGCATCATGAATCAACTCATCACGGTTAATTCTGATTGGGCGATGTTCATGACAGCTTGGGAGCCATCGATCCCGGATAAGGTGGCGTTTGCCGCCTGGACCAATGCGCAGAGCAATCAATATGCTTATGCTATGTGGTCGACTAATCTTGCGGCGGCCGTTGTACCTGATACGACATCAGCCGGTGCATTGGTCCAGGCAGCTGGCTAGTCGGGGACTGTTCTAATCTACGAGAACGGTTCTCAAGGTGATATCGCCGCCTTTGCCTTGGGGTACGCTGCCTCGCTTGACTTTGGTGCAACTAATGGTCGCGCAACGGCCATGTTCAGGAGGCAGTCTGGACTTGCGGCAGACGTGATTGATGGTACCACAGCCCAAAACTTGAAGACCAATGGTTATAACTTCTTTGGCGATTGGACCACGCGTAACGATGCCTTCATCTTCTTCGCAAATGGTACGGTGACTGGTCCATTTGAATGGTTGGATAGTTATCTGAACCAGATATGGTTAAACAACCAGCTTCAGCTTGCCATCCTATCGTTGATGGTAGCAATGAAGTCGATCCCCTACAATGACGCCGGCTATACGCTGATCCGCGCTGCATGTCGTGACCCAATCGATGCGGCTGTCAACTTCGGTGCTATCCGCGCGGGTGTGCCACTATCAGCCGCTCAAGCCGCTGAAGTCAACTTCGCAGCGGGCGTCAAGATTGATGATGTGTTAGGAAACCGCGGTTGGTATCTTCAGGTTAACCCAGCTACTGCACAAGTACGTGCTGCTCGCGGCTCGCCTCCCTGCTCTTTGTGGTACATGGATGGGCAGAGTATCCAACAAATCAATCTCGCGAGCGTTGAGGTGATGTGATTCCGCGATATAGCTCTAGCGACGATTTACAGCTATGCTAGAGCGGTTCTAGCTCCTGCCTGCTATCCCTATAGCGGCCCCCCTCCTTAAAAGCCGTCAGCGACCGAGTAATCGAGCGTAATCGCTATGTTAAAAGCCTGTGCTTCTCTTCCCCTCTCTAGGAGCTGATCTAAAATGGCCGACCAAACAATCACCGCCGCCAACAGCGTGTATATGCTGGCAATCCTCGACCTGTTTCCTGTGCCACAGCAGCTACAGGGGTTCTCCGCTGATGCTGCATTCGCATCTGAAGCATTCGATATGGTTGAAGTCGTAATGGGCGTCGACGGCAACATGTCGGCTGGTTGGATTCCTGTCATCAAGAAGCAGACGATTTCTATCATGCCGGATAGTGCCAGCGCTGATATGTTTGATGCGTGGTACGCAGCGCAAGAAGCAGCGCGCGAACTCTACTTTGCTCAAGGCGTTATTGTGCTCCCTTCCATCAAGAAGGAGTTCACAATGATCAAGGGTGTGCTTTCTACTTATACCCCGCACGCTGAAGTGGCGAAGACCCTACGCTTCCGCAGCTTCGGTATCACCTGGTCTCAGATCCTGCCTGCGCCGATCTGATATGGCGAGGAAAACAAAGATTGTCAGGATTGAGGCTGAAGGACGTGATCAGGGTAAGTCTTTCTTGATCACAGAACTTCCGGCTTCCCAAGCAGAACGGTGGGCAACGCGCGCCCTGATGGCGATGGCGAAGAGCAACGTCGATATTCCAGATGGCATCGAGAACGCCGGCATTGCGGGTATTGCCACGCTTAGCTTACGTGCACTAGCGGGTATGCCGTTTGCTGATGCTGAACCGCTGCTCGATGAGATGATGCGGTGCGTGCAAGCGATGCCTGACCCTTCTCGTCCTCAGGTCACACGTCAACTGATTGAGGATGATATCGAAGAGGTTGCTACGCGCTTGTTTCTACGCCGTGAAGTCATCGAGTTGCATACAGATTTCTCGCTTACCGCCGCCCTACAGGGATCGAGGACGGCGGCGAATGGGACTCCGATCCCAAGCCCAACTTCATCGGATACGTCAACATCTCGGATGCAATAGGCGCTGTTGTTTCATCTCGCCTTGCATCTTTGCATGATCTCGATACAGTCTATTCAACGGAAGACTTGTACGATCTGATTGAGATCCTGTCTGTTAATGCTTACAACAAGCGCCTTGCTGAGAAATCGAATGAATAGGAGGCTGTTATTCCAACTGTAATTGACAGCCTTGTTGTTACACTTGGCCTCGATGCGGCTAAGTTCAAGGAAGGGCAGCAGCAGACTACAACAGCGTTGGCATCCATTCGTGATGCATCTGGTAAGACTGGCGACACCCTTCGTAAGACAGGCGACCAGTCGCGTCTTACTGCAACCAATATGCAGGCTCAGGGTAAGGTCGCTGGCGAATTCTTCTCCAACATTAAGAACCAGGCGCTTGGCCTGATCACCGTTCTACTTGGTGGTAAAGGCTTATCCTCGCTGATCCAGGACAGTGTTACATCGTTATCAGCGATGGGACGCGCGGCTCGTAACATGGGCGTGGCGATTCCTGAGCTTGCTGCGTTTCGTAACGTAATTGAAGCCAATGGTGGTTCCGCTGAAGCGGCCGCCGCTTCAATGCAGGGGTTGGCGGATGCTATTTCAAACATGGCTGCATTTGGCGGCAATCCAATGTTACGCGGTGCGATGGCCACTATTGGTGCAGGAGGGCTGAAGGATCCGATTGAGGTAGTCAAGAAATACGCGGCCTACATTGATGCGCACCCTCTTAATGTAGGATTTAATCGGGTACTCGGACATTCGCTTGGGCTCGATGAGAGTACAATCAACATAGCGATGAAAGGCTCTGTTGCACTTGAGAACGAGTTTGCTGAAGCTCGTAAGCGTTCTGCGGCTGATCCAGAAACAGTCAAGCGGATGCAGGCTTTACAAGAATCTTGGTATAAACTTCGTCAGGAAGCGACCAAACTTTGGGAGGTTTTATTTGCTAAGTTAGCGCCTGCCCTGACCCTTATTCTCAAGACGGTTCGGGAATGGATGGAAGGGAATGAATCGCTAGCTACAACCATTGGAATTATAGTAGCTGGGCTAGTTGCCTTCCGTGCTATTCTACTTGCATTGCGTCTAGCGATGTTCCTGACAGGAGTAACTAGTCTTGTTTCTGGTTTATCCGCTCTATCTGGAATTGCTGGGCTAGGTGCGCTGGGTGGATTGCTAGCTACGATTGCAACTGCTCTTGCTGCATTGGCAGCAGCGGCGTTGCTTTGGTATGGTATTCATCCTACTTCTACCCAAACCCAAGATGATGAAAACAAGATTATGGGCCGCCCGCCCGGTACTGGTCCAATGGGCGAGCCCCCAGGCACGAAGTCGACCGGCCCCACGCGTGCATCTGAACGGATGCGTAAGTTCTTTGGTCTTCCAGCAACCGCTCCCCAAGCTCAACTCGGGCTTAGTAGTGAGCAGTATGGTGCTTTCCGTGAAGCTGTAGCAGGGATTGAATCTCACGGTCAATACAACATTATGGGGGGTTCATCTGGCCGTTTTGCAGGCCGCTATCAGATGGGCGCCACTGAGATTGCTGAAACAGCTAAGCAGTTAGGCGAACCTGTACCATCGCAACAAGCGTTCCTACGTGACCCTGCGATGCAGGATCGTTTCTTCCAGCGCTATACGCTTGCTCATCACCAGACTTTGATGCAGAATGCGAAATACGCTGCAATGACGCCAGCTCAACAGGCTGAATGGCTGGGGTATGCTCATAATCAGGGCGCTGCGGGCGCATCTAGGGCGATCGACACTGGTAAGGTAGGAAGTGATGCATTCCACACTCCTGGTACAGCATACAACAACGCAATTCGTTTAGCACTTGGAGGGTTACAAGCGCAGCGTAGTGTTGCATCAGTGCAGGCAGCTACGCAGCGTGGTACAAGTGGAACTAGTGGGGGAGCTGGCCAACAAAATGTAAACGTTAATGGTCCAATCCATATCAGCACCCAAGCAACGGACGCCAAGGGGATTGCTCGCTCTCTACGTGCTGAACTATCAGGTCGGCGTCTTGCTGCGCATGCAAACACCGGACTTGCCTGATGGCGCTTCCGCCTGTATCAAAACCTATCTATCCTGATGTGCCGAAAGCGCAAGGTGTACCGCCTGTTCTTCGCCAACTTGGTACAATCGAGAATGTAGTTACTACTGTTGCTTCTGATGCGCTTTCAATCTTACGAATGTTTCAAGGACCTCAGTGGGGGATCTTTGATCAAACTGGTAACCCAGTAATTATTGGGGATTCAGTAGTAGCTGTTGATTACCGTCAGGAGTATCGACTTGCTGACTACCCGATTGAAGAAGGCGCATTCGCTACATACAACAAAGTGCAGCAGCCTTTTGATATTCGAGTGTCGTTCGCTGTATCAGGTAAGTTAGATTTAATCTCATCTATTCTATCAGGTGGTGCAATCGGTTCAGCAATCAGCTCGTTAGTTACAGGATCTTCACCATCGCAAGCAAGTCGAGGCAACTTTCTTCAACAGTTGGATGCTGCTCTTCGCTCCCTCTATTTGTTTACTGTCGTTACACCTGAAAAGACTTATCCATCAGTGAACCTGAGTCATTGTGATTACAGACGTGAATCGCATCGTGGCGCTACTCTTCTAACGATTGATGTCTGGTGCCAAGAAGTCCGCGTAGCAGCTCGTGGTGCTTACAGCAAGACAAATCAACCTACTGGTACTGATCCAGTAGATGGTGGTACAAAGCAGCCAACAGATGTACAACCAGGAGATTCAGGATCTGGTACTGGTACTGGAGGTCCTGATCCTGGAGCTGGTGGATCAGGAAATTCACCTACACCTTCTGAAGGCCCACATAATACTACAACGGCTACTCCTGGCAATGCGCCTTATGGTGGGTCAGAGCCTACTACTGCGGTGCGTCCAGGAACAGGAGAACCTACTCCCGGCGAATCGGGAGGCGGAGGTAATCCTGCTATTGAAGTTAGTGGTTCAACTCCTCAAACTGTACCATCAGGTCATGCGCCAATTTATGATTCAAACGGCGCATTTATTGGCAACATGAAGCCAGGCGCTTACCCGCTTGGACCTGGGCAGAGGCTTGGAGCTGTAGTGCCCTAATGCAAGTGATTCCAATTCAACCTATCCCATCGCAGAAGTTTGCAGTAACGCTTGCAAATCAGCCGTGTCGTATTTGGCTGTATACTCGGACAACTGGTCTCTACTGTGATTTATACATCAACGATGTATTGGCGATTGGTGGTGTCCCTTGCTTGAACACGGTCTTGATTGTTCGTGATCAATACTTAGGCTTTGTTGGTGACCTTGCTTTGTTTGATCTGCAAGGAAATAGTGACCCGGATTGGATTGGTCTCGGTAGTAGATACGTTTTGCTCTACTTAGATACCTGGGATCTACCATGAGTGGGGTAACGCAACTTCCTGAGACTGTTGTAACGGCCAAACGAGATCCTCTGCCATCTCCTGACCCTATCGGAGGCCCTGGGGGCTTTGCCAAGCGTAAGATTGAGCTATCAATCAAGTTAGGTGAAGGTGATTTCGGTCTTGCTGGTTATCAGACTATTACGTTGAAAGGACTTCGGGTTTCTGCGAATATCCACAAGTATGGAGCGCCAAGCGCTGATACGGCCGATATTCGTGTTTATGGTATGAAGCTCGACTTGATGAATCGATTAACCTCATTGGGTAAGTCGATTATCCGAGTTCGGAACAATACCATTTCTATTTCAGCGGGTGACGACATTGCTGGTATGTCGCTAGTTTTCTTCGGGGTAATTCAGGATGCTTGGACTGATTTTACAGGCATGCCTGATGTGCTATTTAACATCACAGCTCAAACTGGTGATGTAAATGGCGCTCGGCCAGTGCCTCCATCAAGTTATGTCGGCTCTGCTGATGCAGCAACAATTATGCAGAATATCGCTGCGCAGATGATTAACAGTGTTGGTGTACCTGGGTTGAAGTTTGAGAACAACGGCGTATCAGTCCTTCTTGATCATCCTTATTTCCCGGGTACCCTTCGCGCGCAAGCAGAAGCATGTGCTAGAGCGGCGCACATTGATTGGACAATTGATGGTGACACCCTAGCGATCTGGCCGATGGGCGGTAAGCGTGGCGGTGTTATCCCACTGCTAACGCCAACGGCTGGTCTTGTCGGATACCCAAATTTTGTCTCAGGTGCAATCGGCCTGCGATCCGTTTATAACCCTGCGATCATCTTTGGCGGTAAGGTAAAAGTCAAGATGAGCAGCGTCACGCCGGCTAATGGGGAGTGGATTGTTGTTAGCTTAACCCACTCTTTGGCCTCAGAAACTATAGGCGGTCCATGGTTTACTGATCTTGAGGCATACAACGACGAAACAGGAGATCCTCGTCTTGCCGGATAATACTGCTTACTCAGGCCATCGCGGTCCGCATACGGATACGTCTGAATTTAATCAACTTGAATTTGTGGCGCGGCAGATCCTGAATAAGGCTGCGACAACTACCCTTGTCCAAGTGGTAGCTGTAACAAACAATGGCGGTATCTCACCTGTTGGATTTGTAGATGTCCATCCACTTATCAACCAAATTGATGGCGCTGGCAATCCAACACCACACGGTATCATCCATAACATCCCATACCTCCGGATGCAGGGTGGTTCGGACGCAATTATCATCGACCCGAAGATCGGCGATATTGGTATGGCATCGTTTGCTAGCCATGATATCTCTGGGGTGAAGAAGACGCGTAAACAATCAAACCCAGGGAGCCGTCGACGCTTTGATTGGGCAGATGGTTTGTATCATGGTGGGATGTTGAATGGTACTCCAACTCAATTCATTCGCTTCTTATCAACTGGCATTGATATCCAAACGCCACATGCGTTTACCTTCACTGCCCAAAACGCAATACTTGATGCTACTGGTAATCTCGCAGTGATTGGCGAGGTCGTAGCGATGGCTGGCAGCGGCGCTACGCAGAGGACCCTAACAGGGCATATTCATGGGACTGGTGCTGCTGCGGCAGGTACTTCAATCCCAACGCCAGGCCACTAGTAGATGAGTGGTTCTTCCGTTCCACGTCCTTTCTGGCGAGATACTGGCTTTGTTGCTGCAACGGAGCTTGAGGTGCTTGTCGGCGTTCAGGCTGATATGAATGCCGCGTTTGGTGGTAATCTTGATCCTGGTCTTTCAACGCCACAAGGGCAACTAGCTTCTTCTCTTGCTGCAATTATTGGTGATAAAGACGCACAATTCCTTTTTTATGTATCTCAAGTTGATCCAGCGTTTGCCAGCGGACGGATGCAGGATGGTATCGCGCGCATCTACTTCATTACGCGCAATCCTGCTTTAGCTACAGTTGTTAC
>Ga0210402_10006606_pt1 | contig 10263 bp, 10 predicted proteins | sample IncBWC7MmetaG_FD_161055 | JGI IMG/M metagenome (GOLD analysis project Ga0210402, IMG submission 161055) | Forest soil microbial communities from Barre Woods Harvard Forest LTER site, Petersham, Massachusetts, United States - Inc-BW-C-7-M | ecosystem: Environmental > Terrestrial > Soil >...
GAATTCGATTCCGTGAAAGTCGCCATCAGGAGTCGAGCTTTTCGTTTGGGGTATCAAAGGGACCACAGATGAGAATTCCATTTCCCGAGACCCGGCGATTTACGAATTCTCGGACAGGCTCCTAGGTATCGAGCTTTAAGTTCCCCATCTTGACCAACCATTCCGTGAATCTTTTTGTCACGACAACCTTGCTCAACGGCTCTTTCGACAAACTGGCCAAGTGTTGGCATGGCTGAAAACGGAAAAGGCATAAAATGATTCCTTTCGTCGAATCAATGGCCTAGGCCCACAACCGCGGTGCATAGTCAATAGACTTATTTACCTTCCGTTAACCGCTCATTAAGATCAGATCGTTGACACATCGTCTTCATTAGCGGTTTCGAACTGATTCGTGGGTAAAGGGTTATACAATGAACGAAAATTCCGCATCGGATGCCATGTACGCCATAAACATCAGTGCGGTCCTTTTTCAAGAAGGCGAGTGGTGGTCTGCTCAATGTCTTGAATACGATATTGCAGCTCAGGCGAAGACGATTCCTGAGTTACACAGAGAATTTGAGCGGGTGCTGTGCACACACATTGCTGCAAGCGTTGACATGGGGCGAAAGCCATTTGAAGGGTTGGAGCCAGCTCCGCGCATCTTTTGGAAGATGTATCAGAACGCCAAGCTTCGGGTTGAGGGGGATAGCCAACCCTTCAGGCTACCCACCCCCGTCGGCGTTCCCCAATTAGTGTCGAAGCTAAAAATCGCAGAACAGCGGGCTGATTGCTAATCTAGTCGACCTCCCTCGATTACCCGGAAGCGTCGTCGCCGATCCGGTGCCGTCTCAGTTGGTGCGGGCGGCGCGACTGTAAGTGCTGCGTCTAGTAGCTCGCCAACCCACATGATCGGTGATCCCAAGCGCCATGGCTGGCGTATTCTGATGCCTCATATCCGGTGTCAGAGCCTCATGGACGCGGCAAAATTGTAGTGCGCAACAAACAAACAGGCTCACGGCCGCCGCGTGGTTCTCAAGCTTCTTGCTGAAGCCGTTTGTTAGCCGCGTGAAGCGACGCGACGCCATGCGAACGGTCAGGTTCGATCGCTCGACATATGAGGTTGAGATTTCAGCCGGCACGCCGGCTACCGCTTCGCGGCTCACTGCTACTACAGCGCACGGGCTGTAGCGGTGCGCCGCGTCCCTGCGAAGATCAGTTACGTTACCGCAAGTGTCTTTACGATGACGCCGTGCGCGCTGTTGCGGAAGGCGTCACCCGCGTGCAAGCGGGTGAGGCCCTTAGAAGTAAGCATTCCATTCGTCATGCATGCATTACGCACATCGGCGTTGGCTATGCAAGCACATGCTTGCATTATCAACCGTTGCATGCATAATGTCATGAAGTGATGGAGGATGCTTGCATGGAAGATGCTGCTGGGCGTGCAAAAGGTGGTCTTGCTAGGGCGCAGGCGCTATCTGCTAAAAAACGGAAGGAAATAGCAAAAAAGGCCGCCGCTGCACGTTGGGATGACGATATTCCGACTGCAACTCACATTGGTGAACTTGAAATTGGAGACCTGAAGCTTCCGTGTGCCGTGCTTCCGGACGGCACACGGGTGATCTCCCAAGGGGGCGTGACTACCGCATTTGGTCCAGTCACGGGCGGTTGGCAGCAACGCCAACGGGCCACCGACGACGATATGATTGGGTTGCCATTTTTTTTGGTCGCCAAATCGCTTCAACCATTTATTCCGCCTGAACTTAGAACGCTGATTTCTGAGCCAAGGAAGTATCGCGATCCTCGTGGGGGTCCCATCCGAGTTGGCCTGGAAGCGGGCTTGCTTCCGAAGGTGTGCGAGGTTTGGCTTCAAGCGCGCGACGGCGACGCACTGACTACGATTCAGAAGCCGGTGGCAGGGAGAGCCGAGATTCTTATGCGCGGTCTCGCGCACATTGGGATCATCGCGCTAGTTGATGAGGCGACTGGATATCAGCGCGATCGTGCTAAGGATGCGCTTGCTCGTATTCTGGAATCCTTCATCGCCCAGGAATTGCAGCGGTATGTGCAGACATTTCCGCCGGATTTTTATGAGCAAATCTTTCGCCTGCGCGGGATGGAATACCCCAGAGATACAGTGCAGCGTCCGAGGTACTTCGGAATTCTTACGAACGACATCATCTATGACCGGCTTGCTCCGGGCGTCCTGGAGGAATTGAAGAAAGTAAATCCCAAGGATGAGACTGGTCGTCGTCGACACAAGAACTTTCAATGGCTAACCAGCAACTCTGGATATCCAAAGCTTCGAGAGCACCTTGGTGCTGTGATTGCTACGATGAGAATGAGTGGCGATTGGCACGACTTCAAAGCGAAGTTGGACAAATATTACCCGCGACTCGGTAAGCCGACGCAGCTTGCATTCGACTACGAACAGGAGGAAGCCGCCGATACCGGTAAGGGTCTATAGGATGAGGTCGCCAATTAGGGCGGTCTACAACAAGTCAGGCGCGGGGTTGGCCCCGCGCCTGTGATGGTAAAAGTATTTCCTTATAATAGTATAAGTCTTAATGCATTTATATGTAATATTTGCAAAATACACTCAAATTTTCATGAGTGCGATGATCGCTAAGCAAAAGTATAGTGCCGAGATCATCAAATAAATTGTAACGGTTTCCATCACATGCGCGCCTCCTTTCGTGCCCAGATTTGGGATCCTGAGTTCGGTGTCCCAGGCGGAAAGCACTATACTACAAACCCGGCCTCTCCAATTCAAAACCAGCCACTAGCCCTCAAATTCCGCCAGCCCCCGACTTGACAAAAGAACAACACTAGAACATAGTCATATTCTATCCTAGATTGTAATATCGTCTACACGCTCAAATCGAGTTGAGCATCGCAAGGAAGGTAACTCCCACAAGTAATAGGAAGTTCGTTTGATGCGAGCCAAGATATGGTAATACTTAAACGATTCGCTGGGCAGCTTCATTGAGGGGGCAAGATTGGGAGCAACGGCCACTTCGAGAACAAAGATCGTACCGATCCGCGCTCTTTCCGATGCAGAAGCCCTGGCATGGATCACCGGAAAGGCACGGATGGAAACGAGCACGGCGGCGCTCGCCCGTGATTGGCTTTGGAGCCCCTCCAAGGTGAAGCGCCGCCTTGCCAGTTGGTCGTCGGCCGGAATGATCAAGGTCAAGCCCGGCCTCGGCGGACGGACCGTGATTACGTCCGTCGCGGAACCTGCTGCCGTCCTGTCGGTCGGCCACAGCGGCCGTGCCCTCGTAACGTCAGCAGTACCAGAGCCTGTCGCGGTCCCAGCCCCGCAGCCTGCCGTCGCCTCTGAGGCCGACACCGCGGCTGCAACCGCGATCGTTCATTCGCCTCTCGGCGCGGCCGCCGTTCCGGAGGTCATTGGTCCCGCCTTGGGCGCGCGAACCACCGGCTTCGTCAACGTACTGGCCTATGCGGTGGCGGTCTCGCTTGCCGGCATTGCGGCCTACTTTTCGATCCATGGCATGATCGTGCTTTTTCCGGGTGCCCCTACCGCCATCGTCATTATGGGGCTGGCCATGGAAGCCGCAAAGCTGGTGACAGTCGCATTCCTGGCACACCAATGGCGTCTGCTTGGCGGCCTGTCCCGCGCCGTGCTTGCAACGCTGGTCATCGGGTTGGCCGCGATCAACGCTGCCGGGGTCTATTCCCAGCTTGTGGCCGCACACTTCGGCGACCGGATGACCGCAACCTCCGCGGTCGAAACCGAAGCCTCCGCGCTCGCCGCGAAGACCGAGGTCCAAACCCAGACGGTCGCCGACTTCGATCGCCGCCTGGGCCAGATCGATGCGGCGATTGCCGAGATGGTCAAGCGCGGCCGGAGCACCGGCGCGCTTGAGGCCATTGGGGCACAGCGCAAGGCGCGTGATGCCCTCGTCAGCCAGCGCCGGCACGAGGCCGAGACTTTGGCCGATCTCAAGAGCGAGGCCGGCGCGGTTGCCGCCAGGAGCCGCCGGATCGAGGTTGAAGCTGCGCCGATCATGTACGTGGCCCAACTGGTGGGCGCCACGACCGAACAGGCGATTCGGCTGCTTATCCTCCTGATGGTGCTGACTTGCGACCCGCTCGCGCTGGCGCTGACCGGCGCCGCGAGTCGTCCGAAGGCGAGGTGACGGAAAGACGGCTGCTGGATCTGAAGGCTCTCGGCTCACACAATCTTGTGCTTCTCGATACGGTAACGCAGTGTGTCACGCGAGATGCCGAGAATCTTGGCCGCGCGGGTGACATTGCCTTGGGACTGATCGAGCGCGCGGCCGATAAGGGATCGTTCGACTTCATCGAGCGTGCCCGGACCGGGCAGGAACCGTTCAAGACCGGTTGACATATCAACCGTATCATCGGCTTCGAGTGGCCGTACGTTCGTATCCAGATTTATTTGGTTCATCGAAACGATGCCCAAATTCTGTTCTTCAATGACGGCGCCCGGTGTGCTGAGGATTGCCTGCTCAACTGCGTTGCGAAGCTCGCGCACGTTGCCCGGCCATACGTGTTTGCGGATGCGATCGAGCGCGCGATCGGAAAAACGCATGCCCGAGCGGCTGTACCGTCGCTCATGCATGGCGAGGAAATGTCTGGCCAATATCTCCGCGTCGCCAATGCGCGCTCGCAAGGGCGGCACATCGATGGTAACGACGCGGAGACGATAGTACAGGTCGGAACGGAATTGTCCGAGACGTATCAGTTCCTCCAGCGGCCGATTGGTCGCGGAGATAAAGCGCACATCGACAACGCGATCGCGTACGCCGCCGACTCGTCGAACCTGCCGGTCTTCCAGCAGCTTCAGAAGCTTGAGCTGAACGGGAATTTCGATGTCACCGATCTCGTCGAGGAAGAGCGTGCCGCCATGCGCCGATTCAACGAGCCCAATCTTGCGTTCCTTGGCATCGGTAAATGCACCCCGCTCATACCCAAACAATTCCGATTCAAGAAGCTGCATTGGCAGCGCCGCACAATTCAGTTCAATAAAAGGAGCGCTGCGACGCGAGCCTTCAGCATGAAGCGCCCGGGCGACAAGCTCCTTGCCGGCACCCGTCTCTCCACGAATCAGAACGGCCGGAGGAGCGCCCTCGATCAGACTCCGCTCGGCCTCCACGATGGCGCGGATTCGATCACGCAATTGCACCATTGCGGGCGCCTCACCGATCAGAGTGTCGAAACTAGGCGCAACGCCTGTGCGCGACACAAAGCCCGCGTGCGAGTTGTAGTAGTTCAGCGCACTTTCAAGGCGCTCCTGTCCGAACGCCTTATCGATGAGGATTTTCAGTTCGCTCAGCACGATGGGCTTGGTTAGATAGTCATATGCTCCGCATTTCATTGCCTCGACCGCAGTTTGCACGCTGCCATGTCCGGTAATGCAAACCACGATAACCCTCGAATTACGCCGCCGTAGCTCATTAAGAACCTGAATGCCGTGCATATCCGGCAAATTGAGATCCAGCAACACGAGGTCAATCTCGGATTGGTCAAATAACTGAATCCCCTCCGCAGCGGTTTCCGCCAGGAGCGTCTCATATCCGTAACGTTCAAGATATCGTTTAATGTTCTTGGCAAGGACTTGTTCATCCTCAATCAATAAAATGCCGCGAGCCATGTCACGAGCCTTATAACGGAAGAGTCATGATAACTTTCGTACCGCGTCCTGGTGCGCTTTCAAGCGTAATGCCGCCCCCGTGCCGATTGAGAATGCGCTTGGCCAGCGGCATGCCGAGACCAATCCCGTTCGGCTTTGTCGTGAAGAACGGGCGAAAAAGATTGCGAACAGCAATCGGCGGCATCCCTGATCCGGTATCCTCGACCACGATCTGAACTTTCCCATTGTCGGCGCGCCGGGTTTCGACACTTAATTTTCCGTCGTTAGAAATCGATTGCACGGCGTTGGCCACGATATTGCCGAGTGCGTGCCCCAGCATGCCGCGGTTGCCGCGAATTTGTGGCAGTGCGGCGCCGGAGAACGTCGATTTGATATTCCTGCGACGCAACTCGGCGCCATTGCCGTCAAGGATTTCCTGCACCAGGCCGTTGAGGTCCAACTGCTCAACATTTACCGACGCGTCGCGAGACGCCAAGAGGAGCGTTCGAATCCACTTGTCGAGCCGATCGGTCTCGCTCGTGATGTCTTGCAAGCACTCGCCGATGCCGCGAGGATCTTCTTCCCGCGCCAGTTCGGCGGCAGACCGGATCGACGCCAACGGATTGCGAATGCTATGTGCAATCGTCGCGGCCATTTCGCCGATAGTGGTCAGCATCTCCGCCTCCACAAGGCGCTCGCGTTGCTCGCGCAGGAGCATGTCTCCTCGCCGGACAATTCCGAAAAATGCCAGGTAGAGACAAAGGCCGCTGCCGGCGCTCGTTATCCAAACTAAGAAAACGCCCTCGTCGATCGCTGCAATGAGCGCGCGCGGAAACCTGTAGATCTCTACGACCGCAAGCACTTTTGCGCCGCTCTCATCCCGAATCGGGAGATAGGTTTCCACGAAATAATTGAACCCGGTTTCTGCTGTCTTCTTTGCGAGACCAACATGCTCCGGCTTATTTCGATCCACCGCTAGTCGTCCCGATTCAATGACCATCTCGCCCGTGAAGGCGCGGTCCAGTTCGTCATTGTCCTGGAATTTCTGCCCGATGATCTGACTTTCGGTCGACCAAAGGACAGTGCGGTCGGATGCGTAAAGATTTGCCCGAACGACATCGGGGAGTGTCGGAAGGTGCTGCACAAACAGGGCCAGCGCCTCGGCCGGCGGAGGCGGAGCAGAGGGCTGCAGGTAATCGCGCGTCTTTTCAGTCGTGGCGATGCTCTCAAGAAATTCCCGGCTCACCTCTGCGTCACGTAGCAGCATCTGCGTTGTCAGATAGCGGGTCAAAATCCAGCCAACGACGCTTCCGACAATAATGATCGCGACAAGGCTTACGATCGAAAACCACCGCAGCAGATTGAATGACCGCTCGCCCCTTCGGCCGGTTCCGATTCCCGCTTGTGCAGCCAGGTCGGCCGAGCGCACTTCCAATGCAGATTCCATTTTTTGTTGTCCGTGCCAGCCGCAAGCCGGCCTATTCTGTCGATATGCCGATACAGCATACCGCATCGGCTGCGCCTGGAAACACTTGGAATTACGGACTGGTATCAATTACGGACTTGGAATGGGGACCCGGGAGCCGCAATTGCGGGGAGCCGCGGGTCTTATGTCCTGTCCTGGATTCGAGGATGAAAGCGGGATCGATTTCGCGGGGCGCGGTTTCGACGGGCGAACCCTCAATGCTCAATTTAGACACCCGCCACGGTGCAAGCGTATGGAATTGCTTTTCGCGAAAAGTGAGACCACCGAAGATTTTCGTTGACGACGGCTTTCAATTCGCTTGCTCCTCTCGATCAGCAGCCGCGCCGCGAGGTTCGGGGTGAAATAGAAGTTGCCCCGAGCGACGGCGAGGATCGCATCGACGACCTCGGATTCCCTGCTGCCCTTCAAAACGTAGCCCCGCGCACCCGCTCGCAGCGCCGAAACCACGTCGTGCTCGCATTCGGAGGCGGTCAGCATGATGGTCCGCACGTTTGGATAATCAAGGGCAATGCAAGCTGCCGCTTCGATGCCGCCTCCCGGCATGCATAGATCGAGCAAGATGACATCCGGAGCGCGCTCCTGCGTGATCTCAAGCGCGTCAGTCGCCGTCGTTCCCTCGCCCACGATCTCAAAGCCGTCCACGCGCTTCAGCATTTCGACCACGCCTTCGCGAAACGCCGGATGGTCATCGAAGACCGCGATGCGGACCGGATTGGGCATCATCTTTTTTTTATTGATATCATACTTGTTCATAACGCGTCCTTGTTGGTTAAACGCCCATAGATCCCCGACTAAGTCGGAACCAAGTCGCGGATGCGGGCGGGAATGACCCCACCGTCGTCGGGAGGAACGTTGTGGACGACATTTTCGGCCCCGCTCGTCGACGGTGCAGGCATTGCTGTTGCCAGACATCATCCTTCCGCAGGAAAAGCGAACAGCAAGCTTCATGCCACCGATGGCGGTCGTCTTTAACTTGTTATAAATGAGGAAGTTTCTTGTGTTTCTTTGATTGAGCCAGCGACTTCGAGGGTGGGGTAATTCACCCACCTTGGGGCGAATGCCCCGCCAGTTTCATCCGCTCCCGGATGGTAGCCGTGCTGGGCGCGAGGCAACCCGTAAATTGCGCCTCGAATTCAACCCATGAATTCCACGTTTCTAGCCGGCCAGACAAAGAATAAACGGCCGGCCTCTGATGGTTGCCAGAAAATTAACAGCTTCAGTGAAAACGCGGGAATAACCAAGCGCGTGCTGCGGTCCTGCATCTGCCAAGAGCGCCACCTTCGCCAGTGAACGGAATGCGGAGAGCGGGAAGCGTGAGTGTGTCTACTTTACAGTGATGGAACATCAAAGGCCGCAAAATGCATATTTTCCGGGCTGGGAGCGAATACACGATGAACGGCGACGGCCTTGCCCTGCAATCAAGTCACCGAATAAGAAACATGTTGATCCTGGACGGCACGTCGTTCGTCGCGATCTGCTTTTCAGTCGCCGGGCTTAGCGTGTTGGGGTATCAATGCCTTCTATGGATGAAATATGGACTGTGGTCCCGGCTTGCATTCCGGCTCGTGTTGGAATTGATCGGCGCACGGGAGCCGCATTTTGGTTGGCAAAGTGCCGAAAAGACTAGTGCTTGGATATGCGATCTACCTCTTAGCGGAGTAATGTTCGCAGCAGGCCTTGTTGCTGTGACATCCGGCCTTGCCATTACGGCAGGCGGTAGCCCTCGTGGTGCTATGCAGAGCGGGCCGGAGGGATCGGCCCTGGACAAGCCCGAGGGAATCTACTCGTCAAAGCCCAACTGAGGGACGCCATAACCGAACAAACGAGCGGCCGCCTATCTTGCTCTTGTTGCTGACCGTGGCCGTGATGGGTTGTTCTGGCAACACAAAGCTGCTCTATTTTCAAAGGAGTCGTAAGGCGGATGCCAGCGCCACCCTCGGTTTCCCGGGATGATTGATACGGGCGGGGTGATGGGCTATGAATGCCGCGGGTGTCCGCAGGGGCACTTGATCAGCTCTTACGCGCAGGTCTCGCAAGGCCGGGGGTTTCTTCCGACATCCGGGTTCTTCAACCACATGCCTTGGCGGCGAAACGCCCCAGGCGGCGAGTTCACTGAGCGGAGGCGAGAAACCGTTAAGAAGGGAATCTCATGTTTGTAAAGCGTCATCTGGGAAGTCTTGCCGCGGCGACCGGCTTGGTACTGGCGGCCTGGGGCATGGGCGGGGTTGCGAATGCGGCCGATCCGTTCACGCTCACCTCTGCAACCTTCAAGGATGGCACCATGATGCCGAAGAAGGTTGCCAACAAGGTTAATCCGCAGAATCCGAATCCGAACTGTGTCGGCGACAACGTGTCGCCCCAGCTGTCGTGGTCCGGCGCACCCGAAGGCACCAAGAGCTTCGCCTTTACCATGGTGGATCCTGAAGGCCGCGCCGGCCTCGGCGTGTTCCACTGGGTGGCATATGGCATTCCGGCGAACGTGACGTCATTCGCGGAAGGCGAAGTCAGCAAGGAGTCCGACAAGTATGTCGGCGGTAAGAGCACCCAGGGCGTCGGCTTCTTCTCTGGGCCATGCACGCCGCCCGGCTCGCCGCATCATTATACCTATATGGTGACCGCGACCGATCTCGACCCCAAGGAACTGCCGCCAGGGCTGACCTTGCCGGAACTACAGGCCAAGCTTAACGGCCACACAAAGGGCGCAGCCGGCCTCGTCGGCCTGTTCGTGAAGCCGCAATAAGCCGACGGCCGGAATCACAGTTTCATGATCCGATCCCGGGGAAACTCGGGATCGGCTTTTTTGAAGCCGTGACACCGCGGAACCGGCGCGAGCGCGTGAGCATAGACATGCCGAAGATTGCGCTCCCATTTCTTTTCTTTTTGAACTTTGGGCCGCCGATCTTTTGGGGTTTTGTGGATGCCGGCATTTCGGCCCCTCTGCTTTGGTCGGCAGGAATGGGAATATTTGTGATTCTGGCAGGCTGGCGAGCCCCGCAAAAAGGGTTACTTACCTCCATACTGATTGGAATGTGCATTGCGGCGATCATCAATGTGCCGATTTACTTGATCGGCCGTTGGCTTGCGGCGTCGGCGTAGGATTGTGCCTTAAATCACCAGTCGCATTCGGTTCACGTCGGGTTTTCGCAAGTGCGAACTGGTTCTCACACGCGCAAAAAGGGTG
>Ga0210402_10006607_pt1 | contig 10262 bp, 8 predicted proteins | sample IncBWC7MmetaG_FD_161055 | JGI IMG/M metagenome (GOLD analysis project Ga0210402, IMG submission 161055) | Forest soil microbial communities from Barre Woods Harvard Forest LTER site, Petersham, Massachusetts, United States - Inc-BW-C-7-M | ecosystem: Environmental > Terrestrial > Soil >...
CCTCGGGATAGATACGCATGGTGTGTACCGTATCGGGGGGACCCGCGTGACACTGGACCTCGTGATTCGCGCGTTCCATCGTGGGGCCACGCCGGAAAAGATCGTGGACAGCTATACCACCTTGCAGTTAGCTGACGTATACCAGGTGATCGGGTACTACTTGAGGCACAAAGCGGACGTGGACGAGTACATCGCGAGACGTGAGCGCGAGGAAAAAGAACTTCTGGCAGCTCATCCCGAGTGGTCTGGGAAAGGTCTCCGTGAGCGCCTGCTCGCCCGGCAGAAAAACCGGTGAAATGGTTAGCCGACGAGAACTTCGATAACGACATTCTCCGCGGTGTCTTGCGTCGTCTTCCTGGCTTCGACATCGTTCGCGTTCAGGACATCCCCGCGATCAACGGAAAAGGCGACCCGGCGATCCTGGCGTGGGCCACCGCCAACGGTCGAATCCTGCTCACCCACGATCTATCCACCATGATTCCGGCTTGGCGCATCCAGTTGGAGCGGGCCGCGATCTGCACCCCGTAGTTCTGGTACCGGACTCGCTCCCAATCGCGTTGGTGATCGAAGAGATTCTGTTACTCGATGGGTGCTCACTCGATAGTGACTGGGCCGCCGGCGTTGTCTACCTTCCGCTGTGATCATACCAATCCGGGGCGCCCCGGCGTCTCCGCGTCAATACCCTCCCCCACCACGCTAAAATGAACTGGAGACTTCCCCCCAATGCCTTCCAAAACTCCTGACCTCGGCGTCAATTAGGTGCGGCCCCAAGGACCCAATGACCAGCTACAACGACCAGCCGAGGTTTGAGACCGTGGCCTCCAGCGTGGCGAAGTCGGCTGCTCTCCCCAGCCATTCTTATGCCTCCTACCGGCGAAAAACGTGCGGCGAAAGGGTAGGCAGATGAAGAACCTGATTCTGCCATTCCTCTGAATTGGATGCTGCCCAAACCATCGTCAACACCTCCACGACTGAACCAATCGGCTCAAACTGGGACACAATGAACACCCCCGGACTCGGCTTGCCGCCAGCCACGCGATCTCGAAAATGCTCAGGCATCGTCCGCCGGTCATGCGTGATGAGGATGCGGCCCTGATTTGACGCGATCTCCAGAACTTCGGGGTCCAACAGTCCGATGACTCCGCCCTCGGCCGCCGAGGCGAAGTCCACCGTTGGTTCGCGTCGCCTTACCGCCGCGACAATGTCCTGGTCCAGGTCGGCGTCGGCTTGAAATCGGATCAAGGCCGCGGCTCAGCCAATGTGGTGCGGGCTTGCTGCAGCCGATCCCAAAGCGCAGGATTGGATTCCGACAGTGGGACGCCGCTTGAGGCCTCGAACTCGCGCTGGCTGGCTTCGAGGTAAGCATCGATTTCCGGTTGGCGATCCAGGTAGAAAGCGATGGCTCCGTAGACCCTCGACGGCTTTTCAAGAAGCGGGTACCTCTCCAAAATACGTTCTGGGGAGTCGCCACGGCGGAATGCGTACACCACGGAGTCCAATGAAATGCGCGTCCCGGCCACGTAGTAACCCCCGTTGCGCTGTTCGATGTATTCGCTGTGCATGGCTTGCCCCTGTTTCGATTATACGGGACCAGATCCTCCCGCCCAAGTTCTTCCCGTTCCCATCGTTCCCACCACCCAAACTACATTTATCTTCCTATTCTTTTCATCGATTTCCAGACCCGCAAGCCTGAAATCGCTTCCCCGCCATGCTACACCAATTGATAGTCGAACCCATAATCGAACCCGTCACCAGACCCCACCCCCACTCTCGCTGCGGCAGCCTACAGTGTCTCCGCTCCCTCAGTTTTCTCAGGTTTTGACTTTCAATCTTCAAGCCTTCCTCCGCGACTCCTCGTCTCCGCGTCAATCCCCCAACCCCGCACCACGCTAAAATGAACTGGAGACTTCCCCTAATGCCATCCAAAACTCCTGACCTCGGCGTCAATAGCTGGCTCGAAGACGAACTTTACCAGCAGTACCTTCACGACCGCTCCACCGTCGATGAATCCTGGTCCCAGCTCTTCCAGTCCCCTGGCGCGCCGCCGCCCGCTCCCGCGCCGCCCGCTCCCGCCGCGCCCTCCCCTGCCCCGTCCACGGCGGCCGCTGCCCCTGACCCGGCCACCGGCCACCGGCCACCGGCCACCGCGAGCGAAGCGAGCCTCCAGCCCCTGCGCGGCGTCGCCGGCAAGATCGCCGAAAATATGGCCGCCAGCGTCTCCATCCCCCTGGCCACTTCCCAGCGCACCATCGCCGTCAAGGTGATGGACGAAAATCGCCGCATCATCAACCAGCACCGCACCCTCATCGGCCGCTCCAAAGTCTCCTACACCCACCTCATCGGATGGGCCGTCGTCAAAGCCCTCGAAGACATCCCCGGCCTCAACCATGCTTACGCCGAGCGCGAGGGCCTGCCCTACCGCGTGATCCACCAGCAGATCAACCTCGGCGTCGCTGTCGATGTGGCCGGCAAGGATGGCGGCCGCGTCCTCATGGTCCCCAGTATCAAGAACGCCGGCGCCCTCAGCTTCCAGGAGTACGTCACCGCCTTCGATGACCTGGTGGCCCGCGCGCGCAAAGGCAAACTCACCGCCGCCGATTTCCAGGGCACCACCATCTCCCTCACCAACCCCGGCACCGTCGGCACCATGTCCTCCTCCCCGCGCCTCATGCAGGGCCAGGGCGCCATCGTCGCCGCCGGCGCCATCGATTACCCCGCCGAATACCAGGGCGCCGCCAATGAAACCCGCGCCATCCTCGGCATCAGCAAGGTGATGACCCTCTCCTGCACTTACGATCACCGCATCATCCAGGGCGCCGAATCCGGCATGTTTCTCGGCAAAGTCCAGTCGCTGCTGGATGGCGCCGATGGCTTTTACGAAGAGGTTTTCAACCACCTCCGCATGCCCCACCAGCCCGTGAAGTGGGAGACCGATCGCACGCCCCTGCTGCCCGGCATGACCTCCGCGCGCACGGCCGAAATCGCCAAGGAAGCCGGCATCATGCAACTGATCAACGCTTACCGCGTGCGCGGCCACCTCATCGCCGATCTTGACCCGCTCGGTACCGAGCCCAGCTACCACCCCGAGCTCGATCCCGAAACCTACGGCCTCACCATCTGGGATCTGGACCGCGAATTCCTCACCGGCAGCCTGGGCGAGGCCATCGGCGAAGGCGCGCCCAAAGTCTTCGCCACGCTGCGCGAGATCCTGGAAACCCTGCGCCAGACCTATTGCGGCAAAATCGGCTGCGAGTACATGAACATTCAGGTGCCGGAGCAGAAGCGCTGGCTGCAGCAGCGCATGGAGCTCGAAGCCAACAACTGGACGCTGGATCGCGACACCCGCGTGCGCATTCTGCAAAGCATCGTCAACGGCGAGGAGTTCGAGCATTTCCTGCACTCCCGCTTCGTGGGCCAGAAGCGCTTCGCCCTGGAGGGCGCCGAGACCGCGCTGGCCATCCTGGACGAAATCCTGGAACGCGCCGCCGCTGCCAACGTCCACGAAATCGTCATGGGCATGGCCCACCGCGGCCGCCTCAACATCCTCGCCAACACCGTCGGCAAGGACGTCAAGCAGATTTTTTCCGAGTTCGAAGGCGAAATCGATCCCAGCAGCACGCAGGGCTCGGGCGACGTCAAATACCACCTGGGCGCCACCGGCATTCGAAGGACTGCCAGCGGGCGCGAAATCCTGGTCTCGGTCTCCCCCAATCCCAGCCACCTGGAAGCTGTCGACGCCGTGGTCGAAGGCATCGTCCGCCCCAAGCAGGACCGCCTGGGCGATACCAAACGCGAGCGCGTCATTCCCCTGCTCATCCACGGCGACGCGGCCTTCGCCGGCCAGGGTGTGGTGGCCGAAACCCTCAACCTCTCGCAGCTTGATGGCTACTCCACCGGCGGCACCATCCACCTCATCATCAACAACCAGATCGGCTTCACCACGCTGCCCGATGAATCGCGCTCCACGCCGTATTCCACCGACGTGGCGCGCGGCGTGCAAGCCCCCATCTTCCACGTGAACGGCGACGACCCCGAAGCCGCCATCCGCGTGGTGCAGATCGCTTTCGATTACCGCCAGCAGTTTAAGAAGGATGTGGTGATCGATATGATCTGCTACCGCCGCCACGGCCATAATGAGGGCGACGACCCCAGCTACACCCAGCCCATCATGTACCGCAAGATCAGGGAGCATGCGCCCGTGGGTGTGCTGTATGCGGAAAAACTGGTGCGCGAAGGCGTGCTGGCCGAAGAGGCGGCGCTGGCCATGCGCAAGGCCGTGGCCCAGCGCCTTTCCGCCGCCTACGATGCGGCCCAGGAGCGCGCCGAGCCCTTCGAAGTTCAGGAACTGAGCGCCGTGACGGGCGAAGAGTTCGCCGGCTTCTGCCCCCGCACCGCCGTCAACCAGCAGGTGCTGGAGCGCGTTATCCGCGGCCTGACCAGCTTCCCCGAAAACTTCCACCTGCATCCCAAGCTGCGTGGCTTTGTGGAAAAACGCCGCGATACCATCGCCAAGGGCGGCGCCTTCGATTGGGCCTTCGGCGAAGCCCTGGCTTTCGGCACCCTGGCGCTGGAAGGAACGCCGGTCCGGTTGAGCGGGCAGGATTCCGGACGCGGCACCTTCAGCCAGCGCCACCTGGCCTTTTACGATTCCGAACTCGGCAAGCGCTACGTACCCATGCAGCACATCGCGCCCGAACAGGGCCGCTTCGACCTGTTCGACAGTTCCCTCAGCGAGTACGCCGTGCTCGGCTTCGAGTTTGGCTACAGTGTTGCCGACCCGCTCACGCTGGTCATCTGGGAAGCCCAGTTCGGCGATTTCGCCAACGGCGCCCAGATCATGATCGATCAGTTCATCTCCTGCTGCGAGCAGAAGTGGGGCCAGCCCAGCGGCCTGGTGATGCTGCTGCCGCACGGCTTCGAAGGGCAGGGCCCGGAGCACTCCAGCGCGCGCATTGAGCGCTACCTTACTTTATGCGCCGAGAACAACATGCAGGTCTGCAACGTCACCACGCCCGGACAATACTTCCACGTGCTGCGCCGCCAGATGTACGGCGGCGCCGACCGGCGCGGCACCCGCAAGCCCCTGATCCTGTTTACTCCCAAGAGCCTGCTGCGCCATCCGCGCGCCGTCTCCACGCTACAGGATTTCACCACCGGCGGTTTCCTCGAAATCATGGGCGATGCCTATGCCACCGACCCCGGCCGTATCTCGCGCGTGGTCTTCTGTTCCGGCAAAATCTACTACGACCTTTTGGCCGCGCGGGAAGAGCGCAAAGCCGGCCACGTAGCCCTGGTCCGCCTGGAACAACTCTACCCCTTCGCCGCCGATCAGGCTCGCGATATTCTGGCCCGCTACCCGCTCACCGCCGAAGTGGTCTGGGCGCAAGAAGAGCCGCGCAACATGGGCCCCTGGCGCGTGATCCAGGAGCAGATCCAGCCACTGCTCGACGCCACCCAGCGCGAGGTCCGCTACGTCGGCCGCCCCGAAAGCGCCAGCCCCGCCACCGGTTCCGGCAAGCGCCACCAGCAGGAGCAAGCCGAAATCGTCAGCGACGCCCTCACCCCCGGCGCCATCTCCCACACCAAGCGCGTCCGCCTGGTGGCGCGGAGAAAGAAATAGCGTGGGGCAGGTTGGCAACCTGGTTGCTAACCGGTTGCCAACCTGCCCCACAACGGTTAAGCAGGCACGCGCGCCGCGAATGGTTAGGGCGAATGGTATCCTGAGGTCGATAGCGCGTGTTTCTTCTAACCTACCTCCGCCGGGCCGGAGCAGTCGCTTTTGGTACGCTTTTGCTTTTTGGCGCCGTATCCGCGTTCCAGAGACCCTTGCGTCTTTATCCGGGCTTCGAATACCCCAACTTACCGAAGGACCTTCCGCGGGATTACCAGGAGAAAACCGAATGGGCCTTCGCGCGGTTGATGTATCCACCGGTTTCTCCGCGCTACGGCGGCGCGGAATTCCTGGGAAGCTGGAAACAGGGCGAGTCCAACTGGACCATGGACTATCCGCGCTCCGACCGGCATTTATCCGCCGCGGTCCGGCGGCTTACCCGCGTGCATGCGCGTTCGGTGGAGCAACCGGTCGATTTGGATGAGGGCGACCAGTTCGATTGGCCGTGGCTCTACGGAGTGGAAGTGGGCCACTGGGAACTGACCGACGACCAGGCGAAGGCTATGCGCGAGTACCTGCTCCGCGGCGGCTTCTTCATGTGCGACGATTTTCACGGCACCATCGAATGGAGCTTCTTCGCCGCCAGCATGCAGAAGGTCTTTCCGGACCGGCCGATCGTGGAAATCCCGAACAAGGACCCGATCTTCCACACTATTTACGATTTGGACGACCGCTACCAGGTGCCCGGCGCGCTGTATCTGGAAACCCACCGCACCTATGAGAAGGACGGCAAGGAACCGCACTGGCGCGGCATTTACGACGACCGCAACCGGTTGATGGTGGCCATTTGTTTCGACATGGACCTGGGCGACTCCTGGGAGCACGCCGACAACCCCGAGTATCCAGAAAAGTTCTCCGCGCTGGGCCTGCGCATTGGACTAAACTACTTGATCTACGCGATGACGCATTGAAGGCACCGCTCCCTCACGGTCACGGCTCTGTGGGTTGCGGCTCTGCCAGCACTTCGGAGCCGCGACCGTGAGGGAGCGGTTGGGGACAGTCGAAAGGAACCGATGAACTGGAGCGCGACGGGAGCATTCTTGCTGGCGATGGGCGTGGTGCTGGGGGCCTTCGGCGCGCATCTGCTCAAAGGCCGGCTGGACGCGTATTCCATGGGGATTTGGGAAAAGGCGGTGTTTTACCATCTCATTCACGCGCTGGGCCTGTTGATCGTCGGGCTGTTGCCGCGCACCGGGACATTCGGGCCGGCGGCTGCGGCGCGGGTCTGCCTGCTGCTGGCGGTGGGAATCGTGATGTTTTCGGGCAGCCTCTACGCGCTGGCCCTTACCAGACAGCCTTATCTGGGTGCCGTCACGCCCATCGGCGGCGTCTCCATGATCGCGGGCTGGCTGCTGCTCGCCTGGTATTTGATGGCGCCTAAAGTATGATGGCGGCCCAAGTATGACCCAGGGCGCCTTCGATCTGGCGGCGGCCGCCCACCAGGAAATGACGGAGCACGGATTTGAGCCGGAGTTTCCGGCCGAAGCCGAACGGCAGTTGGCGAGCATCCAGCCGCGGCTCGCCGAGGGGTTGCGGGACTTGACTTCGCTGCTCTGGTCGTCGATCGATAACGACGAATCGCGCGATCTGGACCAGATCGAATGGGCCGAGCGGGTGGCGGGCGGTATCCGCGTGCTGGTGGGAATCGCGGACGTGGATTCGCTGGTGGCCAGGTCCACGCCCATCGATGCCCATGCGGCGCGGGAGACTACCACGGTGTACGCGGGGGTTCGCAACTTCCCCATGCTGCCGGAGCGGCTGTCCACCGATCTGACCTCGCTTTCCGAGGGCCAGGACCGCGACGCAATCGTAATCGAAATGCTGGTGGGGGCGGATGGCGCCATCGCTTCGAGCAGCATTTACCAGGCTCTGGTACGCAATCGGGCACAATTGACGTATAGCGCCGTGGGGCCCTGGTTGGAGGGCACGCTGGAGGAGACGTTGGAGGGCACGCCGGGGGGCACAGGGGCGCCGCCTCCCAAAGTTGCCGCATCGGCCGGCCTGGCGGCGCAGCTCAAACTGCAGGATGAAGCGGCGCATGCGCTGCGTGAGGCGCGGCACCGGCTGGGGGCGCTGACTTTCGACCGCGCGGAGGTGCAGCCCGTCATGGCCAACGGCCAGGTGCGCGATATCGAGGCGCGGCGCGCCAACCGGGCGTCGCGATTGATCGAAGACTTCATGATCGGCGCCAACGAGGTGATGGCGCGCACGCTGCGCGATGCCGGCGTCTCTTCCATCCGCCGCGTGGTGAAGGCGCCCGAACGCTGGGCGCGGATTGTGGAACTGGCGGAACGCTACCACGATAAGCTGCCGCCCGAACCGGATGCCGCTGCCTTGGACGGCTTCCTGATGCGGCGCAAACAGGCTGACGCCGCCCACTACGCCGACGTTTCGCTGGCTGTGCTCAAACTCATGGGGCCGGGCGAGTACGTGGCGTCGCGGCCGGGCGATACGGGGCAAGGCCACTTCGGGCTGGCGGCGCACGATTACACGCACTCCACGGCGCCGAACCGGCGATTCGCCGATCTGGTGACGCAGCGGCTGCTGAAGGCGCTGGAAGCCAAGGCTCCGCAGCCTTACACGGATGACGAACTGGATGACATCGCGCGCAACTGCACGTTGAAGGAAGATGCCGCGCGCAAGGTGCAGCGCGACATGACCAAGCGGATTGCGGCGGTGGCTCTGCAGCATCGCGTGGGACAAGCATTCGATGCGGTGGTGACCGGGGTCACGCCAAAAGGTGTGTTCGTCCGCATCGTCGACCCGCCGGTGGAAGGCCGCCTCATGCACGGCGAGCAGGGCGTAGACGTGGGCGACCGCCTGCATGTAACTTTGTTGGGGGCGGACCCGCAGCGCGGCTTTATCGATTTCGGGAGGTGAGTAGAGATGGCACCGGGAGAGATGGCACCGGCAACGGCCGGCGCGGTGGAAATGCAGTTGGGCATGCAGGTTGAAATGCTGCGCCACACCGTGGCGACACTGGCATATCGGGGCGGCAAGACGCTGCGCGGCGCGCCGCCGGATTTCAGCGCGTTTCGCGCGGGGGAAGGCACCAGTCAGCAAAGCACCGGGCAGCAAGGCGCCGGGCAACCAGGCACCAATCAACCAGGCACCCGGCAGCCCGGGCAGATATTGGCGCACATGTGCGACCTGCTGGATTGGGCGCTGAAACTGGCGGACGGCACGCACGAGTGGCGCGAAAAACCGCCGCAGCTCTGGGAGCAGGATACGGCGCGCTTTTTCGCGGGGCTGGAGGCGCTTGACCAGCGACTGGCCTCCACGGCGCCGTTGGGCGTCCCGGCTGGGAAGTTATTCCAGGGGCCGATTGCCGATGCCCTGACGCACACCGGCCAGATCGCCATGCTGCGGCGGATGGCGGGCGCGCCGGTGCGCAGCGAGAACTATTTCAAAGCTGACATTCAGGCGGGACGTGCCGGCGCCGATCAATCCCCGCCACGGTTTGAATTCGACTGAGCCTACCCCGCTGCCGCCGCCACGCTGGGCTCGGATTTTACCGGGCGCGTGGTTACTTTCGGCTCGGGGCGGGAAATGTCGATGCTGCCCTTGAAGTAGGCGCCATCATCAATGCTGATGCCCGAGCATTTGATGTCGCCGATCAGGCTACCCTGCTCGCGGATCGAGAGCTTTCCGGTTACTTCCACGTTTCCGCGGACGGAACCGTAGATCGCCACCTCTTGAGCCTTGATGTTGGCGCGGACCTTGCCATTGGGCCCGACCGTTAACAGACTCTGGGATTGCATGGAGCCGTCCACTTCGCCATCCACTAGCAATTCCTCGCGGGAGACGATCTCCCCTTTGATGGTCATGGAAGTGCCGATTATGGCTGTTTGGCGCGGTTGAAGCGTTGGGTTCGGTTGGTTCGGGCGTGGCACCGCCGCGGGGAGCGGCGTGGCAGGTTCATATCGCTGCGGCATGGGTTGCGGCGCGGTCGGGTCGTCATTGCGTTTATTCCACATGTCTGATCTCCTGATAACAAGTTGGTAACAATGTAATAATTGCCTGTGTCTCTTTTTTCCGAGACATCCGAGCACTCCGCGGGCCAGGACGGCAGCCTTGTCGGAAAACATGTGGGCTTCCGAACGTTTTGGAGTTTTTGCGGGTAGCACAGCCGTTCCCGGCTGTGTCCTGGCTAGGTGGTTACCAGGATTTCGCGGCGTCGAGGAAGCTGCGCAGGTCGCCCGCGTTGACCTCGGGCAAACCCGGAGCCACGTTGAACAGCTTCCCGTCGCGCATCAGACGCTCCAGGCGATCGACCATTTCAAACAGGTGGTCGAACGAGTCCACGATGAACAGCAGCGGCTGATAGCGGTCGATCTCGGCGCCCTGGTTGATCACCCATTCCATCTGCAGCGGATGGCGCTGCACGTCGGGGGACTCGATGGCGTGATGCAGTTCCCCGTAGGAACTGAGCAGGCCGCTGCCGTAAGCGCGGATGCCGCCGGGAGCGCGCATCAGCCCGAATTCCACGGTAAACCAAAAGAACCGCGACATGGCGCGAATGATGCTGGTCAGGCGCCGTGCCTGCTCGGCTTCATCGCGGATGCCGGCGATCATTTGGGCGGCGGTGTGG
>Ga0210402_10006608_pt1 | contig 10262 bp, 13 predicted proteins | sample IncBWC7MmetaG_FD_161055 | JGI IMG/M metagenome (GOLD analysis project Ga0210402, IMG submission 161055) | Forest soil microbial communities from Barre Woods Harvard Forest LTER site, Petersham, Massachusetts, United States - Inc-BW-C-7-M | ecosystem: Environmental > Terrestrial > Soil >...
ATGAGTCTCTTGGCTTCAGGAACTTGCATCGTCGATGCAGGTAATTGATCAGACGGAGAATTACCGATGAGTCCGACAGGTGGAAGGCTTGGTATCCGGATCTGATAATGGATGCAAGCACCTTCCGATTCCCGTAACTGGGGCGGTAGTCCGTACATAGCAAGCGACTCTAAAGGAGCGTCCAGCAACTGCGCTTGAGACTCGACGAAAGTCCGATCCGCACAATGTAATGAGATAGGTGGAGCCACAGCCGGCGGTATGAACCATTTTAATTCAGGACGAGCCAAGCACGTTTCGGCCCAACTGGAAGCAGAGATTGACCGTACATGTGGAAGACCTACGGCGACATCGAGGCAAAGTAGGCGGGGTATCAAAGACAATTTTATCGGATTCGTGGCAGAGTTAGCCGCAAATGCCGAGTCCCTGTACGTGAGATGAACGAGAGCTAAAAACCCGGACGACAACTCGGAGGGCTTACAAATAATAAGGAGCTTGTTCTGAGACCCTGGCTTCTTCTTGTACCACCAAGAGCTGTCTGCGAATGAGAGGAGAAATATGGAGGGAGTGTGCCTCCTTCGGAGACATATCAAGGAGGCGAAGAAACGAAAAAGTGGATGGAACTACAAAAATTTTAGACTGAAGTGCGCAGGAAAATAACTAGAATAATCTCACCATTGTCATACAACGAACGATGTATCCAATCTGTAGACCAAATATTCATAAGCTTGGTCAAACAACTGGTCTGCGAGATGGCCGTAGAGGTTTCGCTAGGCACATTCAAAAGTCCACCATTGTGATAGAAAATTTCGGGTATCGTATACTCGATCGGATTTCGCGATGAGTAGGACAACGACATAAAATCGCCTTCTCGCATCAATGGTCCTGAACGACCAAATTGGGTAAAGGAGAACGGCGCGACGACATCTGCTCGTTCAAAAAGCTCCGGGTGATTGCAAACCTGCATTGCCATCAAGATGAACGAATAGCTAACATATAATCCATTGGAGACGTACCTTGCGGAATTGCATGACGAGGTTCATCAGCGATCGTGCGGAGTCAACATCACCTATATTGGCAGCCTTTTCCAAGAGATCGGCCACGGATACGTTCGCGAGCAAAGCTTTGTATAACGCGCGTTGCCGGGCACTCATGTCGACGAAGATGTCCTTCTCAATCTGCGTGAACAAATATGGTCAACATTACAGGTATACGCATAATTGCACAGGTCTCGCCTTTTCACTCAGTTCATTCTGGACATGCCGTTTCACTCGTCTTAACATGAACGGTTTCAGAATCATGTGTAAGCGCCTCAACTGGTGTTCATTCAGTTTGCTTCCCTTGTTCTCAGCGGCATTTTCAATGTCTTTGGAGAACCACTCATTGAACTCGTCGTGCGAGTCGAACAAACTGGGCATGATAAAATGAAGGAGTGCCCACAATTCTGCGATATATATCAGTTACTGAGCACAAGGAACGAATATTGGTATTCACCTTGCATGGAATTTTGAATTGGAGTTCCAGTGAGGAGGAGGCGGTTTCGGCAATGAAAGCCGAGGAGAGTTTTCCATCGGACACTGGACGAATTCTTGATATTCTGTGCTTCATCCAGAATCATATACTGCCATTTAACGCGTTGGAAATACTGTTGATCCTGAATGACCTGCGAAGGGCGAGTCAGAATTCTTCCAATCTCCAGACGTCCAACGTGCGCACCAGTTGATAGCTTGTGATGAGGACATGGAAGGGGGCATCTTGGTTGTAGCTGATCTCCTTCTTACTCCAGAACTTTCGGAGTGTGGCTCGATCTTTGACATTACCCCAATACGGTAGGGCTTTCAGTCCAGGGGCGAAGCGGGTGATTTCTTGCTGCCAATTATGGAGCGTTCCCGTTGGTGCGACAACGAGGAATGGACCCCATATGTCATGGGTTTCCGCGAGATACGAGAGTAGTGATATTGATTGCACAGTCTACCAAAGGATTATGTCGTACGTCGCACATTAGGGAGAACAGTGATGAAAGACTGACTTTGCCAAGGCCCATCTCATCCGCTAGAATCCCGTTGATGCCCTGTTCGTAAAGAGTTGCTAACCAGTTCAGACCCTTCAACTGGTATTCCTTGAGTTGGGCCATCAGCATCTGTGGCTGTCCGATGGTCAGTGGTCCACTTAGGGAGGTGGGATTCTGGAAGTTAAGTTCATCGGAATCGACTAGAAAGAAGTAGGTCGTGAACCGCAGGGATCAAAGAGTAATTTGATGAACATACGATCTACAAGAGGGGCAGCGGACGATCCTTCTGGAGGCTCATCAACATTGTCGCGAATACCTACTTGAGCCTTCGCCAACTTGAGCGCCTCATTCGTTTTCCGTTCCAAAGCTGCCTGTGTGTCGAATTGTTGGGCCCTCTGCTTCGCAAGGGCAATGGCCTCCTGCGCATTGTGTCTCGCATGCCGGTGCAAGTTTGTGTGGTCGTCTTCAAGGTGCTGTTAGCCAGGGCTCAAGTATATAGCAGACAATGGGGCGCACCATCATCGAAGTTAATATCTAGCAGTGAATTCGGATCGACGTCGCCGATATCCGCGCCAATAGGAGTAGCAAGCCCTTCAGAATCGCCCTGGACCTCGGAAGCTACACACCAATCAGCATGAGTCTCAATGAAGAGCCAACCGGGCCGACGCACTCTTCAACTTGCTACCGACGAAATGGCTGTATAACTCAGTCTGGCTAATCAGAAACTCAAGCTTGCGAGCTTGTCTAGCCACCTCCCGCTGCTCCTCCTCAATTTTTGCACGATCCAAGGCCTCCTTTTGTTCACGTTTCCGGACATCTCTTTCTTCTCGTTCATTCTTCTTCCAGAAAACCTGCATTTCACGCATCAGGCGTTTTGCCTTTGCCTGGATATCTTTGTTCGCTTTGGCAGTTTTGGTGAATGGCCTCCGAGCTTGAATGGAGGCAAGTTTCGCTATACGCTCCGCTTGCGACTGTCTTGACTGGTAGCCCATGGCGTGGTATTTGTATACCTGAATAAAGTATGAGTTTTGTGAAACTGAATGCGCTGCAGGACATCTTACTTTGGCGACGTCTCTTCGAGCAATATTAGTCCACACTTTGCGTTGAGTTTCTTCCAGAGATTTAATTCGTTTGAGCATGGCATGGTCGTCTATTTTCTTCGCCCTCTTCAGCGGAGGTATTGGTTCGTCGAGTTCGTACACAATTGTCGACACTGTGGGTGCAGGGGATGTAGGTCGTGATAAAGCGGGTGTGACATCGCCAGCGGCAGAGCCAGGCCCTGAACCTAACCCAAGAATTTCAAGATCAGGTCCAAGTTTCTTCCTAGGGCCCGCCCTTTTACGCGTAGGTTTCGGTGTCATAGAGAAACTATCATGGCTAAGTTCTCGTTGTTTGCCCTTGCCCTTTGTAGAGGGACCCAGAAGCTTCGATGGAACTGAAGCGGAGAGATAATCACCCCCGATGGATCGCTCCAGGTCATCCGTAATATCAAGAACATTCTTAGCGATTTTTCTCTTCTTGTTTGGAGGTCCCGGTCTCTCCTTCTTGGTTGGAATGTTGAGGTCACTGCTGGCATCGGAGACTGCGCCAGATGCTGGACGTTTACTTCCCTTTCCCTTATTCCTTGGACCTGCACGACCGCGGAAACCCCCAAGAATGGAATCCTCAAGCACGCGGGCAGCATCTTCCATACCATGGCCGAAATGTCCAGCGGCATTTAGTCCAAAGTCGCCTGGGTCAACCCCATACCCATAACCGTCGACGTGGTCGGGTGAGACTGCGCCCAGGTCACCATCCACATGATGGGGAGCAAGTATTGGAGGTGGTATCGGAGGGGGTAAGGGTATATTGGCTATTCTCCCGGCATAGTAATGAGACATGTGCTGTGCAGCTGTCGAATTGCGTTCCTTGGAGAGACAATTTTATTAGAAATAATAAAAGTCTCCAATCATAAATTTCTCACCAGAATACTAGCCTCGAACCATTTCTCCACTTCGTTCTGGCGCTTTTGTGTCTCCAGCACGTAATCACTCAGCTCCCCAATCCACACTTCCTCGCAGTCTTCCAGGTCAGACGAAGCAAGTCGCAGTTCTTCGTCAGAGAGCCTGTGATGCTCTTCGAGCTTGATCTCTGACTCAAATACGTCGCTTCCCGGAGACTGGGTTCGAAAATCCTTGGTACGCGGTGGATATTTCCTGGGCGTGTACTAGCCAAATTGTGAATAATCAAGATAGGATATCCAGATGTGAATAAAACTCACTCGTCGGTGTCCTGGGGGTTGATAGTCCGCATCATCGTCGGCTCCTTTTCGACGTTTTCTTGGCGTAGATTCACCTTCGCCCTCCCTACAATGAGGAGCTGACAAAGGTTCCCGCGATTCTGGGGGAGACATAAACCGCTGGTTGTCACGCTCGCTATAATAGTTGTTTCCCCCTGGTCCCAGAGGAAAAATATCTCCCTGAACCCACTCTCCATTGTATGGATCCCACCCTCCAGCTCCTTGTATGGCAAGAGCTTGATATGCATAGCCACGAGGGGGGGGTGGTAATTCGCCACGGTGATCAGAATAGGGGAGGTGGGGTGGTTGAGGACGAGGAGACATTCCACCGGAAGTGGACGTAGGGGACATGAGCGCCGGATCAATGGACATGATGAGGGGTGGAGCTGTGTGTGCTGGACGAGCTGACAAACCCGGGGAAGGCTCATCGTTGAGAATACGGCTGAGGGACATGGCTAATGGAATCACAAGATTTTGTGCACGCAATGTGTATTCTCCCACAACGAGACGAGACGACAAGATTGCAATTGCAAGCTAGCCTCGTGTAATCACGGCCAACCCGAACAACAGCAGAAAAAAGTATTGGACTACTTTTGGACAGTAGCGCGGTGTTGAAGATTGTGAATGTCGAATCACAACCAAGGGTGCTTTTCGTCGTGTCAGTCGATGAGGATGGCGGGACAAGGAAAACTGACCAAGGGGCAGAGGGTGGGAGTCAAATCAATGGGCTTTTTCAATTCTTACGCATTTACATCGGACTCGTCTCGTTGGCTCGAAACCCGAAAAGGAAAATTCCTTTTCGGCCCTGTGCTGTTCTGAAGTGCACATGCGCTATCAAGTTTCACAGCTCAAAATTACTCTTAAAAACATGCGTTCAATGTGAGTTTGGGCGATAACTTTCATATCAAGTTTGGAATATCATCTTTCACCATTCAGTGTTCAGCGAAGCGGCAACACTCGTGCAATTTTGTTCTCTCACTCATATAGGCGGTGCCACTCGGTTCGGGGTCCCTTAGCAATCCCATAGAATCTATGCAAATGTTTATACAAAGGTGAATACCGGTGATCCGAGGACTGCTTCACTACACGAATGGCTAGAGGTCCTCACAAATGTGGTGTAGACGTGTCAGGGTCAGGATACAGCATCAACTCAGGACGAACTTTCTGGTCAAATTCTTCTGGCGTCAAGAAGCCCAATGCGACTGTCGCCTCTTTGAGTGTTGTACCCTCTTTGTGTGCCTTTTTGGCACACTTGGCAACATCTGACGAAATGCGTGATTAACCCCTGCAATGGATGAGAAGGATAGAAACAACACCAACTATCGTAACCTAGATGGCTATTAAGAATAGTGGCTAACATGAGAGATTCGTTGAGCAATTGGTTAATCCGCCTTTCGTTCGCTTCGATGCCAACGATACAATTCTTCGTTAGTGAGCGCGAACCTTTGACGAAGGCATTTCATTTTGCAGCCGCGATTGTCAACATGAAGGTCACTCACCATCAGACAATAAACGAATGCTTTGCAGTACATTTTTGATAATGACAGGTTTGAAAACATTCAACTTTTGTCAGCCATCCGATCGCGCATCAGTGATAATCCATGCAATCTATAAATAGCCACCGTACCTCAAAGTGTCCACTTGCCCCAGCTATGCTCACAGTTGTTTGATTTCCCATAACCTGCGCAGCAACCATGGTAATGGCCTCGCACTGCGTCGGGTTGACCTTTCCGGGCATTATGCTGCTGCCAGGCTCGTTCTCCGGTAGGCTCAACTCGCCGAAACCACAACGAGGACCAGAACCAAGGAGTCGAATGTCGTTTGCGATCTTCATGAGAGAGCAGGCAACCACGTTGAGGGAACCGTGAGTCTCGACCAAAGCATCATGAGTGGCAAGAGCCTCAAACTAAAATGAAATCCATTGTGATCTGTCGAGGGTTGTAAGGGCTTTGGCTTATCTACCTTGTTGGGGGCGGTCCTAAACTCCAGGCCGGTGATCTTGGAAACTTCGGCAGCAACCTTGACGTCGAAACCTTTCTTCGTATTCAAACCCTGTAGAATAACCTCCACCACTGGAGCTTAACTTGTAACTGTGACATACTCACAGTTCCGACGGCGGTGCCGCCTTGTGCGAGAAGACTCAGGCGCGGCAGTACGTCCTTGACCCGATCGATGCCATTGGAAATTTGTTGAACATACCCACTGAACTCTTGACCGAGGGTAAGGGGAGTTGCGTCCTAAAGAAACCATGTCAGGGGATAGAGAATTGAGACCCAAGATATGCAGTGACCTGTAAATGAGTACGCCCGATTTTGATAATGTTCTCAAATGCCTTTGCTTTTGTAGCAAGCGCATCACGTAGTCCCGTGAGGGCTGGAATAAGAGAACGGTGGATTTCGGTCACAGCTGCAACATGCATCGCCGTTGGGAAACTATGGACGGTCGATCACCTTCAAACCAACTGAAATAGATGAACAGTACATACGTGTCATTGCTGCTTTGACTCATGTTGACATGGTCATTGGGGTGAACTGGTTTCTTGGAACCGAGTTCACCACCGAGGAGCTCAATAGCACGATTCGAGATGACCTATTGCCAAACAGTGTCTGGGTTAGAACAGGGTGCTTCGCATTCCCGAGGAGAAAAGGTACCTCGTTGACATTCATATTACTCTGTGTTCCACTTCCAGTTTGAAAGACGACCAAGGGGAAATGCTCGACCAGCTTTCCAGAAATAACCTGTCATAGAAAGTAGCGGAATCGTCACTTGCTCAAAGAGTTGAAATGTAACTATAACTACTAACATCGTCAGCGGCCTTTTGAATTGCCTCTCCGACCTTGGGATCCAAGCCGTAGCCGACATTGACTATGGATGCGGCTTTCTTCAGCACCCCGAACGCTTTTATTAGAGGAGGGGGCAGCCGTTCCGTTGGTCCCCCGATATCAAAGTTTTGTAGGGATCTGGGGAAAGGAGAATTGATACAGGAATCAAATAAAATCAGAAGAATTGAACCTTTGTGTCTGAGCACCCCAGTAACGATCGGAGGGAACCTGAAGTTCGCCAAAGGTATCTTTCTCAACACGGAATTGTTGGTTTGACTGCGAGTAACATGAGATTCAGCAGGTCTTCTCGAGGTTCCGACGGTGCCTACCATAACAGATGTGGAGAATAGTCTGCAGGTTTGATGAGTGCTTGAAACTTGAAGCTGGAAGGGATGCCATCACGTGAATAATTTTTACAGCTGATAGGGGATAGGCTCGAGCTCTCACTCTGCAGATGCGCGATATTCGAACAGTGGTCATAAAGCCAGAAATGAAGATCCAGAGGCTGGTAATTGCGCGAGGGAGGGTCCTTGCACTGGGATCTATCTGGAGAAAGATGACATAAACGACTTTCTCCTTCCGAATTCCTCCGTTGAGTGGCGTTAAACGTTAAACATTAAGGCAGTTAAACATTAAAGGTACAACAAAAGGTACAATATTAATGGTTGTCATCGCGTCGAATGACATCAACCGCGTACCAGTGGCCAATATCATTTCGACATATGCATGTCCCGTAAGCCAATGCAATCATACACACTTTCTGATTTGTGCAATGCAGTGAATGTCACTGCAGAACCTTTTTCCGACTGATAGTAATACGTTGAACCCGGACGTGAGTCAGGGAATGAAGATTAAGATCGAATTCAATATCAATACTGTATCAATATATTATTTAATGGAGAACACCACTGACAGGAATTCTCGGATCGGCTATTGAGTGGTAATCACGTGTAAATCGGCTATATAACATTCACGTCTTATGCCAGTGTCGCTTCACTTTTCGCCCTACGCTCTCGAACATGGCTAGCGTAGCATCGCAGGTCGTTTTCCACCCCCTCGTCTCCCAAACCTTGAAAATGGGTTCTACAACCCTGGGCCGGGACAAGGTACTACATCAAGCGTTCCTCCAGAGATGTCGTCTGACCACAACCTCACTCTAGACCTACCGCACCGTTCAATATTTCTCTCGTTTCGTTGTTTGGTATCTAATCTCTCGGGGTAATAAACTCGACGCAGCTCGGTGGAGCGCTCTCAAATCCCACCTTGGAACAGCCAGGAAGTGTATGGCACTTTCACCCCCCAGTCTCTGGTGCTTCTACTTACTGTACAATGTCTAGTATTACGATTGGGGAAACCAATGGAACATCTTCAGGCAGCCTTGCGTGCCAGTCTCACCCCAGGACCCGCTGCGGAGCAGGTTGTCAACATTGGCAGACAACTGGGGTACTTCGGGTACCTCACGCTCGATGCCTTTGCCTGGGTAAGTTCATTCAACGGTGATTCTATGAATGCGCTCACCGAAAGTTTATTGTACAGGCAAATGCAATCAAATTCATCACCCTGGATCCCGAAACCGCGAAGAAAATTAGCAGGATTTCCAACCGGTTCTGGCTTGCTGGAATTCTATTCAGCATTACCAATGCCATTCTGAAGGTAAGCCTGCCAATTGTGCGTTGAAACACCTAGACCAAACAGCTTTTCACGACGCATATCTCAAGACTGCGAGATTGACAAGCGAGTCCAGGAAGTTGCAAGCTTCGAGGACCGAGAAGGACCTTGGGGAGGAAGCTGAACGTGAAACAAAGCTCAGGTCTCTGGCAGCGTCAGTGTTTACTCCCTGACCCCCTTTTCGAGCACTATATTGACTCGCTGTTGTGGAACAGCACCCTTGCGGCGACTCACTACCAATTCTACATCGACATCCTTGACGTGTGGAACCCCGCAACAAGTCTTGGCTTCGTTGATTTCAATGATGGTGTTATCGGTGGCTTTGGGTACGTCTACTACTTTCTTGTTCAGGTTTGCGGTCACTTAATACCTTACAGATTCATTTCATCCATTTTGGCTTGGCGTAAGCAGTGGCTGGCCGTCAATGGCAAGTAAGCCATCCGTACAGCTCTAGTGAGGAGGCACTGGCATGTCGTTATATCTTGCATACTACAACTCATCCATTCCTTGATGTTGTGAAAAATATGTACTCCCTATGTCAATCTCTTCTGCGTGAATGAAAGAGGGTTCGACAGCTTTCAACAGCGTTATGTAATACGCCAGAATGACTGGAAACGATGATCCAGTTCAGCGAGCCAGTAGCAATCGCAAGTGCACCTATCGGATGCAACAAACAGGCGAATCCCCGGACGTCGTTTGTCCCGCAACGTCCTACAACAATGAGTCCTGACCGGTTCGAAGTTGCTCCTGTTGTTGCTGATTGCGCAACCGTAGATATTCAACACGGACTAGTTCCATTGGCTCCGGACCAGTGCTGAATGTTGACAAACGGGCCCATTGCACAAAACGTTAAGGGTAAGCCATACATAATAATTATAAACTCACTATTGCTTCATGCAATCCTGTAGGAGTTGGAGTTTGTCTTTGCATGCCCAGGCAACGGAAATTGTCCGTCCAGTGGCGCAATCAGCGAAGTCTGGGGATCGAGTGTTGAGGTGACGACGACACTTGGTTAAAGAGAGTAGAGATTCACCTTTAACAACTGGATCGCACTCCTTTAATGCTCGCGCCTTGGTGATCTTGAACAGAGTTTCCTCTTCCCGACGCGACAGAGCGTTCATTAAGCACAAGTTAGGCACCAGTAGTACCAGTAAGTAGTAAAAACTTGAATCAGCGATGAGGCTAGCTTTGTCACATTTAGACACTGTAGACAAACAACGGCAGATTCCGACTGACGTGCCAGTCAGGTGCCAGCCTTCAATTCGTCCAAGTCAAGTTCTTATGACCTCCCTTTTACGCACCACTCGTTTGTATCGAGCTCACGTCCATTTTCGGTCTCTCGCAACACCATCCTCATCGACGACAAACAATTTCAGTCAAACGCTAGCCGACGGTCCTTCTCTGGATGAATTTGTCTCGGGCGAAGTCCCCGATCGCATCGTTCTCGGTAACATACGAGGGTGAGTGACACAGGTCCACCCCCCTT
>Ga0210402_10006609_pt1 | contig 10258 bp, 10 predicted proteins | sample IncBWC7MmetaG_FD_161055 | JGI IMG/M metagenome (GOLD analysis project Ga0210402, IMG submission 161055) | Forest soil microbial communities from Barre Woods Harvard Forest LTER site, Petersham, Massachusetts, United States - Inc-BW-C-7-M | ecosystem: Environmental > Terrestrial > Soil >...
AAAATCGCCACGGTCTTCGATCCGGTCCCCTCGAGCCCGCTCACGTTCCAGCTGTCATGGTCGACCACCACGTCGCTGACCGGGACCAGACACCAAGCCGGCGTCGGTGGCGTTCCTTTGCCAGGGATCAGCACGGCGAGTATGAGCCAGGCGGCGCTGTCGACGCCGCTGGCATAAGGCCAGCTGCCGGAAATCTTGTATCCGCCATCGACCTCTTCCACCTTTGGCGACGGCGTGTAAGAAACCGCGAGCAGGTTGTCCGGGTCGTCCCAGACCTCCTGCTGTGCCTCGAGGGGGAAGAAGGCTGTCTTCCAGCCAAAACAGACCGCCAGCGTCCCGCACCAACCGGTGCTTCCGCACGCCCGCCCGAGTTCGAAACCGATCTGTGCAAGCTCGGCGGGGCCATATTCGTAGCCGCCGAAGCGCTTGGGCTGCATTGTACGGAAGACACCAGTGTCGCGCAGCGCCTCCATTGTTTCGGCGGGCACGCGTTTGGCTTTTTCCGTCGCAAGCGCCCGCGACTGGATCTGCGAACGAAGCTCGCGCACTCGGCCAAGGATCGTGGCAAATTCCGGCCGCGGCGCTGCCTTGACGTTAGCGGCGGGGCGCGTGGCTTCCATCTGCATGACCTCTATCCTCCCTGATGACCCTGACGGGTCGTTGCGGGCTTTGCATTAGCGATCCCCAGCCGCTTACGCGCTTCTTGGGCCTTTCTGTTCAGTGCATCAGTTCACGTAGACCGGTGCGACGTCGAAATAGATGCGAAGGGATTTCACCAAGTCACCGCGTCGCTCCAGCACAGTGACCACAGGAATGCTGACGGACTTGCCGTCTTTGCGCCGGTACTCGACATTCGCTTCCACGAATGTGAGGCCGTTGCTTTCTGCGACATTGAGAAAGTGATGTTTGATCCCGTTGATTGTGGACCAAAAGTAAGCGATGCCGTCCTTGGCAGCCTGCCGGCCATGCATGGCGGGGTTGTTGCCAACCACCACTTCGACGTCGGGTGCCAAGTTCGCGACGAAATCGTCCAACCGCATCGCGTCGACGTTCGCGTATAGGTCCGAAAACCAGTGTTTCATCGCCTGCTCCCTACTTGGCGGGCTGCGGCGCACTCGCCATCTTGCGAATGGCTGCAAGCGTGGCGTCGACTGCCTTGAGATAGTCGCGCTCCATCACCTCCCGGAATTCGCGCTCCTTGGCGCTGTCGGACGGCGCATCAACCAGTTGGAGCGCGAAGCTGAATCGCAAGCGCAGATCGCCTCTGTCCCCGAGGATCTCGTTGACAATGAAGCCGTCGGCATTTCCCGACAGGCGTAGGAAGACGACCTTTTCCTCCGGGTACAAGGTGATCCGCTCTCTAGCGTCTTCGCCACGGAACACGATGTCGCGGACCAATCCATTGGCAGTGCGCTCGATCACATCGCACTTCGCCATGCCGGGAACGAAGGGCAACGCGTTGTCCGCTTTCATCACCAGGCCTTTCCAAATCTCGCTTCTGCTGAGCGCCGGATGACCCGGGGCATTCGCGGCGACCTCTTTGGATACGTAAATCATGCTGCCTTCTCCTCGACTGTGCCGTGCGTCTCTGCCCTGCCAAGAGATGCGCCGATCGATAAATGGCGCGCGGCCTAGCCCACGAGTTGGCAGAGCGTCTCCACCTGCGACCTGACGGGAGCAGAAAGCTCGTCGGCCGGGAGCCCGGCGTAGCGTCCGTCGACATAGATCAGCGGATCGACCTCGCCATGAATGTCGACAGACGTCACGCGCCCGAGAAAAATCGTATGCGAGCCGTAGTCGAACCGATCCTGCTTGGCGCAGACGATGCTGGCCTGCGCGTCGGGGAGGACCGGCACCCCGCTTTCCTCGTTCCAGGCAGCCGAATGGAAGCGGTCTTCGCCGCGGGCCATGCCCCCACACCCCATCGAAATCTGTACGTGGCTGCGGTGCAGGATGTTGATGGCAAAGGTGTCGGCGCGGCTGATGGCGGCGTGAAACGTGCTCGAGCGATTGACGCACACGATCATCGACGGCGGCTGCATGCTCATGGCGTTGACCGCGGTCGCGGTCATGGCGTGCCGTGTCTCACCGTCCCGGCAGGTCACGACTGGCGAGGCGCCGCAAGGCGAGCTTCGTCTCAGCGGCGAGCCGGTCGTCGGATGGGGAGGCGGTTGACATCTGCGTTCGCTCCCGAGCGTTTCGATTTTTGTTGACGCCGTACCGTACTGTACGTTACAGCGTACTGTACGTTACAGTAAAACGCAACGGATGCAACCGAAAAGTTTTGGAGGTTGAACGCGCATGGCGCGCCGGCTAGAAAATCTCATGCCGATTCAAGATGCTAAGCGGACGCCACGCCGGCGAACGCGCGCCCTGGCGCGCGGCCCGGGCCGCCTGGAGACGGTCGAGCAGCGCCGCGAGCGCATCATTCGCCTCGCCGCACCGATGTTCCTCAAGAAGGGCTACGACAACGTCTCGATCGACGAAATCATCGGCGTGGTCGGCGGATCGAAAGCGACGATCTATGCCTGGTTCGGCGGCAAGGAGGGCCTGTTCGAAGCCGTGGTCAGGCAAGAATGCCGCGACGTCACCCTGGCGATCCACGTGGACGCGACCGGGACCCTGGAGGCGCAGCTCACTGAGATCGGCCAGTCATTTCTGGCGATGGTGCTGTCGCCGCCGATACTCGAATTCCACCGGCTGATGGTATCGATCGGACGAACGTTTCCCGAGATCGGCCAGCTTTTTTACGAGACCGGACCGGCGTCGGCTTATCAGATCGTGGCGACGTGGATCGCGAAGCAGCAGAAAGAGGGACGCATCGTAGAGGAGGATCCATATCGGCTCGCGGTCCTCTTTCTCGACATGCTAATCGGCGAGCACCAACTGAGCCGGCTGACCAGCATGCCGCGCGCCGCCAGACGCGAGAAGATCAACGAGACGGTGCGAATCGCGGTCAAAGTCTTCTTACGCGGCTGCGCGGCGGCGACCGAACTGCGGCAGTCATAACGCGTTCCGTTTCCTCCGTGGCCATGGAGGTCCTCGCGCTAAATTCGTCGGAACTCAAAACCGAGTCAAAGGGAGCCATCGGTATGATCGGAGTGAGGAAGATATCCCACGCCAGCTACGAAACTCCGGATCTGGACAAGCAGACCGAGTACTACACGGACATTCTCGGCCTCACTTTGGTCGCCAAAGAGCGCAACGCGGTATATCTGGCGAATACGATCGAGCACCACTCCATCATCCTGCAGAACGGCTCCGTGCCCAAATGCACGCGGCTCGGCTTTCAGATCGGGCCCCACGACGATCTTGACGCGTTCGAGAAGCAGACGGCGGCGCTGGGACTGCGCACGTCGCGCAAAAAGACGCGGAGCCGACCATCGCCGACATGGTCGTGTTCGAGGATCCGAAGGGCACCGTCATCGAAGTGTTCAAGCCGCCGCTGCCGCAAAAGCAGGCGTTCCGCCCCAGCGGCGTCATTCCCCATAAGCTTGGCCATGTGGCGTTTCACGTCACCGACGTCGCGGCCGCGACGCGCTTTTACTGCGCGATCTTGGGTTTCCGCGTTTCGGATTGGATGGGCGACTACTTTTCCTTCCTGCGGTGCGGGGTCGATCATCATACGATCAATCTAGTCGAGACCGGTTCGAACAAGCACTTCCATACCGCGTTCGAGCTTCGCGATTGGGCGCATATGCAGACCTCGTGTGATTTCCTGAGCAACAACGGCTATCGGATTCTGTGGGGACCCGGCCGGCACGGTATCGGCCACAACCTCTTCGCCTATCACCGTAGCCCGAACGGTCTCATCACCGAGTTGTTCGCTGAGCTAGATCAGATGAAGGACGAGACGCTCGGCTATTTCGATCCGCGGCCTTGGCACCGCGACAATCCGCAGCGTCCGAAAACCTGGCCGAAAACGCCGGAAGCTGCCAATCTTTGGGGTCCCATGCCGCCCGAGGAGATGATGCAATAGGCTTGGCAAGGAAGCTAAAGTCGGACGCTGCCGATGAGCGCCAAGCGGTCGCAGTGCCGCGTGCAAAATCGCACTTGAGGAAGATTCAGGGAGGAAGCCATGTCGTTCATCTCGCGTCTGTGCATCCCGCGGCGGGCGCTGGTCGCGCTGACCTTCGCCTTGCTCGCGCACGCGGCGCCTGCGCATGCCGCCGATCCGATGAAGGTCGGCCTCAGCCTGTCGCTCACCGGCGGCGTCGCCTCGAACGGCAAGCAAATCCTGATGGCGCTCGAACTCTGGCGCGACGACGTCAACGCCAAGGGCGGCCTTCTCGGCCGGCCGGTCGAGCTCGTCTACTACGATGATCAGAGCAGCCCGAGCAACGTGCCGGCGCTTTATACGAAGCTGATCACCGTCGACAAGGTCGACCTGCTGCTCGGGCCTTACGCCACCAACATGGTCGCGCCGGCAATGCCCGTGATCATGCAGAACAACAAGACCACGATCAGCTTCCTGGCGATCGGCATCAACCGGCACTTCAACTATTCGAAATATTTCTCCATGGTGCCGGTCGGGCCGAAAGGCGCGGGCGCGTTCTCGGACGGCTTCTTCGAGCTCGCGGCGGCACAGTCGCCGAAGCCGCAGACCGTGGCGATCGTGTCGGCCGACGCGGAGTTCGCCAAGACCGCGGCCGACGCCGCGCGCGACAACGCCAAGGCGGCCGGCTTCACCATCGTTTACGAGCGATCCTATCCACCGCCCACGACCGACTTCTTGTCGGTGATGCGCGCGGTACAGGCCGCCAACCCCGACGTGGTCTATGTCGCCGCCTATCCGCCCGACACTGTCGGCATCATCCGCGCGGCGAATGAAATCAATCTGACGCCGAAAATGTTCGGCGGCGGGATGATCGGCATGCTGGTGACTCCGATCAAGGTGCAGCTCGGCCCGCTCGCCAATGGGCTTGTCATCTGCGAGAGCTTCGTTCGTGCTCCGCTCTTTGAGTTTCCCGGGGTCGCGGATTTGTTCAAGCGATACCAGGCCAACGCGACGGGCCAGGGGGTCGATCCGCTCGGCTACGGCTTCGCGCCGTTCGGCTACGCTGCCGGCCAGGTGCTCGCCAAGGCAGTGGAAGAAACCAAGAGCACCGATCATGACAAGCTCGCTGCTTACATCCACGGCAACACGTTCCAGACCGTGGTCGGCGACGTCACATTCGGGAAGGATGGCGAATGGGCGAAATCGCGCCAGCTGTTCACCCAATTCCAGAACGTCGTACCCAATGACCTCGAGCAATTCCGCGCCGGCAGCAAGCAGGTGATCCTGTGGCCCGCCGAGTACAAGACCGGCACCATGATCTATCCGTATAGCGAGGCGCGGAAGAACTAAACTGCCCGCGGACGCCAATCCGCGCTGCTGGGGCGATCAGAAGAAACGCAAGCTCCGCGTGATGCGCCGCCACATCCTCGCGGCGCTGGGATAGGGGCGCCCACACGTCCACTCGATTCTTTCGATGGCCTTGCGTGAGTTCTCCAGCGAAATCCGATTGTACGGCGCTTGCAGATGGGAACCCTGTACCGAGATCGTGCTTCCCGCCTTCATGGCGTCGACCAGCGCATAAGGCAGGGCTTCTGCGCGCGTCGACAACGGAAGCGGCGATTTGACCGACGCCGGCACCTTAACCGCGAAGGTGTCTTCATCAACGATGAGCTTGACGTCGCCATGGACGTCGGGTCCGGGCGCCGAGAAATGCAGGCTCAGTGGCGCGCCAGGCTGATCGCAGCGGATGAAAATGCAGAACCAGTCGCCAGGGTTCTGCGCATCGTCGGCGCAGCCCTGAACGGCGCGATCCTGTTCGCCGGGGAATTTGGCTGACGTCCAAGACGTCGCATGCGCGCTTACGGGCAAGACAAAGGCCATGCATCCGATGAGCAGGCTCGACGCCAACCACCGCATTTGGCACCCTCCGGAACTCGACGGTCTGAGACTCACACCGCATCGCCCGCGGATTCGGATCCGCAAGCGGTGACTCGCAGCGCCAACACTGCCAGCGCGGAATTATCAAATCATTAACCGATCGGCGCAGGGCAGACGGGGTTGCCGCCCGACCCCGCCAAACTGCTGAATATCGCGTCGGCCCTCCGGACTGCGCTCGCTGCTACAATAAGCTCGCTTGGTCATGAAAATCGCGACCTTCAACATCAACAATGTCAACAAGCGCCTTGCCAGCCTCCTCGATTGGCTGCGCAGCGCCAAGCCCGACGTTGTTGCTCTGCAAGAGCTCAAGGCCGCGGATGCGGAGTTTCCTGCGCCCGCAATCGAGCAAGCGGGCTATGGCGCGGTCTGGCGCGGTCAAAAGTCGTGGAATGGCGTAGCGATCCTTGCCCGCGGCTGCGAGCCCATCGTCACGCGCACGCAGCTGCCGGGCGAGCGAGCCGACGCAGAGAGCCGCTATATCGAGGCGGCCGTGCGCGGCGTGCTCATCGCCTCGCTCTATGCGCCGAACGGCAACCCGCAGCCCGGCCCCAAATTCGCGCACAAGCTCGCGTGGATGAAGCGCCTCGCAGCCCATGCCGAGGAACTCTACGGCGCCGACATCCCGGTGGTGCTCGCGGGCGACTACAACGTCGTGCCGACGGACCGCGACATCTATCCCACCACGTCCTATGCGAAGGACGCGCTCCTCCAGCCGGAAAGCCGCGCCCTTTTTCGACGCATCCTCGACCAAGGGTGGGTCGATGCAATCCGCGCGCTCCATCCCGACGCGCCGATGTACACGTTTTGGGACTACATGCGAAACCGCTGGCCGCGCGATGCGGGGCTGCGTATCGATCATCTGCTGCTGAGCGCGCAAGCAGCGAAGCGCCTCCTCACCGCCGGCGTCGACCGTAAGATCCGCGGGAAAGAAGGCGCCAGCGATCACGCCCCCGCGTGGGTCGTGTTGCGCGAGGAGGCGAAGGTGCGGCGGAATTCCCGCAGTCCGGCGAAAACCGCGCCGCGTTCGGCGAGGCCGAAGGCCTCGGCGCCAACGCGCAGGCCATTGCTGGTCATCGACGGCGACTCGTTTGCCCATCGCGCATATCATGCCTTGCCGAAAACAATTCTGAGGCGCGGCGGCAGGCCTGCCGGCGCGATCCTCGGCTTCGCCAATTTTCTGTTGAAGTTCTACCGGGCGGAGCAGCCGCGGGCCGTGCTCGTTTGCTGGGACACATTGGACGCGCCTACTTATCGGCACGAGAGGTTTCCCGCCTATCAGAGCGGCCGCGAATTCGATGACGCGGTGCTCGAGCAACTCGACGTGCTGCCGCAATTCGTCGCCGCGTGCGGCTTTGCCAATGCCAAATCCGCGGGTTACGAGGCCGATGACTTCCTCGCCGCGGCAGTCGCCGCCGAAGAGCAGCGCGGCGGCAGCGCGCTCGTCGCCAGCGGCGACCGCGATACCTTCCAGCTTGCCTCGGCCAGGACGACCATCCTTTATCCAATCCGTGCGGGCGAGATCGCGCGGATCGGTCCGGCCGAGGTTCGCGCGCGCTACGGCGTCGATCCGGCGCAGGTTCCGGATTTCATCGCGTTGCGCGGCGATCCATCCGACCGGCTGCCCGGGGTCGCGGGACTGGGCGCGGCGGGAGCAGCGCAGGTCTTGCAAACCTACGGCACGCTGGAGAAGGCGCTCAAGGCCGGCCGTTTTGCCGCTCACGCGGCGAGGCTGCGGCTTTTCCGATCCCTCGCCACCATGGACCGCAAGGCGAAATTGCCGCGTCTTGCCGACCAGAGGCCGAGCTGGGGCAACGCGGCCGCGCTGGCGCGAGATTGGGAGCTCAAGCAGCTCGCGGGCCGGCTCGAAGAGCTTGCGGCCGCGGCTGATCGTGCAGGCGGTTAACCAAGTCGCCTGAGGGCAGCCGCGCCGCCTACGCCATCCGGCTCGCCCACTAGCTGATTGAAACAACGAGCCAAATTGCCGCGCCGTCGCGGCCCGTCATAGGCGCCGCACCCGGGTCCCGGCAGAAATTTTTCAGCCCGTTTTGAACCCTGCCGCCCCCTCGGCCGACTAACAGGCGAAGGGGAAAAGGGGATCCATCATGAACACGTTGTGCCGTTTCGCGGCCGCCGCGGCTGTTGCCGTTGCCGCCAGCACCTTCGCCACGCAGGCATCCGCCAATCCATTCGCGTTGTTCGGTTTCGGCTACGCTTCGACCGACAATGGTAACCAGGTCCGGGCCGACCTGCGGCGAGCGACCGTGGACTATGCGACGAACGAGGCGCCGGGCACGGTCATCGTCGACACCCAGAACACCTACCTCTACTACGTCCTCGGTGGCGGCAAGGCGATCCGTTACGGCATCGGCGTCGGCCGCGAGGGTTTCACCTGGTCCGGCGTGAAGACGGTCGAGCGCAAGTCGGAGTGGCCGGACTGGACCCCGCCGCCGGAGATGATCGCCCGCTCGCCTTATCTGCCGCGCTTCATGGCTGGCGGCGTCACCAATCCGCTGGGCGCGCGCGCCATGTACCTCAGCGGCAGCTTTTACCGCATCCACGGCACCAACGCCCCCTCGACCGTCGGCAGCCGCGCGACCGCCGGATGCATCCGCATGGTCAACGACGACGTGATCGACCTCTACGACCGCGTCAAGGTCGGCGCCAAGGTCGTGGTGCTACCGGCTGCCGAGCGTCACGCCTCGGGCTGGTTCGGCACTTACCGCTGAAGTTATATCAGCGTCCTTCAGCGCTCCATGCATCGATGGCGTCATGGCCGGGCTTGTCCCGGCCATCCACGTTTTTGGCGCATCGCGAAAATCGAGGAATATTGCAGTTGTGGCGGCCATGCTGCCTTTAACGACAGCGGAAGCTAGTCAAAAGGAGTAGTGCATCGCCAGTTTGCGGTTTGGCTGGCGCTGAATGCGTTGCCACCGATTGCGTGGTCGGATCACTCCGGTTTGGCGCCGGAGAATTTCACGACCTTGGCCCACTTCTCGGTTTCCTCGACGATGAAGGCGCCGAATTCGGGGGATGAGCCTGTCAGCATCATGCCGCCGAGTTCGGTGAGCCTCGTCTTGAGCCTGGGGTCGGCAAGGCCGGCATTGATCTCCTTGTTGAGCTTGTCGATGACGTCGGCGGGTGTGTTCTTCGGCGCGCCGACGCCATACCAGGTGCTCGCCTCGTAGCCGGGAACGAAATCGCCGACGCTGGGGAGGTCCGGGAGCGCCTCCGAACGCGTCGCGGTCGTCACCGCCAGCGGCCGCAACTGCCCGGCCTTCACGTATCCAATGGAGGACGGCATCGGGTCGAAGCCGACCTGCACCTGCCCGCCAAGCAGATCGGTGAGCATGGGGCCTGCGCCGCGATAGGGCACATGGAGCATGTCGACGCCGGTCATCATCTTGAACAGCTCGCCGGAGACGTGCAGCGTCGTGCCAATCCCACCCGACCCCATGTTCACCTTACCGGGATTGGCTTTGGCATAGACGATGAACTCGGTGATCGTCTTGGCGGGGACCGATGGGTGGACCTCCATGATGAGCGGCACGCGGATGATGCCAGCAACCGGTGCGACGTCGCGAATGAAGTTGAAGTTGAGCTTCTCGTAGAGCGTCGCGTTGATCGCGTTGGTGGCGCCGACCAGGAGAAGCGTGTAGCCGTCGGGCGGCGCATTGATCGCTGCCTCGACCGCGAGATTGCTGCCCGCGCCCGCTCTGTTCTCAATGACAATCTGCTGACCAAGCCGCTCCGAGAGCCATTGCGCCATCACGCGCGCGGTGATGTCGGTTGGACCGCCGGCCGGAAAGCCGACGATCAAACGGATCGGCCGCGATGGATAGACCTGCGCCCACGTTGGCCGCGACACGGGGAGCGCGGCAGTCCCTGCTGCGAGATACAGAAATCGACGACGGGGAAATTTCATGATGACCAATCGTTCTGCTGCCGTCATTCCCCCGCCCTGCACCGCAGGTCTCAGGTCACTTTATCAGAGGTCTTGGAAAGCGCAGATGCAGTCTATCCTTGCCGTCCGATCGCGATCACCGCCTCGTCGGTGCGCTCGCCGTCGACGTCCCAGAACTTCTGGAAGTCCGGCCCGTCGAGATAGGCGACCTCCAGGCCCGCATTGGCGAGCGCGGTCTGGAATTCGGGCGATTGCGCCGCCTTGCCGATGGCGGCGCGCAGTGTCGTGACGATCTCGGCCGGCGTGCCGCGCGGCGCAAATATGCCGACCCACAGATAGTACTCGACGTCAAAGCCGAGCTCCTTGAGCGTCGGCACGTCGGGCAGCACCTTGGAGCGGGTCGCGCCAAAGTTGGCGAGTGG